>Ga0079305_1002008_pt1 | contig 20734 bp, 20 predicted proteins | sample LMS_cellobiose_e_FD_79183 | JGI IMG/M metagenome (GOLD analysis project Ga0079305, IMG submission 79183) | Rumen-fistulated moose microbial communities from Alaska, USA - LMS_cellobiose_enrichment | ecosystem: Host-associated > Mammals > Digestive system > Stomach > Rumen fluid ... | reverse complement strand
TTCCGCTGCAGCCTCCGCCGGCGGTGCAGTTATTCTCGCCGCCTTTTCCGCCGAGAACCGTAACGTCGCCGCCGTCGACAGTCAGATCCCCTCCGATCGCGGCTGAGCCGCCGCCGGTATAGAGGGTCGTACTGCTGCCTCCGTTGCCGCCGGTCACCTTGACCGTGCCGGCGCTGACTGTCACAGCCCCGCTGACACCGAAGCCGCCGCTTCCGCTGGTGGGCGGGCCATAGCTGCTGGTATTGGCGCCGCCGTTGCCGCCGGTCACCACGACTTCACCGCCGTTGACGGTCAGGCTGCCGCTGATCGCAGCGCCGCCTGCTCCCCCGTCTGCTTGTGCGTTGCTGTTGGTGCCGTTCTGCCCCCGGACTGACAGCTTGCCCGGACCTTCCACGGTGAGCATTCCGGTCTCGTCTCCGACCGCGATCGTGCCGTTTACGCTCAGCGTCACACCGTCGCTGATGTACAGCGTCACGCCGTCTGCTGCCGTCACGTTACCATTGATGGTCTCACTTGCGGTCACATTCACCGAGCCGGACCAACTGTTCCCCACCGCAGCATACACCGGCACCGCTGTCATCGGCATCATCGCCAGGATCATGCAAAACGTCAGCAGGATCGCCGTGAGTTTTCTCTTCACTTGTTTCATCGTTCCGTCCTCCTAATCCATCATCATCGCGTCGAGCAGCTCGCTGCAGTAAACGCCGAAGGGGTCCCCGCCGACCGACCAGACGACTTTATCGCCCTCGGCCCGCGCGGTGGCGAAGATCTCGGGCGGCTCAAGCCCGGAAAAGCGGAGCGTCCGGACCCGCCGCTCCATATTGATGACTGCGGTGCTGCCGTTTTGGAACGTCAGTTCCAGACGGTGATCCGGCAGCGGAGCGACCGTTTTCAATACTGCGTTCATGTTGCGCCTCCTCGGAATAGACCGTATCGTGATTTAGAAATTCGTTTTTATGATCAAGAAAGACTTTGGCGAGAAGCGGATCGAAGTGCGTGCCCGCCTCCTCCCGGATGATCGCGAACGCTTCCTCCGGCGGCAGCGCCTTCTTATAGCACCGGTCGGAGATCAGCGCGTCGAACACGTCCGCGACGGCCATGATGCGCGCCGTGAGCGGGATCGCCTCGCCCGCAAGGCCGCACGGATAGCCGCTTCCGTCCCAGCGCTCGTGGTGGTAGGTGACGATGTCCGCGGCGACCGAAAGGTATTCCTCGTCCGTGATCCCGCTGAGCACGCCCCGGACGACGGCAACGCCTTCGGAAGCGTGGCGTTTCATCTCTTCGAACTCCTCGCACGTCAGCCGTCCCGGCTTTTTCAGAATGGTGTCGGAGACCACGATCTTGCCGATGTCGTGCATCGGTGCGAGCCGGTACAGGAGATCGAGCGTGTGATCGTCCAGCTGATCCGTGTAGACGCCGTCCTTCCGCGCGTTCAGGGCAAGCAGCCGGACGTAGGCACTCGTGCGGGAGACGTGTTCGCCGGTCTCCGTGTCGCGGCTTTCGATCAGACTGGCCAGGCCGGAGATCATCTGCTCCTGCATCTCCGCGACTTTCTCTTGATTGGCGATCAGGTCCGTCTTCGTATCTTCCTGCACAAGGTCGTTGTAATAGATGTAGCACAGACACGCTGCCATACCGATGCTGATGTAGGCGGTATGGATGTTCAGGAACGTGACCGGAAGGATCCCCGCGATCAGCGTCAGCACGATCATGATGATGGTCGTGCGGTCTCTGTGTCGGAAATGGCGTCCCACCTTCAGCATGCTGACCATCAGGTAGATCAGGCTGAAGAAATAGAAGGCGGCGTAGACGACGTAATAGTTTCCTCTGTGATAACCGTCTTCCGCGAAGAAGAAGACCCAGCCGAACGGCGAAGCGATCACCTCGATGATCACGTTCGGGACAAAGAACCATACGGCTTTTTTCGCCTGTTCATGGAGCCCCAAAGCGCCGGAAAAGAATACCGCCATACACGGCGCGACGGAAAACTGAAGAACGGTCAGGACCGTAAGCGGGACGGAAAAGGCGGGATCATAATAGCCGCAGTGGACGGCGTATTCCGCGGTCGCGCAGAACAGAACGGAAACGAATGTGACGATATACCAGCCTTTCTGCTGCCGGGTAAAGATCGAATGGCGGATCACGTGGATCGTCATGGCGATCATCAAAAACACGATCAGAATGATGGAACTCAGGTAAAAATCCATTTCGCATATCCTTCCCGGAACGGGCAGCCCTGAATGGCGGGGCGCTCTTTCTTTTTTCGCTCTGATACCGCTTTCCGGTTTACAGGATAACCTTACACGTCTTTGCCGGATCGCACATCACCCGAAAGGGTCATTTTCACAAAAAAAGAAGGTGCCTGCACACCTTCTTTCGTAAAAATGTAAAGTAGCGCCTTCAGCGGAGCATGTCGATGAGTTTGCTGCGGCGGTCGATGTTCATCTTCTGGAACGCGATCTTGAGGTGGTGTTTGACGGTGTTCTCCGAGATGCCGAGCGTCTCCGCGATCTCGGGGTTGCGGAGGCCCTTCGCCGCCAGTTCCGCGACCTCCCGCTCGCGCTTCGTGAGGTCTTCGCGGAGTTCCGGCACCTCGTCGAGCATCGCGAAGATGTGGCTCTCGTCCGCGCGCGTGTAGCGGATGTCGAGCGCCTTGATCTCGCGGATCGTCTTCGCGTGTTTCGTCGCGAGCTGGGGCATCAGGAACAGGACCTGGAAATACTTGCGGAAGCAGGCGAGGAAGGTGTAGTTCTTATCCTGGCCCGCGAGCGTCAGCGATTTGTCGAGGTATTCCGCGGCCTTCCGAAGTCTGCCGATCGCCATGTAACTGAGCGCGAGCCCGCAGTACATGAAGTTCCGGGTGGAGGTGGAGATGAGACGGGGGTCGAGCTGGAGCGCCGCCTCCACGGACGCGATGGCCCGCTTGTACTCCTTTTTCAGCAGAAGGTCGGTGATGCGGCAGGTCTTGATCATGAAGTTGGTGAAGGTGAGATCGGCGAGCGAATCCGCTTCGCCCTGGGTCCAGAGCGCGGACCGGCCGGTCTCCATCATCAGCCCGAGCAGATAGCCGCGCACGGTCTCGACCATATAGGTCCCGAGCGTTCTGTCGCGCAGAAAGGCATAGCTCTGGGCCTTGTTTTCGAGGTAGTCGACGGCTTTCCGGAGTCCGACCATATCCGAGCGGTAGATGGCGTTGATGCCGAGCAGAAGAGCCGCGCCGTAGGTCGCCGTCGCGTTTCCGTACTGTTCGGAGAGGAAGGCGGCCTGGTAGGCCTGGATATCCGATTCTTCGAAGCGCCCCTGGACGGAATACGCTTCGCCGCGGTAGATCTCCGCCGCGCCCGCGCCGTGGCCGTTCGTCAGCCGGTTGTAGATCTTCATGGCCTCCGCCAGCTTGTCGGCGGTCTCCAGCATCGTGCCCGGCTCGGAATAGAAGAGATACCACATCGACGCGCAGCCGAAGAGGAAGGGCTCCTCCTTGATGAAGATCTTCGAGGGGGTCTCCATCAGCGTTTCGGCGATCCGGTACTCTCCGGTCATGGCGTCCAGATCGGGGAAGAAGGTCAGCGCGTTCAGAAGATGCCATTCGCCGAGGAGCCCGGGATCGTTCGCCTCCTCCAGAAGACCCCGGACGCGCTGCATCCGGATCCGGAACTCATCGAAGGCGCAGCCGGCGTACAGCGCATAACACAGGCGGAGCAGGGAGTACGGATACCGTTTCTGGATCTCCTCCGGGCATTCCGTCAGAACGTCGCGTGCGATCCGGGTGTACGGCACGCCGTCGAACCGCTCGGTGATGAGGCACACGAGTTCGCAGGAGAGGATCTCCTCATAGTCTCCGGTCCGGTAATAACAGCCGACGGCCTCTTTGGTCATTCCGTTCTTCCGGTAGACCGCCGCGGAAGTGCGCAGCACGTCGCGCTGGAACGCCTCGTCCTCCGCCGTGAGGCGGCGGCGGAGAAAGGCGGTCAGGAGTTCGTGGGGGTAGTAGCTTTTCCCCGTTTCCCGGTACAGGATCAGCGGCGCGCGCCGCAGGAGCTGGTTCAGCTCTTCGCAGGGCAGAAGGCTTTCCGGGACGAGTGCGGCCAGCGTGTCGGGGGAGATGCGGTCGAAGAGGGAGAGCCGCAGGATCGCTTCCTGTTGGGACCCGGTCAGCTTCTGCCAGAATGTGGCGGACAGCAGTTCGTCGAGCCCGTCCACGCCGCTTTCGGGCAGGCCCTCGCGCAGGTTTTCCAGATACAGGGCGACCGCCGCCGTCCAGCCGTTCGTCTTGCGGTAGATCGTGCGGATCTCCTCCGGTGTGGTCGGGATGCCGAGCTGGCGGGCGTACGCGGCGATGTCCTTTTCCGAAAGCAGCAGATCGCGGCTCCGGATATAACAGACGCTTCCCTCCAGCGCGGTGAGCACGTCCCGGAGGCGGCCGAAGTTCTGGGAGATGAAGACGGTCCGGAGGCCGTTGCGGCCGCCTTTCGCAAGGGCGTCCAGGATCTGGGACTGCCAGTTCTGGAGAGCGAACTGGAAATTATCGAATACGAGCGTCAGAGGCTCGGAAGGGTTCAGATCCGCGAGGATGCGCGCCGCCCGGTCTGCGTTGCTCCGGTTGAGATAGCCGAGATCCTCCAGTTCGCGCGCGGCGGTCTCATCGACGGCGCCGAGCTGGCGGATGAACCAGCGGAAGCTGTTGTCCGCGACGCCCTCGACGGCGGTGAACCAGCGCACCGACGCGTCGCTCTCCCGGAAGAGCCGGCGCACGGCGGTGGTCTTGCCGTAGCCGGCCGGAGCCTCCAGCGCGGAGAGGGCGCAGGCTTTCACGTTTTGCAGTTTGTTCGTCAGATCCTCGGAAAAAAACAGGTTTTCCATCGCGTCCCTCCCGGACCGGAATCGTTTTGCTTTGCATCCATTGTACGAAAAAACAGACCGGAAGGCAAGAAAGCAATGCGCGCGGCGATCCGGAGAATATGACAATTAGAGGGAACGAAGGAAAATAATAGTTGACCGTTCGGACGGGCTCCCGTACAATCGGAACGAAAGGAGTCTCATTGCGATGCGGAGACCGCTCTTGTTTTGGTGTGTCGCGGTCCTTGCGGTGCTGTATTGCGCGATCCTGCTCGGCGCGGGCGACCTGATCCGGACGGCTCTTTCGGCGTATGCGGGGGAGGAGGTCCTTCTGACCGGACGCGTCGTTTCGGTGACGCGATACGACGGCTATACGCGCGTCGTTCTGAGGGCGACGGCGGTCGGACGGGACCAGGCGGAGGACGCTGCTGCGGATGTCGGAAAAACGGCCGGTGTACCGGCTGCCGAAAATACGGCCGATACGGCTGCGCGTCCCGCCGAAGGACCGCTGAAAAAGCGTGAGACCGTCCTGCTGACGCTCACGGGGGATTGGGAGTACCGGCGGCTCGCGGGGTCGGAGGTGACCGTCTGGACGACGCTGCGCATCCCTGCGGGAAAACGCAATCCGGGCGGATTCGACTACCGGATGTATCTCCGCGGGAAGCGGATCGCCGTGACGGGGAGCGGTCCCGCTGCGTATCTGCACGAAACGGGCAGGCAGTATCCGCTTCTCGGGCTTGCGGCGAACCTGCGCGAAACGTTTACGGAATGGCTTGAGGAGCGGACCGACCGCGAGACGGCGTCGCTCCTCACCGCGATGGTGCTCGGAGAGAAGTCGATGCTGTCGGAGGAAACGGAGAGCGACTTCCGGAGGAGCGGCCTCTCCCATCTCATGGCCGTTTCCGGTCTCCACGTCACGCTCCTCTTCGCGTGGATCTCCAAGGCATCCCGCGCGCCGAAAGGAAAGGCTGCCGTGATCCGGAGCCTGGTGCTTCTCGCGCTGTACGGCTGGATCTGCGCGTTTTCGCCGTCCGTCGTCCGCGGGATCCTGATGATCGTCTTCCGAAAGGCTGCAGATCTGCTTCACCGGCGCTACGATATGCTGACGGCGATCGGTCTTTCGGCCGTTTTTTCGGCGGTCGCGAACCCGTTTTCGATCGTTCAGGCGGGGTTTCTCCTCTCCTACGGCGCGGTCCTTTCCCTCGCGCTCGTTCTTCCCGCGATCGAGGCGAAAACCGAGGCAAAGCTCCGGCTTGAGATGCCGCTTCCGAAGCGCGCGTTCTGGGAGACCGCGAAGCTCACGGGGGCGTCCCTCGCGATTGCGTCCGGGATGCTGCCGCTCCAGCTTCTTCTGTTCCGGCAGCTTACGCCCGCGTCGATCGTCCTCAACGTCCCGGCGATCGCGCTTGCGGGAATCGTGATGCCGCTCGGCTTTCTTCTGTTCCTGTTTGCGAATCTGGAAACACTCGTTCCGTTTTCGCTTTTCGCGTCCGGCGCGTTCTGCACGGCGGAGTCCGTTTTTACGGCTGTTCCGCTGTTCTTCGAACGCTTTCTGACCGGAATCCTGCGTCTCCTTGCCCGGGTCGGGAGCTTCTATACCGTCCGCGCCGCAGGAATTTCATCCTCTGCCGCGGCTCTTCTTCTCGGTACGGGACTCTTCGTTTCCGGGGAATGGTTCCGCATGAACCGGGAACGGAACCGGAAACGAACTGCGATCGCGCTTCTTCTGACGGTCCTCGTCACCGGAGCGGTCGGCCTTCTTGCGGACGATTCGATCGGCAGAAACGCACTCGTTTTCGTCGACGTCGGCCAGGGCGACTGCCTCCACATCCACGAGCGTGCGTTCGTAAGGTCGAACGGAACGGAGAGAGCGGCGGGAAGGGAAGCGGAGAATGCGGCGTTTTCGGGCGGACGGAGCGGGATCACTTTCGCGTCGGTCGATTTTCTGATCGACGGCGGGGGCTCCGCAAACGCGAATCTCGGCGAAGGGACGCTTCTGCCGTATCTGCTTTCCCAGGGGGTGACGCATCTCGACGGCGTTCTCGCGACGCATCTCCACACCGACCATTTCAAGGGCCTTGCCGAGCTCTGCCGCGAGGTGGACGTCGGCGGCCTCATTCTCTTCAGCGGCGAACGGATGCGGGAGGCGGAGGTCCTCGAAGCGACGGGGCTCCCCGCGGACCGGCTCTGTTACGTTTCGGCCGGCGATACGGTCGTTCTCTCACCGGACGTTTCGCTCGACATTCTCTGGCCGGAGGAACCGGTCTGGGCGGACGCGGCGCACACGATCCCGATCGACCCTGCGAAGTACGCGGACGAGAACGCGTCGTCGCTCGTCGTCCGCGTGAACTTCCGGGGCGTTTCGTGTCTGATGACCGCGGACATCGGCGCGGAGGGGGAGGAGGCGCTTCTTGCGTATGCGGCGCGGATCGGAGCGGAAGAGAACGACGGTTCCGGCGGAACGGAACGTCTGTCCGGAAACATCCTCTGCGCCGATGTTCTCAAGGTCGCCCATCACGGCTCGCGCTTCTCGACGACCGACGTGTTTCTTTCCGCCGTGTCCCCGAAGGCCGCTGTCATTCAGGTCGGCGCATTCAATTCCTACGGTCATCCGGCGCCTGCGACGGTTGAAAAACTGGAGCGATCCGGTATAATGGTCTATAGAAACGACCGGCAGGGCGCGGTCATCGTCCGGCCTCTGCGAAACGGCTTCCGCGTCCGTACGATGCGGAAGGATGCCGCGTAACGGCGCCGGTGCGAAGTGCGGAAGGACCGGTGAAATCCGGCCGTACCGCGGAAAAAACACGGAAGAGAACAGAATGGCAGCGAAACCGAAAGAAGCGCCCGGCGGCGCGGCGGTGCTGAAACAGTATAAGGCCGATCTGGAAAGCGGCGCGCTTACGGGCGCGGTGCTTCTGTTCGGGCGCGAACAGTACCTCGTGCGGAACGCGCGGGATGCTGCGGTCGAGCGCTTCGTGAATCCGGCCGTAAAGGACCTCGACCTTACGCGGATCGAGCCGAATGCATTTTCCGTCCGCGGACTGATCGAGCAGTGCGAGACGCTCCCGGTTTTTTCGGAGCGGCGCGTCGTCATCGTCGCGGATTTCCCTGCGATCGAAGGGAAGAGCGTGAAGGGATACGGCGAAGCGGAGGAAAAGGAACTCCTCGCCTATCTCAGGAACGTTCCGGAAACGACGCTCCTCGTCTTTCAGAACCGGGATGCCGATAAGCGGACGAAGCTCTGGAAAGCCTTTTCCCGCTCATACGAATTCGGTCCGGTCGAGCGGGACGTCCTCGCGAAATTCGCGTCGCGGACGCTGAAAACGTACGGAAAGACGATTACACCTTCCGCCTTCCGCCTTCTCGTCGAACGGACCGGATACTATCCCGATGCGGTCCGGAAGACGGCCCGGCGCGAGTTCGACTATACGCTCGACAGCCTTGAAAACGACCTGGTGAAGCTGGCCGGGGGTACGGATGCGGCCGGGATCACGGAGGTCGACGTCGAAAGCCTCATCGGCGGGAACCTCGAAACGGACGTGTTCCGCATCCTCGACGCGGCGTTCGAGGGAAAGACCGGCGAATCGCTTTCTCAGCTCCGGAACCTGCTCCGGGGCGGCGAATCGGTCTATAAGATCCTCGGGCTCCTCGTTTCGCAGCTGGAGATCATGGCGGTCGCGAAGGAGATGCAGGAGGACGGAAAACCGCTTCCCGCGATCGTCGAAGCACTCGGCGTCCACGAATTCCGCGTGAAGAAATCGCTTCCGCTTGTCCGGAGCCGCTCCGCGGACCGCCTGCGCGAGATCTTCCGGTTTGCGCTCGAGATCGACCGGAACGTCAAAACCGGCGTCCTCGAAGGCCCCGTTTCGCTGGAACTGCTGATTGCCCAGATCTGATCCGTCCGGGACGGAATCCGGACTGCTATAACCTGTCCTTTTGCATTAAAATAAGTTTCCCGAATAGCCCGCCGAACGGGCTGTTCTTTTTTGCGCGAAAATGTCGAAACTGAACGGAAAATCGTGAAAAATCAAGGAAAACAAATTGAAAGAAAAACACGTATCGTGTACAATAACTATAACTGTGCGTAATGGAGCACAGCGATTTTGCGAGGGATTTTTTATGGAAAAAAAACGGGTCCATATCGCCGTAAAGGGCATCGTCCAGGGCGTCGGATTCCGTCCCTTTATCCACAAACAGATCACCGATCACAGCCTGACCGGCTGGATCCGCAATACGAGCGAAGGCGCCGAACTGGAGCTCGAGGGAACGCCGGAACGCATCGGACGCTTTCTGGAGGAGCTCCGGACGAAGAGCCCGAAGCTGGCGCGGATCGAAACGGTCGATTATGAGTACCTTGAACCGCTCGTCCGCTACGAAGGCTTCCGGATCATCGAAAGCCGAAAGGAGGACGCGCCCGATACGCTGATCTCCCCCGACGTCTGCACGTGCGACGACTGTCTCCGGGAAATGCGCGATCCGAAGGACCGCCGCTACCGCTATCCGTTTCTGAACTGCACGAACTGCGGGCCACGCCTTACGATCATCCGCGACATTCCCTACGACAGGAAGTTTACATCGATGGCGGAGTTCCCGATGTGCGGCCCCTGTGAACGCGAGTACCGTGACATTGAAGACCGCCGCTACCACGCCCAGCCGACGTGCTGCCCGGACTGCGGTCCGAAGCTTCTCTGGTACGGCGCGGACGGAACGCTCCTCGGCGGACTTCCGAAGGCCGACGAAAACGAAATCCCGCTTCGGAAGGCGATCGAAGCGCTGAAGCGCGACGAGATCGTCTGCATAAAGGGCCTCGGCGGGATGCATCTCGCCTGCCGGATCGAACGGCCGGAGACGGTCCGCGAGCTCCGGAAGCGGAAACGCCGCGACGAAAAGCCGTTTGCGCTGATGGTACGCGACGTCGAAGCGGCCCGCCGGATCGCGGAGGTGACGGACTGCGAAGCGAAGATCCTCGAAAGCTACCGGCGTCCGATCGTGCTTCTGAGGAAGAAGGCGGCGGAAACGCTTCCGCCCGCGCTCCGGGAAAGCCTCGACGCGGTTTCGGAGAACGGATTCGTCGGCGTGATGCTTCCGTATACCCCGGTCCAGTTTCTGCTCTTCGAGGAACTCGACGTGCTCGTGATGACGAGCGCGAACCTTTCGGACATTCCGATCACAAAGGACAACGACGAAGCGCTCCGGGACCTTGCGGGTGTTGCGGACGGATTTCTCCTGAACGACCGTGCGATCGAAACGCGTGCAGACGACTCGCTCGTCTGGGTCTTCCGCGGGCGCGAATACTTTGCAAGGCGTTCCCGCGGTTACGTTCCGCATCCGGTGCGGTTCCGCGTGAGAGAGCCGGAGACGGGCGGAACGGAAGCCGGCGGCGCATCCGGCCGCTTACCGAACGCGCCGATGATCCTCGCCTGCGGCGCGGAACAGAAAGCGAGCTTCTGCCTGACGAAGCGGACCCACGCCTTTCCGAGCCAGCACATCGGCGACCTGAAAAACGCCGAGACGCTCGTTCACTACGAAACCCAGATCGCCCGCTTCGAGCGGCTCTTCGGGATTACCCCGGAGATTCTTGCGTGCGATCTCCATCCGGATTACCTCTCGACGGCGTACGCGGAAGCGCGCGCGAAGCGCGAAGGCCTTCCGCTCGTCCGCATTCAGCACCACCACGCCCATCTCGCCTCCTGTATGGAGGAAAACGGGCTCACCGAAACCGTCATCGGGATCGTATGGGACGGGACGGGCCTCGGCGCGGACGGAACGGTATGGGGAAGCGAATTCCTCGTCGGTAACCTGCGTGAATACGCACGATTCGACCACCTTCCCGGGATGAAACTCCCGGGAGGCGACCTCGCCGTAAAGGAACCGTGGCGCATCGCCGCAGGGATCCTGCTCGAGGGACGCGAACGGTTCCGGGACGTCTTCCCGGACGGCCTCGGATCGATCTTCCCGAACGGACTTCCGGACGCGGACGATACCCCTGGAATCGCGGAGCTGCTCGGCGTACCGGAGGAAGATGTCCTCGCCGTGAGCCGCCAGATCCGCGCGAACGTGAACTGCCCGGTGAGTACGGGGATGGGCCGCCTCTTCGATGCCGTCTCCGCGATGCTCGGACTCTGCTCCTTCGCTTCGTACGAGGGCCAGGGTGCCGTTCTCCTCGAGGCTGCGATCAGCGAAAAAGCAGGCGGGAAAGCGGCCGGACGGAATACGCCCGAAACGGCGGCGTCCGCAAAGGCGTTCCACGATTCGCTTGTCTTCTGGGCGGGTGAAACGGCTGACCGGATCCGGCGGAAAACTGGCCTCGGCGCAGTCTGCCTTTCCGGCGGAACGTTCCAGAACCAGTACTTACTCGAACACGTCACGGAGGAACTCGAAGCGAGAGCCTTCCGCGTGTACATACATCATCAGGTCTCCTGCAACGACGAAGGCATTTCCTTCGGGCAGGCGGCCGTCGCAAGGGAAGGAGGAGAGACGTATGTGCCTTGCGGTGCCTTTCAGACTGACGAAGGTTGACGGCGTGAACGCGGTCGGCGAAAAGGATGGCGTGACCCGCGACATCCGCGTCGATTTCCTCAGAGATCCAAAGGTCGGCGATTACGTCGTCTGCCACGCGGGATTTGCGATCGAGCGCCTCGATGCCGCCCAGGCCCAGGCCGATCTCGACGCGTGGAACGAGCTGGAGGAAGCCCTTGCAACCCTTTGATCCGTCCGAAAACCGAACGGCGACGAAGGATTCCGCGAAAACGGTCCGGCTGATGGAAGTCTGCGGAACCCACACGATGGCGATCGCAAAGGCGGGGATCCGATCCCTTCTTCCGCCTGACGTTGAGCTGATCTCCGGCCCGGGATGTCCGGTCTGCGTGACCGACCAGTCCGAGATCGACGCGATCCTTCGGCTCTCCGAAGAGCGAAACGTCATTCTCGCGACGTACGGCGATATGGTCCGCGTTCCGGGAAGCGCCGCGGGAGACAGCCTTGCAGCGCGCTCCGCGAAGGGCGCACGCGTCCGGGTCGTCTATTCGCCGATCGACGCGCTTGGGATCGCACGCGAAAACCCGGATGCGGAGATCGTTTTCCTCGGTGTCGGCTTCGAAACGACGGCGCCCGGAACGGCGGCGTTTGTGAAGGCGGCGAAGGAAAGCGGACTCCCGAACGTATCGTGCCTCTCTCTTCTGAAGACGTGCGAGCCGGTGCTCCGCGCGCTCATCGCGGAACCGGACTTCCGCGTGGACGGATTCCTGCTCCCGGGCCACGTCTCGACGATCCTCGGTGAAGACGGTTTCCGGTTCCTTCCGGAGGAGTTCGGGATCCCGGCCGTGATCGGCGGGTTCGAGCCGGAGGACATCATCGTCGCGCTGACCCGTCTCATCCGCCAGATCCGGAACGGCGAAGCGAAAATCGAAAACGAGTACCGCCGCGCCGTCCGCCCTGAGGGAAACCCCCTTGCGAGACGAATGATCGAAGCGGTATTCGAGCCGGAGGACAGCCTCTGGCGCGGGATCGGACGGATCCCGAAAAGCGGCCTCGCGATCCGGAAGGAATACGAAACGATCGACGCGAAAAAGCGCTTCGGACTCGTGATCCGCGAGACGCCCGAGCCGGCCGGCTGCCGGTGCGGCTCCGTGATCCGCGGTGCGGTCTCCCCCGAACGGTGTCCGCTGTTCGGAAGGATCTGTACCCCCGAAGAACCCGTCGGCCCCTGTATGGTCAGCTCTGAAGGAGCGTGCGCGGCGGCGTATAAATACCGGCCTGCGGAATAAACCCCGTTCCCACCCGAAAGAAGACAGAATATGGACGACATCATTACCCTCGCTTACGGAAGCGGCGGAAAGAAAACTGCAGAACTGATCGGGGAACTCCTTCTCCCGGCGTTCGGAAACGACATCCTCGGCGAGCTCGGGGACGGCGCGATCCTGCCGGCGGAAGCGGGCGAGCGGCTTGTGATGTCGACCGACAGCTTCGTCGTAACGCCGTATTTCTTCCCCGGCGGAGACATCGGAAAACTCTCCGTCTGCGGGACCGTGAACGATATCGCCGTTTCGGGCGGCGAGCCGAAGTACCTTTCACTCGCCGTGATCCTCGAGGAGGGAATCCCGACGGAAGACGTCCGGCGGATCGTCCGGTCGATCGCCGATACAGCGAAACGGGCGCGCGTCCGCATCGTGACGGGCGATACGAAGGTTGTCGAACACGGAAAGGCCGACGGCATCTTCATCAACACGACCGGAATCGGCGTTCTCCGCCATCCGGGTCTTTCGCCGAAGGCCATCCGCGAGGGCGATGTCGTCCTCGTTTCCGGAACGGTCGGCGACCACGGAACGTGCGTGATGCTCGCGCGGAACGAAAACCTTCTCCGCAGCGGGATCGCGTCGGACTGCGCGCCGCTCTTTGAACTCACGAAAACGCTCCGCCCGCTCGGAACCGATCTCCGTGTGATGCGCGATCCGACCCGCGGCGGCGTTGCGACGACACTCAACGAATTCACCGAAGGAACCGGCCTCACGATCGAACTCGACGAGACCGCGATCCCCGTGAAGAAGGAGGTCCGAAGCGCCTCCGATATACTGGGCCTCGACCCGCTCTACTCGGCCAACGAAGGGAAGATCCTCGCCGTCGTTGCACCCGAACGGGCGGACGAAGCGCTCCGGCTTCTCCGGACCGTACCGGAAGGAAAGGACGCTGCGGCGATCGGCCGCGTGACGTCTTCACATCCCGGAAAGGTCGTCGTCCGTACCCCCTACGGCGGAAGCCGCATCGTCATCAAACTCGCCGGAGCCCAGCTCCCGCGGATCTGCTGACGGCCGAATCCGTTCTTACTACTATTCCGGCATACCGGTGGGAGGTGAAGCAATGCAGGAATACAAAAAAATAGCTATCACAAAGGAGGAGATCCGTCCGATCGCGCAGAAAATGCGTGACGCGAACGTTCATCTGGCGATGATCCACGGATTCATCAACGATGACGGGAAGCCGAACGTATCGTATGAGTACGAGATCGGACCGACGATCGAATCCTACACGGTGGACGGAGAATCCGTTCTTCCCAGCATCGTTGACATCTACGATCTCGGAGCGGAATGGGCGGAACGCGAACTCCAGGAGCTCATGGAGATCCGGTTCGAGGGGCTGAACAACGACAAGCGCCTCTTTATGCCGGACGTCATGTTCGAAGGTCAGGGCCACATCATGGTCACCCCGATGAAGGAACTGATCGATAAGGCCCACGGCAGGAAGGAGGACAAGGAATGAGTTATATCGTACCGATCGGTCCCTACCATCCCGCTCTGGAGGAACCGGTCCACGCGCGCCTCTACACCGACGGCGAATCGATCACCGACGCGGAAGTCTTCATCGGCTACAACCACCGCGGCATCGAAAAACTCGCCACCCAGAAGAATTTCATCCAGACGCTCGTTCTCGTCGAACGCGTCTGCGGCATCTGCTCGCATTCCCATGCGTTCGCGTATGCCCTCGCGCTCGAACAGATCGCGGGCCTCAAGGTCCCGAAACGCGGCGAATACATCCGCGTCATCATCGCGGAACTGGAACGCCTTCATTCGCATTACCTCTGGCTTGGCATCGCCCTTCATCTGATCGGTCACGACAGCCTCTTCATGCACTCCTGGGATGACCGCGAAGCGATCATGGACATCCTCGAGGAACTGACCGGCAACCGTGTCAACTACGGAGCCGTGACGGTCGGCGGCGCCCGGAGAGACATCACCGACGATCAGCGGAAGGACATCCTCGAGATGCTCGACAAGATCGAGAAGAGCAACATCGCGCTCCGCGACATTCTCCTCGCCGACAAGACCGTCGCACTCCGTACCCAGGGCGTCGGCGTCCTCACGACCGAGGACGCCTATCGCATCGGCGCGGTCGGCCCCCACGCGAGAGCCTCGAACGTTCCGGTCGACGTCCGGAAGGACGCGCCGTATTCGAGCTACGACGATTTCGATTTCGACATCGCCGTCTGGCCGTCCTGCGACGTGTTCGCGCGCGTCGTCGTCCGCGTTCTCGAAAACGTCGAGTCGATCAAGATCATCCGTCAGGCGCTCGAAAACCTGCCGAAGGGCCCGATCAATCTCGGCACCCGGATCCCGAAGATCCCGGCCGGCGAAACGATGTTCCGTCACGAGGCCCCGCGCGGACAGCTCTGCTACAAGGTCGTCACCGACGGCGGCGAGACAAACAAGCGCGTTTCGATCCACGTTCCGACGTTCAAGAACGCTCCGACCGTTCCGGTCATGCTCAGGAACAACTCCGTCGCGGACGCAGGCCTGATCATCGCGTCGATCGACCCGTGCTTCTCCTGCATGGACCGGTAAGATGCACGAACTGGCCATCACCGAAGGGATCCTGAAGACCGTGCTTCCGGCCGCCGAACGGGGCGGTGCGAAGAAGATCCTCGAGATCCGCCTTCGAATCGGCGAGTTTGCGGACGTCATCCCGGACTGCGTTCAGGCCTACCTCGATGTCATCGCGGAGGGCACGATCGCGGAGGGCGCGAAGGTGACGGCGGAGACCGTTCCGTCGACGGCGCACTGCCGTTCCTGCGGCTTTACCGGCCACATCGATCACCGGCTCGCGAAATGTCCGGACTGCGGTTCGACCGATTTCGAGCTCCTTTCGGGGCGCGAATTCTCCGTCGAAAGCATCGCCTGCGAATAACTGCGTTACATATTATTTCACATATTGCAATTTCAACGGAACTTGAGGAGGTATTCTCTTGAAAAAGGCAACCTTTCCCGCGTTTCTGTCGACAGCCCTTCTGATCTACGCGTTCTGGCTCCTGATCACCGGCCAGATCGTCGCAATCTTCAAAGGGCAGGCATCCTGGGAGGTGCTTGTCGCGGGCGCACTCGTGAGCTGTTTCGTCTCGCTGTTCACGGCGCGCTTCTTCATCCACGGGAACGCATTCCACCTGCTCGCTCCGAAGCGCTTCTTCAGCCTTCTGGCCTACGTCTTCGTCTTCCTGTGGGAGCTCACCAAGGCGAACGTCGACGTGGCGTTCCGGGCGCTGAACCCGAAGCTGCCGACGAACCCGGGCATCGTCAAGGTCCCGACGGACCTGAAGACCGAATACGGTCTCTCCATGCTCGCCAATTCCATCACCCTGACACCGGGGACGATCACGATGGACATTGCCGACGAGAACGGAAAAACAAACTGTTACATTCACTGGATCGATGTCAGGGAGACCGACCCCGCGAAAGCGGGCGACGCCATCAAGGGCACGATGGAACGCTGGATAAGGAGGATCTGGGACTGATATGAACGAACTTGTCTTCTTCGCGATCTGTTTCGTGGTCCTCGCGCTCACGCTGCTCTACCGCCTCATCAAAGGCCCGAGCGTCGTTGACCGCGCCGTTTCCGCCGACTCAATCGACATCCTCGCCGATATGGCGCTGATCCTGTTTGCCCTCTATTCGGGCCGCGGGATCTATCTCGACATCGCGCTTGTGACTGCGGTCCTGGGCTTCATCGGCTCGGTTCTCGTCAGCCGTTACCTGGAGGGAAGACTATGAGAATCGCAATCGATATCCTGATCGCTTGCAGCGTATTCTTCGCATTCGCAGGCGTTGTGGGAATGCTCCGGATGCCCGACTCCTTCTGCAGGATGCAGAGCTCGACGAACGTCGCGACGTTCGGCGTTCTGGGCGTCGTGATCGGCGGCTTCCTGTATGCATTAACCGTTCTGCATGACACCTCGATGGCGGTCAAGATCGCCGTCCTCGGCGTCTTCTACATCGTCACGAACCCGATCGCGGGTCATGCGATCGCCAAGGCGGCCTACCGCCACGGCGTCCGCCCCGAAAAGGAAATGACGGTCGACAAGTATGGGGAGGATCTGGAACAAAATGATTAACGCCGTAACGATCCTGAACACGCTTGTGCTCATCGGCGTCCTCGTCACCGCCGTCTTTGCCGTGACCGCAAAGAAAAACCTGACGGCCGTTATCTCTCTCGGCGTGACGGGCGCGTTCATGGCGCTGGAATTCATCCTGCTCCACGCTCCCGACGTTGCGATCGCGGAAGCCGCGGTCGGCGCCGTGCTCTCCACCGCGATTTTCGTCATCGCCGTGAAGAAGACCACGAAGAAGGAGGATGAAGAAAAGTAATGAACGCACGAAAAACCGTTACGATCCTCGCCCTCGTCGTGATCCTCGCGTTCGGCCTCGTCGCCGTGATCAACGCGTACAGCAACATCCCGATCACCTACGACGGATCGGATGTGAACGTCGTCGATCTCTACAACGACCCCGAACACTACGACGTCTCGAACCCCGACGGCGTTGCGGACATCATCGTCAAGGAGAACCTTTCGAAAACCATGGCAGCGAACAACGTCGCCGCCGTCGTGTTCGACTTCCGCGGTTACGACACGCTGGGTGAATCGTTCATCCTTCTGACCGCCATCGCGGGCGCATTCGTTATCGTGAGCAAGGGCCATAAAAAGGCAAAGAAGGAGGAGGAGAACAAATGAGATTCAAATCCGGAATTCAGGAGCGCTCGATCGTTGTGAAATGCGGCGCCGATTCGTTCCTTCCCTTTGCCGTCACGTTCGGCGTCTACATCATCCTCTTCGGGACCGTCTCCCCCGGCGGCGGCTTCCAGGGCGGCGTGATGGTCGCGTCGGCGGCGCTTCTGCTCTATCTCGGCTACGGCTTCAAAAACGCGACGAAGGTCATCAACCCCGAAGTGCTTCGCGTGAACGAGGCGTGCGGCGCGACGCTGTACGTCATCCTCGGCCTGCTCGGCATCTTTCTCGGCGCGAACTTCTGCCGGAACGTGTTCTTCAACGACGGTCAGGTCGGCGACCTGATCTCCGCCGGCACGATCACGTTCATGGGCTACTCGGTCGGCTACAAGGTTCTGACCGGCGTCGGCTTCCTGCTTCTCCTCATGCTCGGACTTCTCGCTCCGGACGATGACGGGGAAGAAGAAGAGGAGGTGGATCTCGAATGATTATCGTCAATTACTGCGTCTCGATCATTCTCATCTGCCTCGGCCTCTACGCCGTCACGATGAAGAAGGACCTCATCAAGGTCGTCATCGGCCTCGGCATCATCGATTACGGCGTGAACCTGTTCATCGTCTCCGTCGGCTTCAACGACGGCGGAACGGCTCCGATCTTCACGATCTCCGAGCTCCTGAACGGCGCCGCCAGTTCCTACTTTGTGGATCCGGTCCCGCAGGCTCTGACCCTCACCTCCATCGTCATCGGCGCGTGCGTTGACGCGATGGCGCTGTCCCTCGTGGTCATGATCAACCGGAAATACCATTCCATCAATGCGGACGATGTAAGGAGGATCAGAGGATAATGTTTGACTATCATCACTTTCCCGTCATCGCCGTCATGATCCTGTTCCTCGGCGCGTTCCTCGTCGAGATCTTCGGCTCAAAGAACAAGACCGTCCGGAACACGATCGCGCTCGTGATCGCGGCCGTCTCCGCCGCCTGCATCTATGCGCTGATCAAGCCCGTCTTCTTCGACGGCGAAGTCATCAGCTACTGGATGGGCAACTGGGAACCGGTCAGCGGATACGCGATCGGCATCGGCTACGAGGTCGACGCGCTGAACCTGTTTTTCGCGCTTCTGACCGTTACGACCTTCCTCCTCTCCGGCATCTACTCGGTCCGCTATATGGAGAAGGACGAACACCTCGGCCACTATTACACGCTGTACCTGATGCTTTCGGGCGGCGTCCTCGGTCTCGTTCTGACCGGCGATATCTTCAACATGTTCGTCATGATCGAGATCATGACGTTCGCAGCCGTTGCGCTGACCGCGTTCCGCAACCGTTCGTTCGGAGCGCTCGAAGGCGCCTTTAAATACCTGGTCCTCGGATCCGTCGGTTCGTCGATGACCCTGGCGGGCGTTGCGCTCCTCTATATGAGCTGCCACACGCTCAACATGGCCCAGCTCTCGTCGATCCTCGGTTCCCAGCCGCTCAACCCGACGACGGTCTTCGCGTTTGCGCTGATGTTCGCGGGACTCGCGGTCAAGGCCTTCATCGTCCCGTTCCACACCCCTGCCGCCGACGCGTATATGGTCGCTCCCACCTCCGTATCGATGATGTTCTCCGGCATGGTCAACAAAGCGGGCGTGTACGGCATGATCCGTCTCTGCTTCACGATCTTCCACGCGATGGATCAGTCGAGCCTCCAGATCCTTCTGGCCGCGTTCGGCTGCGTCACGATGTTCGTCGGCGTTACGATGGCTCTCGCGCAGCATGACTTCAAGCGTCTGCTCGCGTTCCATTCCATCTCCCAGATCGGCTACGTCATCACCGCGGTTGCGCTCGGAACGGCGGTCGGCCTCTCCGGCGGTCTCTTCCACGCGATGAACCACACGCTTTTCAAAGGCCTTCTGTTCCTCACCGCAGGCGCCGTCCTCAAGGCGACCGGCACGACGAACCTCGACAAGCTCGGCGGCCTCTCAAAGAAGATGCCGAAGACGACGATCTGCTTCCTGATCGGTGCATTCTCGATCTCCGGCCTTCCGCCGTTCAACGGCTTCGCCTCGAAGTGGATGGTCTACCAGGCCGTCTACGCGAAGGCCGTCACGACCGGAAACTTCTTCTACGCGGTCGTTACGATCGTTGCGGTCGTCGTCTCCGTGATGACGCTTGCATCCTTCATCAAAGTCACCCAGGCCTGCTTCTTCGGACAGTGCCCGGAGAACCTGAAGGATACGAAGGAAGTGCCGCTCTCGATGCGCATTCCGATGTGGATCCTCTCGGTGCTCTGCCTCGTGACGGGTATCTTCTACAACTTCGTCTACGAGAAGCTTCTCTATCCCGCGATGGTCGCGGCTCTCAACACCGTGAAATACATCGATTCGATGATGGGCGCGGGTTACGCAGGCGCCGCGGGCGTTGCGAACCACCTCGTCGACGCACCGCGCTTCAGCGTATGGGATCCGATCTCGTGGCTGCTCCTCTTCGTGATCTGCCTCGTTGCGGTCTGCCTCGTCATCGTGCTCGGCGACAGGGAACGCGGAAAGGTCAGCGATCCGGAGACGAAGCCTGCGGACGGAAAGTACGCGACGTTCTTCAGCGGCGAACACGAACTCCATTCCCACGTCGCCGGCTCCGACCTCTTCTGGGGCTTCAAGAAGGACTTCAAGGGTTATTTCAACGTCGTCCAGGGTGCCCACGACGGCAACGTGAACACGTACGCCTCCTGGGTCGTCATCGCGACGGCTGTGATCGCCATCTTCATGGTGATCTTCGTGAAATAGGAGGTGAGCGGATATGTACGATATTCTGATGATTCTGTTCCACGTACTCGTATTCCCGGGCCTCTTGTTCGTCTGCGTGATCGGCCTTCTCCTCGCCGGCATCGACCGCAAGGTCCTCGCCCGGATGCAGAAACGCGTCGGTCCGCCGATCATCCAGCCCTGGTACGATTTCCTCAAACTCATGGGCAAGGAAACGATCGTTCCGTTCCACGCGAACCGCACGGTCTTCCTTGCGGCTCCGGTCGTCGGCCTCGCGAGCCTCGTCGTGATGATGCTCTTCATCCCGATCTTCGGCTACAGCGCGTTCGGCGGCGCGGCGGATCTCATCGTCATCCTTTACCTCCTCACGATCCCGGCCGTTGCCCTGATCGTCGGCGGTTCGTCCTCCGGCTCCCCCTACGCGGGAATCGGAATCTCGCGTGAGATGGTCACGATGATGGCGTACGAATTCCCGCTGATCATCGTTCTTCTCAGCGTCGCGAAGGTCGTCGGCGGAAGCTCGCTTGTCTTCTCAATGCGTTCAATCGCCGGCTGGCAGCTCACGAACGGCTGCCTGATCGCCCACTGGGCGCTGATCCCGGCTGCGATCGCGTTCCTGCTCGTCATCCCTGCCGAAGTCGGCACCCAGCCCTTCGACGTTGCGGA
>Ga0079305_1002006_pt1 | contig 20767 bp, 15 predicted proteins | sample LMS_cellobiose_e_FD_79183 | JGI IMG/M metagenome (GOLD analysis project Ga0079305, IMG submission 79183) | Rumen-fistulated moose microbial communities from Alaska, USA - LMS_cellobiose_enrichment | ecosystem: Host-associated > Mammals > Digestive system > Stomach > Rumen fluid ... | reverse complement strand
GATCCAGACGGAAGTCGCGTCGGAATAGACCCTCTGATATATATCGGTGTCGCTGTCGTCAAGCTTTTCATAATAACGGTAATAGTCGAGCGTACCTTCGTAATAAGGACCGTAAAACCAAACTCCGTTCGGGTACATTTCGCTGTACGTCTTGTTAAAGTAGGTACTGAGGATCTCTTCGAACTCCGGGCTCTCATAGTTTCCGACTTCGATCCACGGTATGGAAAGCACTTTCATCAACGACTGCGCCGAAGCGTCCCGGACCGTCACCTGATAAAAGATTGAATCGCCGCTTGCGTCGACAAGTTTTTTCACGCTGACCTTGTCCTTCCGGAGCGCTTCGCCGTACTGCTGAGCAACGATCTTTGATAAATATGCTTCCACCTCGTTTACCGAAGTGAAATCATCGTCGTGAAGAGAGATATATTTGATGAGGGCGGAGAAGCCGAAGCGGTCGAAGGCGTCACTGCTCGTCTGAGCGAATTCCTTCACTTCCGCCCAAGTCACGGGTGCCTCCGCTGTCTCGGAAAGCTCGGACACTATCTGACCGCTGCGCGCGATCAGCGCGTAATACGAGACTGCAAGACCGCGTTTTTTCAGGAATGAGAGTGTCGGTTCATCCGTGAGGAGCTCATTCACATATTTGATCTGGTCGAGGTATGTGTACGCGTAGTTCAGCCTGCCGTCGCCGAATAAGATGTTTAAACCGGTGGGATCGATCGTGATAAAGCCGTTTTCGTCGGGCTGGAGGAAGGCTCCGTCAAGCCCGCGGACGGAATATCCGTCAACCGTACGACGGGTGATCGCGGATTCGGCTGAATAGATCACGTCGTCCCCGCTCCCGTCGCTGTCGCCGAGGATCGCAAGGATCTTCAGCGCGGTCTCGGTGTAGGCGTTCGTCAGCGCGTCGATCTCGCTGTCTTGGGCATTGTACATTTCTGACTGCGGAGCACTCAGACCGCCGACGAGAGTGCCGAGGTCGTAGAGCGAATTACCTCCATCGACGTAACTGTAGGCGGAAAGGAGCGAATAGAGTTCATCGTAAAAATTGCTGCGGGCGATCTGTGCGTCGAGGATCTTCACTTCGCGGATCAGGATATCGTCGAGCTCCGTGATGAGCGGCATCAGGCGCTCGGTGAAATTCTTCAGATCTATCACGGAGAGAGTTGCCTCCTCTATTTCCTCTTCGGTGTAAAACGCCGCGAGTCCGTCCACGATGATCCTGCCGAGCTCAAAGCCGTTCATCCCCGGATCTTCCCGGAGAGCGTTCAGCCAGCTGGTGTATTCCTGACCGTATCCGGGCTCCGTTTCCGCGGACGCGACCAGATAATCGGCGTAGGGCGCGAGAGTTACCGCCACCTCAACGCCTGACATCTCACAGGCGTCAAAATTGATGATCTCAAATTTCTTTCCGCCCTTGATCAGTTTCGTTTTTCCGAACGCGTCTGCCAACTTTGCGACTGATATGGGACCGCCGTCAGCAAAGCGTTCGTCATGACCGAACCCCCGGGTGAACGCGCCGCCGTGATCCCAGAGTATCAGATCGTACTGATCGGCGGGATAGTTTTCATAGCAGTAATCGACGAAGGCGACGAGCGTTTCCGGTTTTCCCATATTCGCTTTTTCAAAGCCCTCGATGCCCGTCGGCTCGAGAAGTTTCATTTTGCCGTGCTCCTCGTCGCCGCGTTTGCCCTCAAGCTTCCAGATCTGGTCGTATTCGGCATCCACGGCTTCCGCTCCGTAAAGATACTCCGCCTGCGTCTGCCATTCATGGGAGCCGCCGGTCATCACGATAAATTTAAGGTTCTCATCATAATCCGCTTCCATCGACTGGACGAGGTTCCAGGTCCCGCAGCCCCAGTTGGTTTCCAGATTGGCTCCGACCAAATAGAGCATGAGCGTGCGCGTCTGCGTTTCCGGCGCGGCGAAGGCTTCCATGGGAAAAGCCGCGAGCGCGCCTGCGAGCATCACAATCGTCAAAAGAAGTGAGAGCAGACGGGTTTTTATGTTTTTCATATTAGTACTTTCCTTTGTTCATAATACGGATCGGGCGGAGTATGAAAAATCCCGCCCGTTGAAAGTGACCGCCGTGGACGCAAAGAGCAATCGGGTCGCGTATCATTCCGTTTTTCAAAATATCCTTTTGGATTGCTGCACATTAAAAGGATCCGAGCCTTCCGTTCCCTGATCGTTATTCAGAACAAATGTGCCGGTTCCGAGACCCGGGTTCGTCCAGACAAAGCCTCCCGCCGCATCGTCAAGCAGTTCGTCGGGCAGAGCCACTCCCATTTTGCCGAGAAGCTCGCACAGCTCGCCTACGTCCTTGCATTCTGCGGCCTTCGCCTTCTGTTCGCCGGTAAGTCCCTCCAGGACTTTTTCCAGAATTTCGTTGAATTTCTTTTCTTCCATGTTATCACATCCTTTTCGATCGGATTATTCTTCAATGTTGAGAATATCGACGAAACCGGTGACCTCAAAGATCTCCATGATCTCCGGCTTGACGTTTGTGACCTTCATCCCGCCCTGTCTGTTCATCACCTTCTGAGCCGCGAGAAGCACGCGAAGCCCCGCGGACGATATGTAATCAAGGTTTTGAAGATCGATCACGAGCTCGGTGACGCCGTTCACGCTCGTACGCAGTTCCGCCTCGAGCTGCGGCGAGGTCGTGGTGTCGAGGCGCCCTTCGAGCGCGACGGTGAGTTTATCCGCTTCTTGATTTTTCGTAATAGTCATCTTGTTTTTTTCCTTTCGTTTAAGTTTCAGCCCTTCTTCTGACCGCCGGCGCAAGTTGTGCAGACCTTTTGCATAATACCGTCGATATCAGCATACGTCATTTCATCGTCATAAAAACAGTAAGTTCCGCACAAAGGACATCTGCCGCCCCCTACTATGTAAAATCCCACTTTTCCGCCGGCGACTTTATCGAGCTCGCTGTCGTTGAGTTCGTTTTTTCGCTTTCCCTTCGTTTGCTGTTTTATTTTTCTCTTTCACATCGTTTCATCATTCAAATCAAATGAATTACGATCTTCCATAGGGATCCGGTCTTCCTCCGAAGTCATTTTGCGACTGTTGATATTTCGCGTAGCAGTTCACGCAATAGGGCCTGTTGTTCACATAGAACGGTACTTTGCCGGTGTACTTCCTGCCGCAGCCGCCTTGACACTGATACCCATTGGATCCGAATCCGCCCGCCGCCGCGTTCGCCTGTTCGTCTGTCAGTTCTTCGTTTTTGATTTTCTTTTCGTCTGCCATTGTTGTTTTTCTCCTTTGTTTATAAATATGGATTTTACATTTCATTTTTTGTATCAGACCGCGCGCATCGATGAGGATTCGCCGGGGCAAAAGCGGGTGTCGGTTACCGTACTCCCATGCATTTGCAGCAAACGTGGCGCCTCTCGCCTTTGATCACAGTATACATCATATCGTCGATGATTTTCTGCAGCCGGGCGTTCCCGGCAAAGCGCTGAAAATCAAAGAGCCTGCTGAGTTGTGCGTTGGTCACCTTTATCCTCCTTTTCCGCTGTTGTTTTTGTCTTTCGTTTGTTTATACGCGAAAAAATCCGTGTCGGCAGTTGTTTTTTCAAAATTTCTCAGTTTTTTTCATTATCAAGTCTCTGGCGCGCAACAAGCTCGGCGAAGAAGCCGTCCTTTGCGATCAGCTCTTCATACGTTCCGTCCTCGACGATCTTGCCGTGATCGAGCACGATGATGCGGTCGCATTGACGGATCGTCGAAAGGCGGTGGGCGATGACGATACGCGTGCATTTCATCCTGTCAAGCGCCTCTGAGACCTGCTTCTGCGTGATATTGTCGAGGGCGCTCGTTGCCTCGTCAAACATCAGTATCCTCGGCTTCGGAGCCACTGCGCGCGCGATGAACAGCCGCTGTCTTTGCCCGCCCGAGATACCGCCCTGTCCTTCGGAGATCAGGGTGTGCATCCCCATCGGCATACGGCGGATATCCTCCGCCATACCGGCGATCTCCGCCGCTTCCCACGCGTCGTCAAGCGTCAGCCACGGAGCGGAGATCGTGATGTTGGAGAAAATATCGCCGGTGAAAAGTTTTCCGGTCTGCATCACCGCGCCGATCTTGCGGCGCAGGGATTTCAGATCGAGCTTTTTGATATCGCGTCCGTCGTAATACACGGCGCCCTTCTGCGGCGTTTCAAAACCGAGCATGATCCTCATGAGCGTGGATTTCCCGCAGCCGGTCTTGCCCACGATCGCAACGTACTGACCGGGTCGGATCTTGAGCGACAGATTGTCGAGCACGGGCGGCATATCTTCCGTATAGCGGAACGTGACGTTGTTCAGCTCGATCCCGCCGGACAGACGGGTCACGACCTGTTTGTCAAGTGAGATCTCCGGATTTGCTTCCATGATCGGCTTTGCCATTTCAAGTGTGGGACGTATCTGCGCAAGTCCCGTCGCGATCCCGGCGAGCGCCAGAAAAGCGCTGTTGACCATACCGTAAGCGGAATTGAACGCGTAATACTCCGCGACTGAAACCTGCGTTTTGATCGCGAGCGTATACATGACCATCGTGCCGATCAGCGAAACGGCGAGCGTAAGCACGGAGGAGACCTTCAAAAAGATCGGCGGATCGTAAAGCAGCTTCGCGCCTTTAGCGTACAGCTTGCCCCACTTGGCGAACGCCCTTTGCTCGGCGCCGGACAGTTTTATCTTCTGTATTCCGGATATGAGCTGATAGGAAAGGCCCATTTCCTTGCTGGCGTGTTCCATACTCTGACGGGTTATCTTCATCCGCGCAATGATCGAGATCACGGTCAGAATCAGCGTGACAAGCGTGATGAGAAGCGCCGGAGCAACGAGCGCGGGCGCATAACTGAAGATCTGAAAGACGTAGACGACGGAGAATACGGACGCCATCCCCGTTGTCAGGAACATATTTGCGATCTGACTGCAAAGTCCGTTTATGTAACCGGCTCTGTTCGACAGCTCGCCGGCGCTGTAATCCTTGAAGAAATCCGGAGGCAGAGAGAGGATGCGCATCATCGTCGCCGCTTCGACCGACAGGTTCAGCTTCGTTCCGATGCGCGTGATCAGAAGACTGCGCACAGACGTAAAGAGAAGAACGGAAAGCGACGCGCTGACCATAAATATCGCCGTGCCGATAAGAACGGACGCGCTGCCGGACGTTATAACGAACGAAAACAAATAATTGTTCAGCCACGGCGTCAGAAGACCGATCCCGGTGACCGCGAGCATCGCGAGCGCAAGCGGAACGACGTCTGATATCGATATTTGCTGAATAATATATTTGATAAGACTTGCGACAGTCATTTTGGCAAGCGGGAACGGCTTATAGAAAGCGATCGCCTCACGCTCTATAATATCCTGATTTTTGCGGTTGATCCGCACCGTTTTGCCGAGCTTTCTGTCGTAGAAGGAGTAGCTGTTTATCCCCGTGGGGATCAGCGCTACGACGCTGCCGTCGTCGCGTCTTTTACCGAGCATCGCTCCTATCGCGTCACGGTACCAGCCGCCTTCCAGTTCGACCGTGCGGCGCATAAATCCGGAGGGACGGAGCAGGAATTCCAGCACCTCGTTCATATCCGTGATCGTTTCCGGCACTTCCTGCGGAGCGACGTGATAGTATTTCAGAATATCGCCGATGGCGTCGGCGGTGATCTGTCTGTCGTCGTTGAGAGCACGGCTCATGCGCCGTCCCATAACGGAGCTTGCCATCTGTTCGAACGACTCTTCAAATACCGCTTGATCCGCTTTTTTTCTGTTTCTTATTTGTTCATCAAACCAGCCCATTCCGTCACCCCCTCATTCCGAAGTCACGAGCTGTTTATACGCTCCGTCAAGAGCGATCAGCTCGTCGTGAGTGCCGCGCTCGACGACCTTGCCGTGATCCAGAACGACGATCTCGTCGCAGTCGCGTATCGTCGACAGTCTGTGCGCGATCACGATACAGGTGATGCCGCGGTCCTTGATGGACTTTACGACCTCGTATTCGGTCTTCGCGTCGAGGGCGCTGGTCGCTTCGTCAAGTATGACGATAGTGGGATCCTGTGCCAGAACGCGCGCGATCTCGAGCCTCTGACGCTGACCGCCCGAAAAGTCCTTGCCGCCTTCGGTCAGCCTGTACTGATAGCCGCCCTCGCGCTGCATGACGTCCTCGTGGATCTGCGCGTCGCGCGCCGCCATGATCATCTCGAAATCCTCGATGGAATTGTCCCACATTTTTATATTATTCGCTATCGTGTCCTCGAACAGGATGATATCCTGATCGACGACGGCGACCGATCCCGTGAACACGCTTCGGTCTATTTCGTTTATCGGCTTGCCGTCGAACAGGATCTCGCCGCTCCACGGCTGATAAAGTCCGGAAATGAGCTTTGACAGCGTTGACTTGCCGCAGCCCGACGTTCCGACGAACGCCACGCGCTGCCCCCGCTTCAGATCAAGGTTGAAATTCTCGATAAGAGGAGGTTCAAGCGGCGAATATCCGAACGATACGTTCTTCATAACGACGGAGCCGGAGAGCTTGTCGAAGTCGCCGTCCTCTTTTTGCTTATCGCTTTCGGCAAAGACCGGATCGAGAGGATATTCCATAACGTCCTCGATGCGCTCCATCGACGTTCTCATTTCCTGCATCGTCTGCCCGGCGGAGATAAGTTGCCCCGCGGGAGCGATGAACGAAGCGAGAAATCCCTGAAACGCGAAGATCATACCGGGCGTAAAGCTGCCTGTCATCGCAAGCCATACGCCGAGGATGAGGACCGTCGTGTTCATGATCCCGGCGATCGCGGAGGGGATCAGACCGAGATACTGATTGAGCTTTTCAAAGCGCACCGTCTGCGTGTTGACCGACGCCTGGTATCCCGACCATTTTTCGAAAAAGCCGTTTTCGGAGCCGCTCGCCTTGATCGTCTCGATCATCTCGACGCCGGACACCGTGGCGGCGGCAAGCTTGCCGCTGTCGCGCATCATGACGCGGGTGATATTGACGCGTTTCTTTGATATGTACCGTGAAACAAAGAGCTGAAATACGACCGACGCGATCCCGACGAGCGTGAGCATCCACGAATAACGGATCATGACGACAAGATAAAACACCATCATCACCGTATTCAGAGCCAGCGGCGCCAGAGTGTTGATGATCTGACCGGCGATCTCGGCGTTCGATTCCTTGCGCTGCTGAACGTCGCCCGCCATACGCTGGGAGAAAAACTCCATCGGCAGACGGAGGACTTTCCACATATACGTGCTGTTGCCGACGACCGCCATTTTGCCGTCGAGTTTCAGAGAATAGATCGCCTGTATCCAGCCCGCGGCGATCTGTATGAACGCGAGAACGATCAGACCGATCAGAAACGGCAAAAACCACCCCGGCTGATCCTGCGTCAGAAGCTCGTCTAAGAAAACGCGCGAAAAGCCCGCCGAAACGATCCCGACGAGAGTCGAGATCACCGACGTTATGACGACAAACGCCAAAGCGCCGCCCGCGCCGCGCAGTCTCTTTTTCGCGAAGTCGAAAACGCGCTTCGGCTCGCCGCCCGGTACGAACTCTTCACCGGGCTCGATCATAAGGCAGATGCCCGTAAAACTCTCGTCGAACTTTTCAAGCGTCACGGCGTAATCGCCCTTTGCCGGATCGTTGAGATACACCTTGTTCCCGCGGAATCCGTCGCACACGACGAAGTGATTGAAGTCCCAGTGGATGATGCACGGGAATTTGCCTTTTGCGCGGAGCGCTTCCGGCTCAAACCGATATCCCTTCGCCGCAAAGCCGTAGTTTCTCGCCGCTTTCAGGATGTTGCCCGCTTTGCTGCCGTCGCGGGAGACGCCGCAGTCCCGCCTGACCTGTTCCAGCGGTACCCATTTATCGTAATAAGCCATCACCATACACAGACACGCGGCGCCGCATTCGAGCGCCTCCATCTGCATGATGACCGGCACTGTGGCTTTGCCTTTGGTGACAGGCTGTTTGATCCCTTGCTTGCTCATATTTCGTCCCGTCAGTTTATAACGTAAGAGATCGGCGCGATCTCTTTTACGCCGCCGTTTGCGTCTTTGACCTCGATCCTGCCGAAAATGCTCCATGCGAGCAATCCGACTAACAATACCACGAGCGCCAGAAGCGCGATCCACACCGACGGAGAAGTGACGCGTATATAGTCGTTGAGCGACTCGGGACCTGTGACCCTGTCAATGCTCTTTTCCCTGAAAATACCGTTATTCGACTCTTTGTCCGCCATTTTATATTCCTCCCAGTTCGTTTTTAACGAAATCATAGAATTTTGTTCTGATCTCCTTTGCCTGATCGCGGCGCAGAAGATATGTTTTTCCGTCCCTGCCGGTGCAGTCTTTATACGTCATTCTCGAAATATGCCTCATATTCAGCGTGACGCCTTTTTTGATCTGAATAAAGGTCTCGTCAAGCAGTTCATTCATTTCCTTGAACGGTTTTCTTATGGAATAGACCGTATTGTCGCTGCAGATGATCTCCGTATTGTGGCCGTGTCCCTCCACGCGGATGATCTCATCCTGATACAAAACGTTGACGACCCTGTCGATCCTGACCGTCAGCGTGTGACGCGGTTCCGTTTTGTTTTGCAAACGTCTGAACACCTCGACGATGTCCTCCTGCGTCACGGGTTTAACCAGATAGTGTACGGCGTCAACGGAAAAAGCGTCGACCGCGTGTTCCCGGCTGCTCGTGATAAAAGCGACAGGTGTTTGCGGACACAGTGCTTTCATTTGTTTGGCGATCTCTATGCCGTTTTCGCCTTTCATATAAACGTCGCAGAGCAAAAGATCGTAGACCGCTCCGTTTTCGACTTCTTTCAGCAGATCTTTCCCCTCCGTAAACCGATCTACACGGTAATTTCCGGAAATATGAAAGATCATTTCGTGCAGTTTAAATACTTCATCCAGGTCGTCATCCAAGACGGCAATTCGCAAATCCGGTCGCCTCCTTTACAAAAAATAAAAGCATCGAGTAAATTATATAATATAATTGCCGCATTTCAAGAAAAGCGTCACAACCCGTGGTAAAATGCGGCACAAGTGGTATATAAAAAACGGCATATATTTCGCCGAGCCGTTTGGCAAGGCTGAATATATGCCGATATAATACTTTCGTCTTTCAGATAGTGATCACTGCCCGGAAACGACCGTTTTCGCAGGAGATCACGAATTCGCCGCAATATTTTTCAACGGTCCTTCGAATGGAGGATACGCCGTACCCGTGATTATCCGGATCTGATTTCGAAGAGGGGACGGACCCGTCCGGAAGGATCTTAACTTCTTTATCCGTGCTGTTTTCACAGTCGATCATCATATGTTCTTCGTTTGCGGATATGCGAAGCGATATGGACCTCTCGCTCTCCGGCGAAATGCTCCTGCAGGCTTCCAGTGCGTTTTCAAGCAGATTTGTCAGAATGATGCACAGATCTTCATCCTTGACCGGCAGACTCTGACCGGCGCGGATCTCGGCTTTCACCCGGATCTCCTCCGCTTTTGCCGGATTCAGATAGTGCCCGACTATTGCGTTGACGATCATATTGTCGCAGTAATTCCCTGAGGGGAGCGCCTCCGTTTTTGCGAGCAGGGCGCGGATGTAATCTGCGGCGCGGTCTGTTTCTTTTTCAGACAGCATTTCATCAAGAAGCGTTAAATGGTGCCGCATTTCATGCCGCTGGCGCCGCGTTTCCTCCTGCGATTGCCGCATGACCTCCAGATTCTCCGCCGCATAGCGTTCTCTGAGAGTCATCGTCTGCAATTCGGCGTCCCTGCGAGCCATACTGCTTATCAATTCAACCACCGCATGAATAAAGCACAGGATCAAAAGCCAGATACAGAGATATTTGGCGAGGTAGTAAAGAGTGGGATTTGCGCCGGACAGATTTGTAAAAGCGGCGCTCAGATCCTGCGCAAACTTTCCTTTCACAAGCACGGAAAAGCACCATGCGAGTACGATCACCGGGATCGACCAAAGCATATAAAGGAACAAACGGCGCAGACCGCGGTTTCCTTTCACTGCGTCAAATACAGCGGCGATAAGCAAAAGCAGAACGGCACACGGTACGATCCATGCCGTCATGATCTGCATCTGACGGACCCAGTTCAGGTTGTTCAAGCCTACGAAGAAAAGCGTGAGAACAGCGGCGGTCGTCAGTCCGGGCAAAGCGAGCAGTACAAGGCGCCATTTCTTGGAAAGACGATACCAGAGCATCCAGACCATTGTCACCTGCGGCAATATCGTGCAAAGCCACGTGGCGGAAGGCGATTTGAGCAGGTCAATAATTCCGTAGCTGTAAGAGGCTGTATGGTCAAACGACATTGACAGCGCGCAAAAAGCCAGAATGATCAGCCCCGGATCGCTTCTTTTTTTCCACAGACCGAGCAGAAATAAACCGAGAAGCAATGCGGCCGTCGCAAAGTAAATCCCTGCGGGGAGCGCGTCGCCCGCGATCGGTCCCGTGTTTTGTGACAGATAATGGATCGAATCGGGGTAGAGCGTCAGCTTCGGCATACGGCTCAGCCGGTTTTCGCTGCCCTGAAACTGGACGGCCATAGTGAGAATCGCCGACTGCGTCAAATCCACCCGAAGCTGACCGGTAGCGGAGGTCTTTTTATACCCGGTGGAATCGAATTGTCCGTCGGAATATCGACCGGAGGGTGAATAGATGACCCGCCCGTCCTGCAAAAACACACAGTCGGAAGAATTGGCGGTGATCACAATCAGCGCTTTATCCGTCACCGGTTCTGTTACTGTCGTTTTACATATCACAGTGGTATCTGCGCAGTCGATCGGAAGAACGCCGTTCTCCGGCTGTAGGACCGTCCCGTCCTCCAGAGTAAAGCTCCAGCGCGTCGGATCGCTTTCAGGACCGATCTCGTAAGATTCCATCGGCGAGATCGCCGCCTGATGATATAACGCGCAAGCCGCAATGACGATCAGAAACAAAACGATCCCTACCGCCAAAGGCCAGTGAATTACTATCCGCCCGTGCGAACGGATTCTCTTTTTTTCATCTGTCATACTGTTTCCTTCTCATTATTTCGATACTTCAGTATAGCACAAGACTACAAAAGATTCAATATCCATTTGGTAATAACTGCCACCATTCTTGAGATGAAGGCAGATTTTTTTATTATGGAGATGACGCCTATGAGGGTATCCGGCTGAATAGCCAAAACAAACTGACAGCAAGGAAACGGCACAATCAAATCTAACTTGACATCCCGGAAAGACGGGAAGAAAGAGAAAAAACCATGAGACAATTCAAAGACAAGTTCATCATCGGTCTTCTTTCCGCACTCGCCATGTTCGATTGAGTCAAATACGGTGATTTTGGCTCAATTTGCAAAAACAGAAACAGAAATTGAGCCACTTTGGCTCAATGCAAGCGGCACTCCCTGTCGGAAAAGTCCAACGTTCCAGCGGCTTCGCCGCTGTCGTGGTATGCGCCGCACAGGAACAAAGGATATTGCCCTCACGGGGTGTGTCAGCACACAGCAGCTGCTGTCGCAGCTGCCGGCAAGCAGGGAAAAAATATATATTTTTCCCGCCGCGAGCCGTCCCGCCGTTTCGCACTCAGGTGACGTCGCCAATCCCGGCAAACCTCGGCAAGCTCGGTTCGCCGGGAGCCCCTCGGCGCGTCCCCTGAAACCCCTTGTCACAAAAATGTCAAAAAGAAAATCTGCTTTTGCTCTTGACAATATGACGGCGTGCCGTTATAATATTATCAGGGCAGGTGAACACTATGAATATAAACGAAATCATAAATCAAAAACATTTATCCAAATACCGCGTTGCAAAAAACAGCGGCGTTCCGTATATGACGCTCAACGATATCTGCAGCGGCAAAACAAGACTTGATAAATGCAGCGCGGATACGGTGTATAAGCTGGCTAAGGAGCTTAACGTATCTATGGAAGAATTGTTGGAACCTTATCTGTTGCCGCGCCCTGCGTTTGATCTTTTCAAAAGCAACGTTTGTCACCGCTTGAAAGAGTTGGGCGACATCGACTTCCTGATTGATACCATCGAAAGCGACGATATAACGACGTATTTCAATAAATCATGGTATCCGGAAAGCCTTTATCTGCTCGCCATGGTAGATTATATCAGTCGAATCAATAACGTTCCGCTTTGCGATTCGTATAACGAAATCCGCAAAGCAAAGCTGAAAAATCCGGTTTTCCCGTCAAGCGTGATCGCCGCGTCCGCAGTATCGAAAGACGACCGTATTATGGAAAGAGCAATGGCTGATTCGATTCCCGAATTCATGCGATTCAATATCGTAGAAAGTGAGGTAAGAAATGTCAACTGAAAACTCAAACGTGTTCAAAAAAGACAATCTCGATCTGTATCTGAAAGAGCTTGCTAAAGAGTATAAAAAGCTCGTAGGCAAAAATATGCCCGCAGAAATCATTCTTATCGGCGGAGCGGCGATAATCGAAAGCTACGGCTTCCGAGATATGACAACTGATGTTGACGCGATAATAACCGCCGCTTCCGCTATGAAAGACGCGATCAACCTTATCGGTGACCGGTATGATCTTCCGCACGGCTGGCTTAACGCGGATTTTCAAAAGACCGATTCGTACAGCAATAAATTGTTGCAGTATTCGTCATTTTACAAAACCTTCAATCAGGTTTTGAACGTGCGTATCGTGACAGGCGAATATCTTATCGCCATGAAACTCCGGGCGTTCAGACAATACAAAAATGATCTTTCCGACGTTATCGGAGTTCTGGCGGAACATGAAAAGCGAGGCGACGGTATAACGATAGAACGTATTGACCGTGCTGTCGAAAATCTGTACGGCTCATGGGACGGATTCCCGGACGGCGCGCAGGATTTCATTGTAAACACGCTTACCGCGAGCGATTATGAAAGTGTGTACGAACTTGTGCGAAAGAACGAAAAAGATGCCAAGGAACAACTTGTAGAGTTTCAGAATAACTATCCGGGCATTCTGAAAGGCGAAAACGTCAACGACGTACTTCATAATCTTCGTGCCAAAAGAAAAAGAGACGGGCGGGAAAGATAACCACAAATACAGCACAAAGCCGATGGACGCAACAGTTCATCGGCTTTTTTGCTGTAAAAATCCAAATGAATAGGAGGAAAACTATTTGGAAAAAGAGAAAAAGAAACCACCATCCGGGATATTCTTCACCTGTACCGAAGCACAAAAGCGGAAAATCAAAAGTATCGCTGAAAAATGTAATTTGGGGCAAGGCGAATATATCCTGAAAAGGGCGCTCGGATACGAACCGAAAACGGTTTTGCCGGACGCCTTTTTTGTTTTTCACAAAAAGCTATGCGAAATACTGGAAACGCCGCCGACTCCCAGTGTGGAGAAAGCGGCGCTCCGCGTTTTTGACGAGATCTACACACAGCTTATCGACAACCGGAAACAGACGTCAGAAGAAATCGCCGAAGAGATCGGGGGTGATGCGACGTGGCAACCGTCGGACTCTGGCCCGTAAAGAACCGGCTGAAGGAAGTGATCGCGTATGCCGAGAACCCGGATAAAACGACCGATCCGAAATATCTTGACGATGATTTATCAAATTAAACTGTATGAGCCTGCTATTTTTTGTTTTCCCGCTGTGACGGTTCGCAGTTATACCGAAAGTTCTGATCCTTTTATAAATCAGATCGCTTCTGTAATATCTGTTTTCCCATAAACGTCTCCGTTTCTGCGGGGTATCAGGGGTGCGGGTGTCCGGCGGACACTACTGCCGAAGGCAGAAGCACCGATCGAGGCGCAGCCTGGACCGACGGTTCTTTTTTGACGGATATATTGATATTGCCCGCGGCAACTGTTATAATAATTTCGGGCCCGTCACAAAAAGCACCTGAACCGATCGGAATATTCTGTGACGATCCGGCGCGCGGATCCCGGCAGCGCCGGATACCGGACGGCAAGGCGGCATTTGCCGAAAACACGGAAAGGAGGAACGTGAAAATGAAAGTAGTCAAAAAGACGCTTGCGAGGCTGGCGCTTTATTTTCTGCTGCTTGCCGTCAATATCATTTCGTGCGCGAATATCATTCCCGACGCTTTCCCCACGCGCAACCTTTCCACGGTCTATCTGCTGATCCTTTCCGCCTGTCTTATACGATACTATTCATACCGGGTGTCCGGATCCGGAGCTCTGCCTTTTATGATGAAATCGCTTTCGTGGATGGCGTTTCTCCTGCTTTTGCTCCGGGGCGTCAAATACAGCGTTTTCGCGGGGGTGGACGTCCTTGCGCGCCACACGTGGTATCTGTATTACCTTCCGATGCTGCTTCTCCCGCTGTTCCTTTTCTATATTTCCCTGCTGATCTCTCCGGGCGCCGATTCGACCGTTCCGAAAAGATGGTACTGGGTCGGCTTCGTCACCGTCTTTTTGATTCTGCTCGTTTTGACAAACGATCTGCACGGGCTCGTTTTCCGCTTTAATCCGGAATTTGAGAACTGGAACAGCGATTATTCCCGCGCTCCTCTTTTTTACGTCGTCACGGCGTGGCAATACGGTCTTTATCTGGCGGCGATACTCGTCCTCGTTATAAAATACCGTGTAGTCAGCGCAAAAAAGTACGCCTGGCTGACGGTGATCCCTTTTTCCGCCGGCATTGCCATGAGCGTGCTTTTGATGACCGGGAACATGCCGAAGGTCAACGGCACGAACGCCGTGGAATTTCCCGAAGTACTGATTAGCATGGCTGCGGGAGTGCTTGAATGCTGTATACAACTCGGCCTGATACCGACAAATATGAGATACGGGAAGATGTTCGAGACCTTTTCCATTTCCGCGCAGATCACCGACCGCAGGGGCGCGCCGGTATATTCGTCTCTCTCAGCCGTTCCTCTGACAGCGGAACAGTTCTCGTCCCCCGACGGTGCGAGGATCGGTGAGCATACCGTTCTGCACAAAATGGAGCTGCCGGGAGGGTTCGGCTTCTGGCAGGACGATATGTCCGATCTTGACCGCCTGAACGAGGAGCTGGCGGAAGCAAAGGAAAAACTGGCGGAAGAAACGGAGCTTATCCGTCTGCAAAACGAGCTGAAAGAGAAACAGGTGAAGATCGAACAGCGTACCGCCGTTTACGATGCGATCGCAAAGCTCACACGCCGGCAGTCTCAGGCTATATCTGACCTTGCAAAACAGGCGCGCTTATCACGGGAAAAGACGGTCAGAGAAGAAAACAGCAAGCGCATCACGCTTTTCGCCTCTTACATAAAGCGTTTCGCAAACCTCATGCTTCTGTCATACGAGAATAAAGCGATAAAAACGGGAGAGGTCGCCCTTTCCTTTTCGGAAGTGTTTCGCTATCTGAATTTTTCCGGTATACCCGGCGAGCTTTACAGCACTGCGGACGGTAAAGTGAGCGCTGAAGCGGCTCTTGCCATGTTCCGGGCGTTCGGAACGCTTCTTACCGAAAACATTTCATGTATCAGAGGTATATTCATAAATCTCTCGGAAAATGAAAACACGATATGCAAACTGACGATGGAGAACCTCCGGATCCCGCTTTCCGAAGACGAGTACGGATATTTGTCAGGCGCGGAAATAATGACTGATTGCGTCCGGGAGGACGACGTGACGTATATCACATTCATTTTGCCGGAAAGGGGGAAAAGCGTATGACGCCTCTCTTTCAGCTTTCGGAACTGACAAGGTCGCTTTTCTCGCTGTGGACGCTCTTTCTCTGCCTGATCGGCATATTCAGTATCGTCCGCTCGGTCGAGCAGAAACGCCTCCGTTTTGCCGTTTTCGCTCTGTTCACGTTTTGCTGCAGTTATTTTCTTTGGCAGGTACTGTTCGATATCCATCTGTTCGGCGATACGGACGCCGCGGTCGCCGTCAGCCGGAAGATCGGCGGTTTCCCGTGGATCGTACTGCTTCCGGTCCTTTCCGCCGTCACGGCTGCGGCTATCGTAAATCTGGCCGCCGTTATCCGCTACGGAAAACGGAGCATAACGCCTGACGCGGTAAAGCTTTGCCTTGATCAGATCCCCTGCGGGGTCTGCTGCTTCGACGATGACGGCAGAGTCCTGTTTTCCAACGTCTGCATGAACCGTCTTTGCGTGTCCGCGACGGGAAACATCCTGCAAAACGGCAATCTGCTGTATAAAGCCGTGGGGGATTCTATTATGACTCTGGACGGGCACCGGTGGCGCTTCGTCCTGCGTGATCTTCCGCTCGACGGCGAGCGCCTGCATGAACTGACCGCTTCGGACGTTACGGCGGAATACGCGAAGACCGAGGCGCTTCAAAAGGATCAGGAAGCGCTGTCACGGCTGAACAGTAAACTGAAAAAGTATAATCTCGGCATCGACGATACGGTACGCAAACAGGAGATCCTGCGTGCGAAGGTCAATATTCACGACGAAATGAACAGGCTCATGCTTTCCACCGTGGCGACGGAAAAAGAAGACGCGGCGACGATGGAACGCATCTTCACGCTGTGGGAGCAAAACGCGCTGCTTTTGTGTATGGAAGCGGAGAATCCAACCGATAAAAAAGCGGTAAGCGACGTCGAAAAGCTCGCGGAAGCATTGAAGATCCGCCTTGTCTGGAAGAACGATCTGCCCGAAGGGTTGACGGAGAAGCAGCGCGGTCTGTTTTTCTCCACCGCCAGAGAGGCGATAGCCAACGCCGCCAAGCACGCGGACGCCGCGCGGATCGAGATCTCCTTTACCGAAACAGACAGCGAGACAGTCTGCGCCTTCAAAAACGACGGAAAACTCCCGGCGGGGGAAATCTGCTTTGCGGGCGGGCTTTACAATCTTTCGCTTCTTGCGAAAAAGCAGGGAGCGTCGCTGTCAGGCGGCGTCGGAGAAGGATTCACGCTTTTTCTCCGCTTTCCGAAGAACGGTTGAAAATCAGCCAAGCGGCTGATGTGAAGGCCGGTTCCGGGGAGTATAATGAATCAGAATGAAAAAAGGAGGACGAGACGTGGCGGTAAACGTACTTATTGTGGAAGATCAGGATATCCCTCGCGAGCTCTTTGAGATCTATATAAAATCGAGCGAGAAATTTCATCATGTCCTTTCGATATCGAGCGCGTCGGCGGCGATATCGGTCTGCAAAAGCAACAAGGTCGACCTGATCCTGATGGACGTGATGACCGAGTTTGACCGGAGCGGACTGGACGCGGCGGAAGAGATCAAACGGCAGTTTCCGGATATCAAAATCATCATCGTCACTTCCATGCCCGAGTATTCCTGGATCTCGCGGGCGAGGAAATGCGGCGTCGATTCCTTCTGGTATAAGGACGGACAGAAGGCGGGTATTCTGGACGTGATGGAGCGAACCATGGCGGGCGAACGGATCTTTCCGGACGAAACGCCGCTGATACGCATCGGCAACGCCACCAATCACGAATTTACCGAGCGCGAGCTTGACGTGCTCAAGGAACTGACAACCGGAGACACGAACGCCGAGATCGCCGAGAGACTCTTCATTTCGGTCGCCACCGTCAAGAGCCACATCCAGCATCTTATGGAGAAAACCGGCTTCAAAACGCGCACGGAGCTTGTTTCCGAAGCGCGGGGGCTGGGGATCGTTATCAAGAACAAACACGAGTGACCTTTCGCGTCAAAAGAATAAATCACGGACGGACGTACGGACAGTACGTCCTTTTTTTACCGGAAAACCGGGATCCGGCGCATAATATCATTCTTTTGGCTGATGTGAAGAAGAAAAGCCGAAGCTATAATTTAATGTGAATAACTGGGGATAGGGGTACTATGCTCTGCGGCGGGAAACGCGCTTCGGTTTCCGCCTTACGATTATCAAAGATCAATTCAGAAAACCCGGATCGGAGGAAAATGACGTGTTGAAAAAATCCTTATGCCTGCTGATGTGCGTATTGCTTGTCATGCAGATTCTGACTCTTGAAATGACTGCTTTCGCTTCGGGAAGAGAGGACGGAACGGGATCGAGGCCGGAATACGTTACCGTAACAAGCCAGAGAGAACTGATCGACGCACTGACCGAAGCAGGAGAAGAAAGGGTCGTTATTCAGATAGGCGCCGACATTGAAGGAGAGCAGTACTATGCGTTCGGTCCGGTAAACGTAAAGGGATACAAGACCATCGATCTGAAGGGTCATACGATCATATCCAAGCTGTTTTTCAACGACAGCAGCGAGGACCGCAGTCTGTTCGTCATCGAGGCGGGAGCGTCGCTGACGCTGAACGATTCCGTCGGCGGCGGCGAGATCATCTACGACAGATTCATTCCCGTCATGGGAGAAACTAACGCGTATACCGACGTTTTCCTCAGCCGCCCGCTGACCGTGTTTGACGTCCGCGGCACTTTGACGGTAAACGCCGGCGAGATCACGGCGGGACATTATGAGAGCGAATATTATACATATACCGACGGCTATATATATACGGACAGCAGTCCGTCTCCGGGAACCGTCAACTCCGTTACGCCCGGCGACGCGGTCGTCGTCAGGAACGGAGGAAAATTCACGGCAAACGGCGGAGAGTATTACGGACGCGGTTTTACCATCGACGATAACGGAGACAAGGAAGAGGCCTGCGCGGCTGTCAGACTGTACGCGGGCGCTCAGGCGGATATAAACGCGGGAGATTTTTACGGCAAGAGCTGTGCCGACGTGTTTTCGGTGGAAGCCGGAGCTTCAATACGTGTGTTCGCGGGCGGTTTTTACGCAAGGTACGACAACCGTATCACCGTGGATAAGACGGACGGCGTGGCGGAATACGTGAACGTGGACTGCGGCAGGATCGGAATACCGCTGTACGCGTTCAATCACGAGAAAAAGGATTGCACGCATATCTACGTGGATTCGACGGAGCATTTTTATGATTTCGCCGGTTATCCCGCGAGCGACGGGGAGACGTTCCTGAATCTCGGTTCAAACGGGACCGGCGTCGACGTAAGAGTCGAAACGCTGGAGGGACGCGGTACCGAGGACAGCCCTTATCTGCTGAAAAACGCCGGGGACGCGGCGGGAATTTTCGATCAGAGCGGATCGGAAACGGTATACGTCCGTCTGGAGAAAGATATTGAAGACTGTACCGGTAATTATTCGGTAAACGGAAATATACTGTTCGACCTCAACGGTTATACGTTCATGGGAAAGCTCGGCTTCGGCGACCGGCACGCCTCCTACGCCATGTTTATCGTCGGCAGCGGCAGCACCCTCACGGTTGAGGACAGCAGGGGCGGCGGCGAGATCATCTTTGACAGACGTATCCCGAGTATGGGGGAAACGAACGAGCAAACCGGGATATTTCTTGAACGTGCGCTGACGGTGTTCAGCGTGCGGGGGACACTGATCGTGAACGGCGGAGAGATCACGGCGGGACATTACGAGAGCGAATACTATACGTACACGAAAAAATACAATACCGGCGGCGGTACGAGTGCGGGCACGGTCAATTCGATCACGCCCGGAAATGCGGTCGTCGTAAACGACGGCGGGCGCTTTGTATCGAACGGCGGCGAATACTACGGGCGCGGCTTCACCATCGACGAAAACGGCGAAAAAGAGACCGCCTGCGCGGCGGTATGTCTGCGCAACGGCGCGGCGGCGATCATAAACGCCGGAGATTTTTACGGCAAGAGCTGTGCCGACGTGTTTTCCGTCGCGTGGGGTGCGAATGCCTATATCAACTTCGGCTACTTTGAGGCGCAGTACGACAACCGGATCACCGTCGATAAAACGAACGGCACGGCTTATTACGTCAACGTGGACTGCGGAAGGATCGGTCTGCCGCTGCGCTCCTTCACCCATGCGGGCGCGGACAGAAGAGAGATAAAGATCGGTCCCGATCCGTATCTCTTCTCGCTTGATTTTACGGTGTCCCAGAGCAGTGAATTTGAAAATCTCGGCACCGAGGGGATCGGCGCCGACGTTACCGTCTCGCCGCGTGAGAACGGTTTCTCGCAGATCGTCCGCGAGGACGGGATCGACGCGGGGCTTACCTACAGCCCGACCGATCACTTTGAACTGATCAACGATAACGCGCAATATTACAGTGAAAGCTTTGCGCCGCTGCCGGATGCTCCGTACCACACTATGAATTATTACTGGAAGGTCACGCGGCTCGGCGGCAGCGGGTGGGAAGACGTTTCCTACGTTCCCGGCACGCCTGTTTCCAACGATTGTTATGTCACCGACACGAACCGCCTTGACCTTTACGCGCTGGCGCGGGATCTGCGCGGCGGTATGACGCAGGGCTCGACTTACCGGGTCGAAGCTCGCTCCTCCGAATACTGGAAGCCCGCTGACAAAGCCATTTACGCCGTCAGCGACGGCGTGATCGAGATCGACTGCGTGTACGATAACATCGGCAGCGTCCTGCTGCCGGACAGCGTCACGGGCATAAAATGGCCCGAGCACGGCAAAAATCCGGTGAACGTCAACGTCGAGCAGGATACCTTTACGGCATCTCTTACATTTGAGGAAAGAAATCCAAACGGCACGCGCTACGTGCCCATGTCCGAGAGCAGCGCCTTCAGCCGCGGCGGCGTATACCGCCTGAAAGTACAGATCACGCCGAAGAAGTATTACCGCGCGGATACCGAGCACAGCGTGACGGTCGGCGGCAGGCAGGCGTCGGATCTTACTTTGAGCGGCGGGGTACTGACCGGGTATATAGACCCGCTCGACGTGCTTCCGTCAACGATCGCGTCGGTACCCGTCCGCGGCAGTCTCTCCGACGGTACCGATCTCTCGGCGGCTTCTCCGCTGAATTCCCCGATCGCGGGCGTGACCGTTTCGACCGTGTGGTATAAGAACGGAT
>Ga0079305_1002002_pt1 | contig 20832 bp, 17 predicted proteins | sample LMS_cellobiose_e_FD_79183 | JGI IMG/M metagenome (GOLD analysis project Ga0079305, IMG submission 79183) | Rumen-fistulated moose microbial communities from Alaska, USA - LMS_cellobiose_enrichment | ecosystem: Host-associated > Mammals > Digestive system > Stomach > Rumen fluid ... | reverse complement strand
TTGCATTTTACCCCGGAGGTACTTGCGTCCATTGAACGTATGGGCGTTGAGATCGTGCCGGTGCTGCTGCATGTGGGGCTGGGCACCTTCCGGCCCGTGAAGGCCGAGGACGTAAGCGAGCACCGGATGCATTCGGAATACTACGAAGTGACCGGGGAAGCGGCCGATCGGATCAACGCCGCCCGGCAGCGGGGCGGGCGCATCGTGTGCATCGGCACCACCTCCGTGCGCACCCTGGAAACCGTGGCGGACGACCGGGGCATCGTGCATCCGGGCACAGGCAGCACCAGCATCTTCATCACCCCCGGCGTAAAGCTGAAAGCCACCGACGTGCTGCTCACCAATTTTCACCTGCCGGAAAGCACGCTTTTGATGCTGGTATCCGCCCTGATGGGCCGGGAGCAGGCACTGGACGCTTACCGGGAAGCTGTGGAAAAGGAATACCGCTTTTTCTCCTTTGGCGACTGCATGCTGATTCTGTAACGGAGGAACAACATGAGCGAATACCGCGAAGCCATGGAAAACCTGGCGGAGGGCTTGGATGACCTGATGGCGGACCTGGAGGATATCCGGGATGAGGCCCAGGATGCCTTGGATGAAGCCAACGCCCCTGCCATTGCCCAGGATATCCACAGGCTGGATGAGGCCCTCTCCCTGCTGGCCCAGGCCGCCAGCCTGCTGGAGGCGGACAAGTGAAAGGAAAGCCGATGCGCATCACCGTTGTGGGGGGCATGAATCTGGATTTGCTGGGCGTGCCGGAAAGCCGGCTGCTGCCCTGCGATTCCGCCCCCGGACGCATTGCGGTGCGGCCCGGCGGCGTGGGGCGCAATATTGCCCGGCGGCTGCATGTGCTGGGCGCCCAGGTTTCCCTGATTACCGCCCTGGGCAGCGACGTCCGGGCCGCGATGCTGGCCCAGTTCTGCGCGGAGGACGGCATTGACCTTTCCCATTCCGTCGCCGTAGGCGGCCAGGCCCCCTGCTATCTGTGCGTGCACGACGGGCAGGGCGATATGGTGTACGCCGTGAACGATATGGCCGCCATGGACCGCCTGACGCCGGAGGCCATCGCGCCAGGCATGGCGTTCATCAATGGCTGTGACGGCTGTGTGCTGGATGCCAATCTGCCGCAGGCGACCCTTGAATATATCGCATGCAGCGCATCCGTACCCCTGTTTCTGGACCCGGTGAGCTGTGTAAAGGCGCCCCGCGTCCGCGGCATCCTGGCGAGCCTCACCGCCATCAAGCCCAATGCGCTGGAGGCCCAGGCCCTCACTGGAGAAAGCGCGCCAGATGCCGCCGCGGAAAAGCTGCTCATGGCGGGCGTAAAGAATGTGTGCATCTCCCTGGGGGCCGACGGTGTGTATTTCGCCAACGCGGACGACCGGGGCATGATCGCCGCCCGCCCTCTCTCCTCAGCGCCGCTGACGGGCGCCGGGGACGCGCTCTGTGCCGGGCTCGTATTGTCCCTGCTGGAGGGAAAATCGCTTCGTCAAAGCGCCCAGGCTGGCTGCGATGCGGCCTATGACGCGCTGACGCGCCCGGGCCCGGCGGAGGCGCTGGACCGCCCGCCGAAAATTTAAAAAATAACTGGAAATATGCTTGCGTTTATCGAAAAAAGGGAATATAATGACGGCGGTTGGAAAAATCGGGTCTGTGGTTGCAAGCCGATGCCAGTCGCAGGCAAAACGGTCCACGTAAACCGGAAAAATTCCGGTGAGCATGGTGCGGTCTAGAAGTAAGCCCGGCCGCGCGAAAGCGCGAGAGGATGGCGTGAGGGCGCAAAGGCGCAGAGCAAGATCCCGGCCGGCGAGTGTGGGGTCAAAAACCAGGTCAGCCGATCCTTCCCACCAATATTCTTATTTTTCAGGGGGTCTCAAAGACAATGTATCAGGACAAGACGCTGGTTTGCCGCGACTGTGGCAACGAATTCGTGTTTACCGCCGGTGAGCAGGAATTCTACGCCGAAAAGGGCTTCCAGAACGAACCCACCCGCTGCCGTGAATGCCGCCAAGCCCATAAGGCTGCCCGCAACAACGGCGCGCCCCGGGAAATGCATGATGCCGTGTGCGCCAACTGCGGCGCCGCCACGCAGGTCCCTTTCCTGCCCCGGGAAGATCGGCCCGTTTATTGCAGCGAATGCTTCGCCGCGATGCAGCGTCGGTAATGGGAAAAAGAGAGGCTTCGCCCCGGCGGAGCCTCTTTTTCTGTGCTTATTGTGAAGGGGGATGCGCAAGTGGATACCCTGCGCCTGAAGGATGAAAAGGTAAAAATGATCGCCCATCGGGGTGTCAGCGGCCTGGAAGCGGAAAATACCTGCGCCGCCTTTGTGGCCGCCGGGAACAGGAGCTATTTCGGCATCGAAACTGACGTGCACCGGACCTGGGACGGGCAATTCATCATCATTCACGATGATTTTACCGGCCGGGTGGCAAACAGGGACCTGCCGGTGGAGGAAACGAATCTTTCCGTGCTCAGGGGGCTTTCCCTCCTGGACAGGGATGGCGGCGAGGGCCGCGGAGATTTGGTTCTTCCCACCCTGCAGGAATACATACGCATCTGCCGGCGGTACGAAAAAGCCGCCGTGCTGGAACTGAAAAACCATTTTGAGCCGGCAGATATTGAAAGGATCATTGCGCTGATTCGGGCGGAAGGGCATTTGGCGCAGACGATTTTCATTTCGTTTGATCTGGTCAATCTGATCTGCGTGCGCGGCCTGCTGCCCAATCAAAAAGCCCAATACCTCATTGAAAACCGCATTCCGGATGATCTGCTGCGCATCCTGCGCCGATATTCCCTGGATTTGGATATTGATTATCATCTGCTGACGGATGAATGGGTGCGCATGCTTCACGCCGAGGGCCGGGAGGTCAACGTCTGGACGGTCAACAGCCTTAAAGACGCACGCAGGCTTTCTGAATGGGGCGTTGACTACATCACCAGCAATATCATCGAATGACGCGCATCTCCCCCGGCCCAGGACCGCCGGGGGGTTTTATCGCATATCCAGCTGTACAAGCATGGGTATCCTATGTTATAATTACTTGAAAGCGCATTCAAGGAGGAATCATAATGAGAAGCGAATTTCAGGACCTGAAATGTACGGATTTATTCCGTCTGCCCATGCGCTCCACCCTGGTGCCCTATCCGGACGCCGCGTCCGCCCGGGCGGATGAACGGGCGCTTTCCCCCTATTTTCTGGATTTGAACGGAAAGTGGCGGTTCACGTATTATGATTCCCCCTTTGATGTGGAAGAATTGTCCGGCGAGGCCGGCCTGGGCCGCGAAGGGGAAATTTGTGTGCCGGGCGTTTGGCAGCTTCAGGGTTATGGCAGCCCACAGTATACCAACGTCCGCTATCCGATCCCCTATGACCCGCCCTATGTGCCGGATGATACGCCGGTGGGCGTTTATGAGCGGCGGTTCACCTTGCCCGCCGCCTTTGCGGGACGGCGGACCGTGCTGCGCCTGGAGGGCGTATCCTCCTGCTATTACGCCTATGTGAACGGCACGCTCTGCGGCTTTGCCAAATGCCCGCACCTGCCCTCGGAGTTCGATATTACTTCCGCGCTGACGGACGGCGAAAATACGCTGAAGGTCATCGTGCTGCAGTGGTCCGACGGCACATATCTGGAGGATCAGGATATGTGGCGTTTATCCGGCATTTTCCGGGATGTAATGCTGCTTTCCTTCGGCGAAAGGCGCATCCTGGATGTGACCGCGGACGCGGCGCTGGGCCGCGACGGCAGCGGGCAATTGATGGTGAACGCCCGCATACAGGGCGCGGAACATGCCGGCTTTTCCCTCTTTGATGGGGAACAGTGCCTCAGCAGTGAGGCATGCGCGGTCAGCGGCGGCCAGGCGGTTTGGCGCGTTTCCGTGCCTGCCGTGCGCCCCTGGAGCGCGGAGGAGCCCAATCGCTACGAAGTGATCGTGGAGATTCCGGGCCAGGCGGAGCGGCTGCTCATCGGCTTCCGCCGGATTGAAATCCGGGACGGCGTATTTTATTTCAACGGAAAAAACATCAAGCTCCTGGGCGTCAACCGCCATGACACGCATCCCACGCTGGGCTATTATGCACCGGTGGAGGACATGCGCCGGGATATCCTGCTGATGAAGCGGCACAATATCAACGCCGTCCGCACCAGCCATTACCCCAATGATCCGCGGTTCCTGTCCCTGTGCGATGAGCTGGGCCTGTATGTGATCGACGAAGCGGATATCGAATGCCACGGCGTCACTATCTTTGAAGAATATGACTATATCGCCAAGGATCCGCAATGGGAAACCCAGATTGTGGACCGGGGCGTGCGCATGGTACAAAGAGACCGGAACCATCCCTCCATCGTGATGTGGTCCATGGGCAATGAATCGGGCTACGGCTGCTGCCACGAAGCCTTGGCCCAGGCCATCCGCGCGCTGGACGCCTCACGGCCCATTCATTATGAACGGGACCAGTGGGAGCGGGAGGCCATCACCGCCGACGTGACCAGCCGCATGTACGCGGGAGTAGACGATATCGCGGCATATGCCGGCGAAGGGCACAAAAAGCCCTTTTTCCTCTGCGAATACTGCCATGCCATGGGCCTGGGCCCGGGGCTCATGGAAAGGTACTGGCAAACCTTCCGCGCCCATCCCCAGCTCATGGGCGGGTGCATCTGGGAATGGGCGGATCACGGGCTCATCAAGGAGCAGGATGGGCAGAAATACTACGCCTACGGCGGGGATTTCGGCGAGTGGCCCCACGACGGAAATTTCTGCGCCGACGCCCTGACCTATCCGGACCGCACGCCCCATACGGGGCTCAGGGAGTATGCCCATGTGCTGCGGCCCGTGCGCGCGGAAATGGCGGATGAAGAAAAAGGCGTCATCCGCCTGCGGAATTATTATGATTTTTCCTCTCTCCATCACCTGCGGGGCCGCTATGCCGTGGTAGATGGGGATCAAGTGCTCTGCCAGGGGGACGTGCCCACCGATATCCCGGCCGGGGAAACGCGGGAAATCGCCCTGAAGCTGGGCGCATATCCCAAGGGCGCTTTGCTGAATTTGTCTTTTGCGCTGCGCCAGGATACCCCCTGGGCCCCTGCCGGCTTTATCGTCGCACGGGATCAGCTTCCCCTGGCGCTGGGCTTCCAGCGCGCCGAATATCGCCTTCCGGTTCATTCCCTGACGCTTACAAAGAATCATGCAGGCTGTACTGTGAGCGGCCATGATTTTTCCGTGTCTTTTGACCGGGAGGGCATGAATGCCCTTTGCTTCCGCGGCGAAGAACTGCTTGCCAAAGGCGTGCGGGCAAATTTCTGGCGCGCCCCCACGGACAATGACGACGGGCTGTTCAGCATTGCGAAAGTCTGGCGGGAAATAGGGCTGGATCATATGCAGTGCCGGAATGAAGTACTGTCATCCGCGGAAGGGGACGGCTGCGTTGCCATTGATATCGCCGGCCTGTACGGCCCCAAGGGGATCCCGCCGCTGATTCGCGCTGCGCAGCGGTATACTGTTTTCGGGGACGGGCGAATCCAACTGGATATCACGTTTTCGCCCCTGCGGGAAATCGCACCCTACCTTCCCCGGCTGGGCATCCGCATGGCGCTGCCGGAGGGCTTTGACAGGCTCATCTGGCAGGGCCGCGGGCCGTGGGAAAGCTATCCCGATATGAAAACCGGCGCGCTGCTTGGCCGCTGGGAGAACACGGTGGATGGCACCCATGAGCCCTATATCCGGCCCCAGGAAAACGGCGCGCATCAGGATACGGCCTTTGCCGTCCTGCTCAACGCCCGGGGTATGGGCCTGATGGTCTCCGGCGACGGCTTTTCCTTCAGCGCACATCATTACGCCCCGGAGGCCCTGGCCGCCGCCCGGCATACCATCGAACTGCAGCAGGAAAGCAATATCACCCTCTGTCTGGACGCCGCCGTGGGGCCCCTGGGCACCGCATCCTGCGGGCCGGAGCCCATGGAGGAGGACCGGCTGTATCTTAAACAGCCTCTGGCTTTCCGCCTGACCTTCCTGCCCTTTGACCGGCAGGCCCTCTCCGTGGACGCCGCATATGACGCATCCCGATAAAATAAAAAAATCTGCCCCGGCACACAGCGCGCCGGGGCATTTTTTGTCTTGCTCGTTTATCTCGCCTTCAGGGTGCCGTCCATTTCAAAGTGGCGTTTTTCCCCATGGGTGCCCGACAAATAAAACCGATCATCGCCCCGGCGCAGGCGCAGGGATATTTCCTGGTCCGGGCGAACCTCGGCCTCATAATTGATCCGCAGGGTTTCCAGGCAATAATCCCGCATGGTATCCACGCCCAGGGCGTCGCAGGCCCAATCAGCGTAGCGGGTGTTGTTCACGTGCTGGTTCACATCCAGGTCAAAATAGGCGGGCATGCGCAGGCCCTGTGTTTCTTCCCCTTCCACCATTTCCACCGTGCCGGGAAAGCCCATGGGCGGCGTTAAATCAGAATTATCCGGAATCAGGGCCGCCACGCCGCCGGGAGGCAGCATTTTCCTTTCCACAAAATCCATCAGCACCCACAGCGTGGCGGCGCAGCCCAAGGTTTCCCCCGCCTGATTTTTGAAGGTATAATACCGCGGGAAGAACCAGCGGCGGTTGGCCGCGGGGAAGGTTTCGGCGGTCACCTGATCGCCCACCTTCGGATAGGCCCGCATTTTGATTTCACAGCGGGTCAGCACCCAAACGGTGTTTTGCCTGAGCAGCGCATCCCGGCCGCAGCCAAGAAGAAAGGAATGCGCCCCGGCGATTTCCTGCATCACAGTCAAAATGGCGCTGGGGCGCCAGTGCCCCGTAAAATCACAGTCGCAGGTGCGAAGCGTGAAGCTTTCCTGATACGTTTTCCGCATACTTTCCTCCGTTTTCATCCGTTTTGCCGCTTCAGCCAAACCATCAGCACCGCGATATCCGCCGGGCTGACGCCGGGAATGCGGCTGGCCTGGCCCAGGGATACGGGGCGCTGGGCCTGCAGTTTCTGCCGTGCCTCCAAACGCAGAGCGTCCATGCCCAGATAGTCCGCATCGGGCGGCAGCAGGGCCTCTTCCATGGCCCGGGCCTGCCGAATCTGGGCCATCTCTTTTTGCAGATAGCCCTCATATTTGATTTGGATTTCCGCCTGCTCCCGGGCGCCATTCCCGTAATTCCACCCCTCCGGCAGCGCCAGTTTCGCTTCCGGATGGCGCAGTTCTTTGGCCATGCCCGTTTCTTCCAGGCGGCGGATCAGTTCTTCGGTTTCCCGCTGCTTTGTTTCCGCGCGGCGCAGGCGCTCATCGCTGATGAGGCCGATTTCCCGCACCCGAAGGGTCAATCGCAGGTCGGCGTTATCCTGCCTGAGGTACAGTCGGTGCTCCGCCCGGCTGGTCATCATGCGGTAGGGCTCGTCCGTCCCCTTGGTGGTCAGGTCGTCCGCCAGCACGCCGATGTAAGCCTGGTCCCGGGTCAGCAGGAAGGGCGCTTCGTTTTTGCAGTAAAGCGCCGCGTTGATGGCGGCGTAAATGCCCTGGGCGGCGGCTTCTTCATAGCCGGATGTGCCGTTCACCTGCCCGGCCAGGTACAGGCCGGCAATGTCCCGCGCCCCCAGGCAGGGCGTCAGTGCCAGCGGGTCGATGCAGTCGTATTCAATAGCATAGGCCAGCCGCGTCAAAACGCAGTGCTCCAGGCCGGGCACCGTGCGGTACATGGCCCACTGCACGTCCTCCGGCATGGAAGAGGACATGCCCTGCACGTACCATTCGGGGTACCCGTCCCCCTCCGGCTCCAGGAAAATCTGGTGCCGCTCTTTGTCCGCAAAGCGGACTACCTTGGTTTCAATGGAGGGGCAGTATCGGGCCCCGGTGCCGTTGATTTGCCCAGTGAACATGGGCGCGCGATGCAAATTTTCCCGGATGATGCGGTGGGTTTCCTGATTGGTCCAGGTCAGGTAGCAGTTGATTTTGTTTTCAGGCGGCACATCGGTGAGAAAAGAAAAGGGCGTTGGCGGCTCGTCGCCGGGCTGCGCTTCCATTTTCTCAAAATCAATGCTGTTTTCCGCCACCCGGGCGGGGGTGCCGGTTTTGAAGCGGCGCAGGGAAAAGCCCAGGTCCGCAAGGGACCGGCTCAGGCAGTTGGCGGGCATAAGGCCCTGGGGGCCGGCGTCCCATTCCGCCTCGCCGATGATGATGCGGCTTTTCAGATAGACGCCGGTGCACACCACTACCGCCCGGCAGGGCAGGCAATCCCCCGTCAGGGTCTTTACGCCGCAGACCCTGCCGTTTTTCGTCTGGATTTCCGCAGCCTCGCCCTGGCGGAGGGTCAAACCCGGCTGGGCGAAAAGCGTTTTGAGCATCCGCAGATGATAGGCCCGCTTGTCCGCCTGCACCCGCAGGGAATGCACCGCCGGGCCCTTCCCCCGGTTCAGCATGCGGCTCTGCAGCGTCACGTCGTCCGCCGCCAGCGCCATTTCGCCGCCCAAGGCGTCCACTTCCCGCACCAGATGCCCCTTGCCTGTGCCGCCGATGGAAGGGTTGCAGGGCATCAGCGCCACGGATTCCAGGTTCAGCGTCAAAAGCAGGGTATCCAGGCCCATCCGCGCGCAGCACAGCGCGGCCTCGCAGCCCGCATGGCCGGCGCCGATGACAATCACATCCGACAAAAAAGCGTTCCTCCCGTTATTGATCGTTCAGCCATTGGATATACGCCGTTTTATCCGCGCTGTTATAGCCGGCGTTTCGATAAAACCGGTGGGTTGCCTCCTGCTGGCTGCCGGTCATCAGCATGATTTTGTAGCATCCGTTCTCTTCTGCGATTTCTCTCGCCCGGCCCAGGCAGCGGGACGCATGCCCCCTGCCTCTGAAGCCGGGATGCGTCACCACGTTTTCCACCAGCGCGTAGGGGCGCACATCGTGGGTCAGGTTGGGAACGATCACGCAGATGCAGGAGGACACGATGCGCCCGTTTTCCTCACTGACAATCACGTGATGATTTGGATCGTCCATGATGCGCATCCACGCAGCCTGCACCGGCCCGTCCCGATTCGGGATGCGGTCCTCATGCAGAAAAAGGTACAGGGAAAGCAGCGCGTCCAGGTCCCGTTTTTCCGCTTCCCGCACGTTACGCATAGACGGCCCGCTCTCCGCCAATGTAGGGCAGACGCGTCCAGGCGCATACCACCCGGGCCTTGCCCACATACTTGATTTCGCCCCGGAAGGGCACCGCCACGGGGTGCAGATGCATGCCGATCAGCGTATCGCCGATGTCGATGCCCGCGTCCGCCTGCACCCGCATCACCAGGCAGGGCTCCTCCATCCGCTTCCAGGCCGCCGCCGGCACGCTGCCGCCCGCCTTGGGCTGGGGCACGGCGTTGACCCGGGTATAGCCAAACTGCCGCGCCGCGGTCAGGGGCATCACCAACGAACGGTTCAGATGCTCGCAGCACTGAAAGATGGGCACAAAGCCCTTTTGTCCGCACACGTTCAGCACAGCCTCCGCCACCCACTCCCCGATTTCCGGGGCGCTGGCGCGGCCGATCTGGCCGCCCGCGATTTCACTGGTGGAGCAGCCCACCACAATCTGGGCCCCCGCCTGAAGGCGGCCCGCCGCCGCCAAATCCAGCAACGCTTTTGTGACCTGCGCGCAGATCATTTCCTTTTCCGTCATGTGATCATCTCCTGAACTGATACATTCCGATGGCCGCCGCGACGGCCAGGTTCAAAGAATCGATTTCGCTGCTGCTGGGGATGCGCACAGGCCGGCCAAGCCCGGCAAATTCCTTCGGCAGCCCGGCGCCCTCGTTGCCGAAAATCAGACAGCAGGGGCGCTGCGCATTTTGGGCCGTTTCGTCCAGCCCCGCCGCGCCGTCCAGCATGAAGGGATACGCGGCATGGCCGGGAAACTCCCTGCGGTAATCCTCAAAACCATCATATTCCCGCACCCGGAGGGAAAACAGCGCCCCCATGCTGGAGCGGACGACCTTGGGATCATACACGTCCGCCGCCGGGCGGATGATGGCGATATCGCGATATCCAAAGCCCAGGGCCGTGCGCAGGATGGTGCCCAGGTTTCCCTGGTCGGAAATGTGATGCAGCACGATATGGTCTTCGGGCATCAATTCCGCGGGCCGCTTTTCAAACACCGCGGCCGCAAAGCAGTTTTCCTTGCCCGAAATGCGGTTGAGCGCCCGGTCGGCCTCCTCCACGCGGATGCGCCTTTCCTGCGCCATGCGGATCAGCTTCCCCGCGCCCTCGCTGTCTCCGGCCCGGGAGGAAATCAGCAGCCGCCTGACGATTTCCGGCCGTTTCTGAACCGCCTCCAAAGCCGGGTAAATCCCCGGCGCGTAGGAATAATCCAATTCTCTGTGATAGCTTTCCAATGAGGGCATTGTTTTTTCCGCCTATCGCAAAAATTTCCTGATTTTTTCCAGCTTTTTCCGGGTAAAGGGCGGATAGCGCATCCGGATATCCGGCCAGCCGCCCCTGACCACGATAGACTTTTCATGGGTGAAGGTATCAAAGGAATGCCTGCCGTGATACTGCCCCATCCCGCTCATGCCAACGCCGCCGAAGGGCAGGCGGCTGTTGGCCAGGTGGATCACGGTATCGTTGATACAGCCGCCCCCGAAGGGCACCTGGGACATGACCGCGTCCTGCACGGAGGCCCGCCGGGAGAACAGATAAAGCGCCAGGGGCTTTTCCCGGGTTTTCAGGATGGGGATCACGTCCTCCAGCCTTCGGTAAGCAATCACCGGCAGCACGGGGCCGAAAATTTCCTCCTGCATGATGGGCGAATCCCAGGAAACGTTGGTCAGGATGGTGGGCGCGATGCGCGCGCCATCCCCCACGCCCCCGCAAAACACCTGTTCACCGGCCATCAGGGACATGATCCTGTAATAGTGGCTTTCATTGATGATGCGGGGCCACTGCGGGCTGGAAAGCGCGTCGCCGTAAAACTGGTTCCAGCAATCCCGAATGGCGGTGAGCAGGGAACGCTGCACGCTCTCCTGCACCAAGAGATAGTCCGGGGCCACACAGGTCTGCCCCGCGTTCAGCGCCTTGCCAAAGGCGATGCGGCGGGCGGCCAGCGGGATATTGGCCGATTCATCCACGATGCAGGGGCTTTTGCCGCCCACTTCCAACGTAACGGGGGTCACATGCCGCGCGGCGCTTTCCATCACGATCCGGCCCACCCGCACGCCGCCGGTGAAGAAAATGTAATCAAACCTTTCTTCCAGCAGCGCCTGGTTTTCCGCGTGGCCGCCCAGCACGGCCGCCGCCTGCTCCACCGGGAAGCATTCGGCAATCAGCTGGGCAATGATGCGGCTGGTGGCCGGGGCGGCGCTGCCGGGCTTGACGATGCAGTGGTTGCCCGCCGCCAGCGCACCAACCAGGGGATTCATGGCCAATTGGAATGGATAATTCCAGGGCGACATAATCAGCACCACGCCGTAAGGCTCCCGCAGGATATAGCTGCGGGCGGGAAACTGGCTCATGGGGGTTTTGACCCGCTTGGCCGCCGCCCACTTGCCCAAGGAACGCATGATGAAGGATATTTCGCTGAGCACCATGCCCACTTCGGTCATATACGCTTCCTCGTGAGTCTTGCCCAAATCGCTGCTCAGGGCCTGGCAGATGGGCGTTTCCCATTTGAGGATGGCTTTGCGCAGCATTTCCATTTGGTCGATCCGCGCGTCTACCGGCAGCGATCCGCCGCTTAAAAACGCCTGGCGCTGCAGGGCCACCAATTCATTTATGGTCATGGAGCAGATCCTCCAGCAGCCGCCTGGCCATTGCCTTTCCCCGGGGACCCACTTCCCCCACGGGGCCCACACAGGAGGGACAGCCGCATTCACAGCCGCAGTCGTTCACCAGCGTCAGCGCATGGGTCAGCAAAATATCGCGCATGCGGAACGCCTTTTCCGCCAGCCCCACGCCGCCGGGGCAGTTATCATACAAGATCAGCGTGGGCTTTTCCGTAAAGGGGCATTTCACCTGATAGGAAACGGCGATGTCCCGGGGGGAGCACATGAGATACAGGGGCGACAGGATGCGCAGCAGATTGGCGATGCCCAGCATGCCGCTTTGCAGATCGTCCTTTTCATATTTCCCGGCCACGTCATCCGGCACCGTGCGCCACATGGCGGTGGTGTGCATCTCCGTTTCCGGCAGCCGCACCGGGCCGAACCCCACGTTTTCGTTGTTGTCAAAGCGCATTTTTTTGAAGATTTTGACCAGCGCCACCACCTTCACTTCGCCCAGCGCCGCATCTTTTTCCTCTTTCTCGATGTCCAGCAGGCTCAGGCTCACGTTCAAATCGGCATCGGTGTAGTAATCCACGTTCACCCTGCGAATGTAGGCCTTGCAGGCTTCAAAATCCAATTCCTCCACCTGATAGGTCTGCCCCTCGTGCATATAGATGGCGTTGGGATGCAAAAGCATGGGCGCGGTGAACCGGTCCATTTCCCCCACGATGCGGGGATGGGCCGGATCGGTGATGTCGTTGATCAGGAAGTTTTCCGTCATGGCGGTGCGCAGGCTCATTTCGCTGGCGGGAAAATCCTCCGCCATCCAATGATAGGTATCCCCCACCTTGCGCAGGATATTGCTTTCCGTGAGGAAATCCAGCATTTCCTCTCCGCCCGCGGCATTGCCCAGGGTTTCCCCTTCCTTGAACGGCAGTTCATAGGCGGCGCACTTGAAATGGCTGAGCAGGATATACAGGTTATCGGGGTTCAGCAGGGCGTTTTCCGCCGGCTGACCAAAGAAGTAATCCGGGTGCGTGACGATGAACTGGTCCAGCGCGGCCGAGGACGCCACCATGAACGTGGCGCTCACTCCGTGCCGCCGCCCCGCCCGGCCGGACTGCTGCCAGGTGCTGGCGATGGTGCCGGGATAGCCGCACAGCACGCAGGCCTCCAGCGCGCCGATATCAATGCCCAGCTCCAACGCGTTGGTGGACACCACTGCCTGGATGTCCCCCGCCCGGAGGCCCCGTTCGATCTCCCTTCTCTCATTGGGCAGATACCCGCCCCGGTATCCCCGCACCCTGCCGCTGTTGCCGATGGGATCGGATACCAGCTCCTTGAGCTGGCGGGTCAGCACCTCCACCTGCAATCGGCTCTTGGCGAATATGATGCTCTGCACGCCGTTTTTGACCAGCATGGAGGAAATGGCCCGCGTTTCCGGCAGCACGCCCCTGCGGATACCCAATGGCCGGTTCACCACCGGCGGGTTATAAAAAATATAGTGCTTTTCCCCGGAAGGGGCGCCGTTGTTGTCAATCAGCCGGACTGGCCGGCCGATGAGGGTTTCGGCCAGCTCCTTTGGGTTCTGGATGGTGGCGCTGCAAAGGATGAACTGCGGATGGCTGCCATAGAATTCGCACAGGCGCAGAAGCCGACGCAGCACATTGGCCAGGTTGCTTCCGAACACGCCCCGGTAGGTGTGGATTTCATCCACCACGATGTATTTCAGGTTTTCAAACAGCTTCACCCATTTGGTGTGCTGGGGCAATATGCCGCTGTGGAGCATATCCGGATTGGTCACCACCACATGGCCGGCCTGGCGCACGGCGCGCCGGGCGGCGGCGGGGGTGTCGCCGTCGTAGGTATAGGTTTTGATGTCCGCCTGCAATTGCCCGATCAGTTCATACAGCTCGCTGACCTGATCGGCGGACAGGGCCTTGGTGGGAAACAGGTACAGCGCCCGGGCGTCCGGGTTTTCAAGGATGGCGGACAAAACCGGCAGATTATAGCACAGCGTCTTTCCGGAAGCGGTGGGCGTCACCACCACAAAATCCTCCCCCGCCCGGGCGGCAGCGAAGCATTCCGCCTGATGGGTGTACAGCTTCTGCACCCCATGCCGCTTCAGCGCCGCGGGCAGCCGGGAATCCATGCCCTCCGGCCAGGGCGCATAGCGCGCCTCCCGGGGCGGCACGGTATGCCATGCCGTCACGTTTTCCATGAAGGCATCGTCATTTTTCAGCCGTTCCAATAGTTGCGGCAGGTTCATTGCTTTCCGCCTCCCTTCCCCGTTTCGGCGTTACTTGCGCATGCGCAGCGTGATCCACCGGCGCAGCCTGCGGATATCCATCCGCGTTTGCAGCCATGCCTGCCTGCCGAAGAAAAGCAGGAAGGGCAGCACGCCCAGAACCACATGAAGCTGATACGGCCAGGGCAGCACGATCAATTGATAAATCAGATACGCGCCCCAGGCCATGCCCAGCCACCGGACCTTCACCGGCAGGAAGAAAAACAGCATGAATTCCGTTTCCGGGTTCAGGACCGCATAGCTGAGCAGCAAAGAAAGATTCAGGTAATGGTTCGTCGCCGTGCCGGTGATCATGCACCCGGCAATGGCGCCCAGCACGCCGATGAGGTAGTAAAGGCTGAACCGGGCGCCGCCCCAGGCACGCTCCAGGGCCGTGCCCAGGAAATAGTAGAAATACAGGTTGAGCAGAATCCACACGAGGTTGCCCGAGGGCGGCAGGAAGATGAACGTGATGACGCGCCACACCTGGCCCCGCAGGATGAGAGCGCGGTCAAAATACAGAAGCGCAGACGCGCTTTGCAGCATGGGCAGATAGTCCAATATCCAGATGCCCAGCATGGCGATGCACAGGTATTTCATCAGGTCCCGGATATAGTGCCGCCCCAGGAAGCGTTCCAGCCGATTAAGAAAATCCATGGCTTCGCCCTCCTTCTCCTTATTCATCATACATCTTGACCGTCCCGCCGTCAAGCGCGCTGATCCCACTTTAACAGCCGCCTGAGCCCCAGTGCCGTCCGGTCCGCCGCCCCATCCAGAAGGCGGAAGGCCGCCGCGCAGACGCGTCCCAGCCCATGGGAAAGCGCATCCGGCAGGCGGTCGAAAAGCCGGGCGGCGGCGCACAGCGCGCCCGGCAGAACGCGGCAGAAGACCGGACGGTATACCCTGTCTTCCATGTCCAGCCCCCTGGGCCAGCGGTTCAGATAGCCTTCCGATTTCCTGTACAGCGCCGTTCGGACAAACAGGCAGTAAACCGCCGCGCCGATCAGCAGGCTGATGCCCCCGCCGGTCAGATTGGCGGCGGAGAAAAACGCGATTTCGCCGCTGAGCGGCGCGCGGTTCAAAAACGCGGCACTTAAGCTGGTCAAGGGCAAAAGCACCTGATTGGGCATCAGGCCGATCAGCAAAAGCGGCGCGGCTGAAAGCACCAGCACGGCGGAGGAGCGATGCGTCATATCCCGCCCCCGGCTGCTGTCACCGTGTCCCGGGTTCCCCGCGTCCGGGCTTTTCTGCCAGAACAGGCAGATATATATTTTCAGCATATACGCCGTGGTCAGCCCGGCGGCAAAGAGGAAAATCCACTCGCACGCCCGGTAAACGGAAAAACCCGCCGCCTGTCCGGCAAGCTCCGCCAGTCCTTCATGGATCATTGTTTTGGAGGCGTAGCCGTTCACCAGCGGCACGCCCATGAGCCCCAGGGCGCCCAGCAAAAACGCAAAATGCAGCGCCCATTTCCCCCGGCCGTAGCCCCGCAGGGCGTTCAGGTCCAGCGTATGGGCGTTCATGTAAACCGACCCGGCGCACAGGAACAGGCACAGCTTCAGCAGCGAATGATTCACCATATGCCCCACCGCGCCGGCGGCGGCCAGGGCGCCTTCCTCTCCCAGCAGCACGGCGCAGGCCAGCCCCACCGTGATATAGCCGATCTGAGACAGGGAGGAGCAGGCCAGCGTGCGCTTGAGGTTCACGGAAAATACCGCCAGCACCGCCCCCAGCGTCATGGTCGCAAGTCCCAGGAAAAGCAATACATGGCCAAACGCCGCGCTGCCGTCCATCAGGTTCATGCCGATGGCCATCACGCCGAACAGCCCCGTCTTGGTCAGCATGCCGCTGAGCAGCGCACTGGCGGGGGCGGGCGCCACGGGATGGGCCTTGGGCAGCCAGATATGCAGCGGGAACAGCCCCGCCTTGGCACAGTAACCCACCAGCATCAGGCAGCCGGGCAGCATCAGCGCCGCGTCGCCCCGCCGCTGGCGGAGCGCGGCAAAGGATAAATCGCCCGTGATGCTCCATTCCCAGAACATGCCCATCAAGGTCACCATGCCGCAGATAACGGAAACGAAAAGATACGTACCCGCCGCCCGCATGGCGCCGAGGGTTTCCTCGTGGGCCACCCAGGGATAGGATGCAATGGACATGATTTCAAAAAACACGAAGGCCGTGTACAGATCATCGGACAAAAACACGCCCATAACGCCGCAGAGGGTGAGCATCGTGCATACCGCATACCGTCCCAAATGCCGCCCGTGGCCGGAAAAGTATTCCAGAGAGAACTGCGCCGCCATGGCCCACATGAAGGCGGCAATCAGCGCGTAAAGCGCCCGGAAGCCGTCCGCACGGAAGCGCAGCCCCAGGCCGCAGATGTCCTCCGCACAGAGCACGGCCTCCCTTCCCTGCCGCACGCCAACGAAAAGCAATACGGCCAGCGCCAGCTCAAAAAGCGTAAACAGGCGCAGCAGCGCATCCCGGATTTGTCCCCTGTTTTTTCCCGCCAGCGGAGCAATCGCCGCGCTTCCCAGCGGCAGCAGCAGCATCCCCGCCATCACGGCCGATAAAGACGGCATGGCATTCTCCTTTTTTCCGTTCAGCCCTCTAAACCGCGTTACATCAGCAGGCCCGCCAGGCTTTTCATATACGCGATCAGCCCGCCGGGGAAAACGCCCAGCAGGATCACCAGCGCCGCGTAGACCCCCATGGGCAGCAGCATGCGCCATCCCGCCTCGCATTTTTCACCGGGCACCTTTTCATCCCCCGGGAAGCAGCCGTGGATCACGAACACCAGCAAATACGCCGCCGTCAGCACCGCGCTGATGAGCAGCGCCGCGGGGCCGATCCAGCTCCCGGGCAGGCCCGTGGCAAACGCGCCCAGGGCCAGGTTCCATTTGCTGATAAAGCCGCCGGTGGGCGGGATGCCCACCAGGCCCAGCGCCGCAACGCCGAAAAACGCGTAGGTCCAGGGCATGCGGCGGCCCAGGCCGTTCATGTCGTCCACGTCGGTTTTGCCCGTTTTGTGAATGATGGCGCCCGCGCCCATAAACAGCGTGTTTTTAATCAGGGAATGATACAGCACATGCAGCATTGCGCCGACAAAGCCGATTTCGGTCATGGTAAACAGGCCGAAAAGCACATAGGACACCTGCGACACGGAGGAATAGGCCAGGCGTTTTTTGATTTTCTTTTCCCGGAACGCCATGGCGGACCCCATCAGGATGGTGATCAGCGACAGCGCCAGCAGCGCGTACTGCACCCAGGTGCCCCGCAGCCTTTGAACGCCCGCCACCTGATACATGACCCGCAGGATGCCCAGCACGCCCATTTTGGTGATCATGCCGGACATCACGGCGCTGGCGGGGGCAGGGGCGTCCGGATGGGCGGTGGGCAGCCAGCCGTGCAGGGGGAACATGCCGGCCTTGACGCTGAAGCCCATGATCATCACCATGAATGCGCCCAGGGCCAGCCCTTCTTTCCCGGCCAGCTGCGCGTCCGTCAGCGGTCCGGCTGCAAAATCGCCCCCCGCGCCCAGAGACCCCACAAAGAAAATGCCGCACAGCGCGGCCGACGCGCCGACGATGGAATAGATCAGATATTTTATGGAAGCGGATATTACTTTTCCGTTCCTGTTGTGCAAAACAAGCGGCACGGTAATCAGCGTCATGGCCTCATAGAAAACATAGAATGTGACCAGATTGCCGCTGACCGCCAGGGCGTGCAGGATGCCCTGGGTGACGGAATAGAACAGGTAAAAGCGATCCTGCATGGCGTCGTGGGCCAGGTATTCCGTGGCATAGAGCGCGGCGCCCGGCCAGATCAGCGCCATCAGGAGGAGATAAACGCGGCTGACGCCGTCCACCCGGAGAATGATGGACAGCATATCCGTCCAGCGCAGGCGTACCTCCCCCGCCGCCGGCATCAGCGCGTTTGCCGCCGCCAGCAGCGCGCACAGCACCGTCGCGCCCAAAAACGCGGCCCGCAGCTTTTTTCCCTTCAATTTCAGTATCTGCCACAGGATGGCAAACGCCGCAGGCAGCAGGATCTGAAGCAAAAGCAGCGCGGTTTTCATGGTTTCTCTCCCCCCGTCCCTATGGTGCGAATGACCCCATCGGCCCTGACAGCCGTTTCATTATAGTATACATGAATTGCCGTTTTTTCGCAATGCCCGGCCCGGGAAAATTCGCCTGCGGCCCGCCGGGCGCGGAAGGCCGTGGAGGAAAAATTGGAGGAAAATCCTCTTGTACTACCCCCGCTGTTTTGATATAATAAATGTGCTCAGATTTTTGCCCGCGCCATGGGGCCGGGCTTTTGCGCATATATCGCTTGCCTGGAGGTCTTCTATGGTCCGGCGCTCCCGCCTGATGGTTCTTCTGCTGGTTCCTGCGCTGCTTGCAGCGGCCGCGTTCTTTCTGATCCGCGGGAGAAGTGAGCAGCATTATGAACGCTTCACCTGCCGGGCATCCGATGTCTTTGACACGGAAATTTCCCTGTCCGGCTTTGCGGTCAGTGATGAAGCGTTTACGCGCACTGCCCAGGAGGTCATGGCCAGGCTGAACAAGTATAACCGGATTTTTGACGCCTACAACGCCTGGGGCGATCTGCATAACCTGTGGTATATCAACCGCTATGCCAAGGACGGCCCCGTGGAAATCCCGGATGAATTGTTTTCCCTGCTCTCCTTTTGCAAGGAGCAGTGGGACGGCGGCCGCGCCACCGTCAACATCGCTATGGGCGCGGTGCTTTCCATTTGGCATGATTACCGCACTGCCGGCCTTGCCGATCCCGCCTCCGCGGCGCTGCCTCCCATGGAGGCGCTGCAGGCGGCCAGCGCCCACATTGATTTTTCAGACGTCGTTCTGGATTCGGAAAAACATACCGTATTCTATTCTGATCCGGCGCTGCAGCTGGACATCGGCGCCGTGGCCAAGGGCTATGCCGCCGACCTGATCAACGATTACCTGAAGGCAGAAATGCCCTCCTTCCTGCTGAACCTGGGCGGCAATGTATACGCGGGCGCGGCGCCCAGGGACGGGCGGGATGCCTGGGCCGTGGCGGTGCAGGACCCGCGGCCGAACCCCGAAGCCGCCCTGGAGGGCGGAGCGGGCCGGCTGGATATTCTGGATATTGCTTGCCTCTCCGCGGTCACAAGCGGCGATTACTGGCGCTATTACGTGGTGGACGGCCAGCGGTATCACCACATCATCGACCCTGAAACCCTGATGCCTTCCACACAGATGCTCTCCGTCACGGTGGTGTGTGAAAGCTCGCTGCTGGCGGATTATCTGTCCACCACGCTGTTCATACTGCCGTATGAGGAAGGGAATCGGCTGGTATCTTCGTTCCCCCAGGCGGAGGTGCTGTGGGTGCTGCCGGACGGCACGCTCCGCTTCACCCCCGGCATGGCGAAATATGCCCGTTCCCTGCAATAACGCATTGGAGATATCGCATGCAGAATCACCCGGAAACAGGAAAAACCAGTAAAAAGCGCAACCTGATCGTCATTCTTGCCCTGCTGGGCGCCGCCCTGCTGCTGTTTGCCCTTTCCCGGCTGCTTCCTTCCCCCGCGGCGCAGCCGCCGGACGCGGAAAACACGTCCGAAGCGTACCTGTTCATTATCCTCAACAACCGGGTGTGGGGCGTGGAGCCGCTGGGCGAGGAAAGGGAGGTCACAGTGGACCAGGGCAACGGCGTGGTCAACGTGATCCATCTGCTGCCGAACGGCTATTACATGGCGTCTTCCACCTGTGAAAACCAGCTGTGCATCACGGAGGGCACCGTGACGCTGGATAACTACCAGCGCCGTTTTCTGGGCGCCTGCGTATACTGCCTGCCCCACAATCTGCAATTGGAATTGGTGGTGCCCGGCGCCACTAAAGCGCCGGACGCGCCGGACAACTGAGCTTTCGTCATCCCAGGGTCTGCGGGGACCCTTTGCTCCCCCCAACGGAGCGATATGAAGATACCCTGCCGCCCGGCAAACGGCCGCCGGCGGGGCAAGGAGGGTGAAACCACGTGAAAAAACAGCTTCCTGGCTGGGCGGTGCTGCTGATTATTACGCTGATTGCCGGCATCGCCCTGGGCGCCACCTACGCCTTGACCAAGGACCCCATCGCGGATCAGGCGCGCATCCAGGCGGAGAATGCCCGGAAGGCCGCGCTGCCCGATGCGGACGCCTTCGAGGAATTGGCGCTGCCTGACGATGCAGCCGTGGATTGGGCCTATCAGGGGCTCAAAGACGGTGAAGTGATCGGCTGCGTGGCCCAAAAGACCGTCAAGGGCTTCGGCGGCGAGGTGGAGGTCATTGCCGGCGTCGATACCCGGGACCGGAACGCCCTGACGCTGGGCGGCATCAGCGTCGGCGGCAGCGGCTTTTCCGAGACGGCCGGCCTGGGCGCCCGTGCCCGGGAGAAGGCGTTTACCGATCAGTTCGCCGGCAAAGCGTTGCCCGTCAAATATATCAAGGCCGGCGAGGAAGCGGGCGATGACACCGTCGACGCCCTCACCAGCGCCACCATCACCACCACCGCCGTGGTGAACGGCGTCAATGACATCGTGAAGTACGTAAAATCCGACGTGCTGGGCATTGCGGGCGTCGAAATGCCCGCCCGGCCCGGGGACGATCAGGTATTTTCCTCCTCTGCCCAGGGTTTTCGCGGCCCGGTCTATGTGGAGGCTGCCTTCGGCCAGAGCGGGGAAGTTTCCTATATTTCCGTGGGCGACGACAGCTTCGCCGAGGACATCGGCGCAGGCGCCAGGGAGCCGGACTTTATGATCCAGTTCATCGGCAAGACCGCGCCCGTTGAGCTCTCCGACGTGGACGCCC
>Ga0079305_1001998_pt1 | contig 20863 bp, 17 predicted proteins | sample LMS_cellobiose_e_FD_79183 | JGI IMG/M metagenome (GOLD analysis project Ga0079305, IMG submission 79183) | Rumen-fistulated moose microbial communities from Alaska, USA - LMS_cellobiose_enrichment | ecosystem: Host-associated > Mammals > Digestive system > Stomach > Rumen fluid ... | reverse complement strand
TCTGGTGGCCGTACCCAACGGCGTGGCCCGCAACACCCTGACCTTCAACACCTATATCGGCATCAATCAGGATAATTCCGCCAGTGTCAGCGTGATCAATAGCGATCAAGGCAATGCTATCAAAATGCTGGCCACCAACGCGGGCCTGACCGCCAAGGCGGACGCCATGGCCAAGGGCAAGGGCGGCTTCGGCGTCAGCAACGCCACCGCCTGGAATGAGGTGTATCTGCAAAACGCCGTCTGGATCGACGCGACCCGTCTCTCCACCGGCGACAACGGTTCGGTGTCCATCAAGGCGACCAACGGCGATACCGGCGCGGACCGCCTGCACCTGATCGCCAACGCCCACGCGGCCCTGAGCGGCCTGGCGGGCAAGGTGGCCCCCACCTCCCGCATCAGCGGCACCCAGGTGAACCAGATCCGCAGCAACAATACCGGCAATGTGACCTTCCCCCAAAACGCCGCGGTGGAGCACATCGCCTCCAATCCCATCAATACGATCTGGACCGATCAGAAGGCCACCTACGACCGCTGGGAGATCAAGATCTGGTTTGTCACCCTCACCCTGACCAAGGCCAGCGTGGTGAAGGACCTGAACTGGAACTACTTCGACCGCTGCGATTTCTGCGGCACCGGCAAGGCCGTGGATGTGCGGCCCACCGCCCAGGACCCGCTGCGCGACCGCTATGAGGCCGCCTATAAGGCCGCCATGGACGCCATCGCCAAGATCCGCCAGATGGCAGGCACCCTGCCCGCCAACATCAGCGCCCAGCGGGCCTACATGCTGGCCAAGGGCCTGGTGCCCCTCACCTACCTGGATACCCTGGTATCCGGCCGCACCGTGGTGGTGAAGGCCCGCTACAGCGAGGAGGAAAACAAAGCCGCTTCCGAAATCTTCGCCATGGACGTGCGCTCCATCCTGGATAAGGACGTTCGCCTCACGGCGGATCAGCTGGGCCGCTACCAGCTGTGGCAGAACGCCCGCACCCAGCATCAGGTATACATGCTGCCCAACGCGGCGCGGCTGTATACCGCGGTGTGGGACCGGCTGGATTATGTGACCGACATCCTGTCCGGCGACGTGCTGGGCGATGGACGCGCCCACCACATCGAGGTGATCACCGCCCTGAACGACCGTGCCTTTGCCAATCCCGTGCTGCCCATCGGCAGCACCGGCAGCCTGGACTTTGCCACCGGCACGCTGTACCTGCCCTCCTTCGCCGATATGGAGCTGTATCTGCATGAGATCAGCGCCAAGTGGCTGCTGGAGAATATGGAAAGCGGCGCCTTCCGCACGCTGATGGCTGATCCCGACGCCCTGAACGCCTGCGCCGACGGCGGCAAGCTGCCCACGGGCGAGATCGTGGAGGGCCTGATCCCCGGCGAGGAAAGAAATGGCTGGCAGTTCTATTGGATCGGCGCGACGCCCGAAACGGCCACCGATCCCGATCAGCCCCTCATCTGCCTGCTGGTGAACCCCGAAACCGACGAGGTGGACGCCTTCCGCACCAGCCTGAATCTGATGGAAACCGATACCCCCGCGGTGGACGTTTCCCTGAGCATGTACCGCGACGCCAAGAGCGACCGCCAGGAGATCGAAAAGTACAACATGTTCTTCTTCGATACACGGAGCAGCGAGCCCAGCCTGGTGAAGGTACTGACCACTGTGCTGGAGAACCGCAGCCTGGAGATGCCCCGGCCCATGCGCGTGCAGCTGCGCGCCTTCCGGCTGGCGGGGGCCGACATGCCGGTGTATTCCATCTCCGACGACCTGTTCGTGATGAACGACGGCACCGACGGCGAAGTGAGCCTGTTTGACGGCTTCTACACCGCCACCTTCGACGGCGATACCTTCGACAGCGATTACACCCGCGTGGAGGGCATCGAAAAGGGCGAATTGAACGTGACCATCAAGCAGGATCAGCCTGTCTGGCCCGAATGGACCGGCACCAACGAAGCCGAAACCCAGGATGGCCGCCGCTTCGTGCTGGAGGACGGCGAATGGCGGCTGGATGAGGATTTTGCCGCGTAAGGCAGTCTTCAACATGAATCTGCGGGAACCGCGGTTGACGCGGTTCCCGCTTTTCGCTATAATTATACGGAAAGAATGAAGGCAAAGGAGAGAGAAAATTGAGGAAGATCAGCGCGTTTTTGATTTCCCTTCTTTGTATCGTTCTGCTGCAAGCCGTACCCGCTCTGGCGGAGGAGACCGCCGAATGGACGGTGATGTTCTACCTGTGCGGCAGCGATCTGGAAAGCAAGCACGGCCTGGCCTCCGGCAATCTGGAGGAGATCACGCAATGCTATCCATACAGTTTCCTGAGCAACATATTTTCGGAATATCCCGAAAACGTCTTTAGCGAAGAGCGGCTGACCCGCATGCGGGTGAACGTGGTGGTGGAAACCGGCGGCAGCAAGGCATGGCATGCGGCGGAACTGGGCATGGAGGTGGACCCCTCCGCCCTGCAGCGCTGGCGCTACAAGCCCATGGAGACCATTAACCCGGAGGGAACCAATACCTTTGCGCTGGAGGAAACGCTGCCTCTCCAAAGCATGGCCGATCCGAAAACCCTGTCGGATTTCATCCGCTGGGCGGCGGAAAAACACCCGGCGCGCAAGTATGCCCTGGTGCTGTGGGATCACGGCGGCGGCAGCAAAACCGGCATCTTCATCGACGAATTGTTTGCCGGCGACGTGATGTATCTGGACGAGCTGCACGACGCCTTCCAGGGCGGCGGCGTGAACTTCGAGGCCGTGCTGTTCGACGCCTGCATGATGGCGAACCTGGAAACGGCCTACGCCATCAAGGACAATGCCAAATGGATGATCGCCTCCGAGGAGGTGGTGGCCGGCAAGGGCACCGCCATGGGCAGATGGCTGCAGCAGCTTTATTACGCGCCCCAGTGGGACGGCGCGCGGCTGGGCCACTGGATCTGTGATATGACCCATACCAAGTACGCCAACGAGGCCGACGCCCAGAGCCACTCGCTGCTCACCTGGTCGGTGATCAACCTGTCTGAGATCGAGCGCCTGGCCGCCGTCTTCGACCGCTTTTTCTCGCTCTGCTGCGAGGCCTACGAAAACGATACCTACCGGATGCGCGCCATGGCCGATCTGATGCGCGGCGCGGAGGAGTTTGGCGTCGGTTCGGATAATATGCATGACCTCTCGGGTTTGCTCTATGTGGAGTGGCTTAGCCAATACATAGGCATGGACCTGTATTGGGAGATGATGGACGCGCTGATGAACGCCGTGGAGTACGCCGTGCAGGGCGCGGGCCGAAGCAAGGCGCTGGGGCTTTCCTTCTGCTACGCGGCGGGGTGTTCTCCCGCGGAATTGGATATCTACGCCCGCAACTGCCCCTCGCCCCATTATCTGGCGCTGCTGGACGCCATCACCCCGGCGTGGACAGCCCCAGCATGGGTGTATGAGCAGGTACGGCGCCTGACGGATATCCGCGAGATGGCGGATTACCATATCCTGATGGAAAAGAAGATCTCGCCCGACGGCACCCCCGGCGTGTGTGCGGAGGACGGTTTTTATAATGTGTATAGCTATTACATGAACCTCTACCGCGTGGATGCGGAGACGGGCAACACCCTGCGCTATGGCACCACCGTGGGGCAGCTGGTGGACGATCTCGAAACCGGCGATATGATGTTCTGCCCCAAAGATCCCGGCCTGTGGCTATCCTTGGAGGGCGTGTACTGCGACGCCGAGCTGGTGAGCTACGATCTGTTCGACAATTATCTGTTCAACATCCCCATCCAGATCGGCACGGAGCAGAGCATCCTGCGCTGCGGCTATGAGAGCGAGATCGACGACTATGTGGTCTATGGCATCTGGGAGGGTTACGACGCCGATACCGGCGTCTTTGGCCGCAACGTGCAATCCCTGGCACAGCTGGCAGGGCAGGAGTTCCGGCTGCTTTATCCCATCGACGGCGCGGAGCGCAACGGCAAAACGCTCTATGAGGCCAGCGAGCCCATGACCCTGTACCGGTCGCTGCGGGTCACGAAGGAACCGCTGCCGCCAGGCCCCATTTATATTGAATTCTGGGTGCGGGATATGTTCATGCGCCCGCTGACCATCGGCAAGGTGGAGATGTATTGGGATGGGCAGACGCTGACGCTGGCCCCCGGCGAGACCTGGGAGGGCACGACGCTGCTCACTGCGCCGGAGTAATAGCTGGCGGATTTTGCTGCATGTCCAGGAATGCCTGGCCGAGGCGGAGAACCCGGCCTATGTCATTATGGATGATAGCTGTACCTCTAGCGGGATAGCATCTATCTTGCAGATAATCAAAAAACATTTCCCCACCAAAATCGCCCCGCGCACTATCTCATGCGCGGGGCGATTTCATTGTCATATCAAGGCTTTTCATCTGTTATACTAATCTCATATTAAAATAGCGACAATATCCAATCACGGCCAGTAATGCTGCGAATGACATCAGGAGTTACAGAACGGATCGTATCACACAAACGCTCAATCACGTCGTTCAGCGTATGAAAGACCTCATTCCGAAAGCCGCGGGTACAAATCTCACGCCAGATTTGTTCAATGGGATTCATTTCAGGAGTATAAGGTGGGATATGAAAGAGATGGATGTTTGCAGGAGCGATCAAAGTGCCGGATTTGTGCCATGCGGCACCGTCACAGACCAAAAGGATTTCATCATTGGAATACTGTTTTGACAGCATTTCCAAGAAAGCATTCATACAAGCTGTATTGCATCGTGGCGCGATCAGAAAGCAATCTGCGCCGGTGCATGGATCCACAGCACCAAATACATACCGGTATTCCCGGATATGATGACAGGGCACATTGGGTCTGCGTCCGCCGGTCCAGCAGTATTTTGGTGTGTTGATTCTTCCAAATCCTGCTTCATCCTGAAACATGATCCGTACCGGTTTGTTTTTATGAACTAACTTGATTTCTGCCATCCGGGTTTTAATTTTTTTGAGGCAGCGATTTCTTCTTCGCTTGCCTTTTTGGGATGCTGTGATCTGGGCTTCAGTTTTCGGCATCCATGCCTTTCCAACAGCATGTAGATGTAGCCCCGCCCTGTATCTATGCTGGAAAAACGAGACGCAAAAGGGCGGACGGAGGCGGAAGCCATTGCGGCCTACAAGGAAAAGAATTATCCAAAGCCCGCGCTGACAGCCGATATTGTTCTGTTTACCAGGGATGGAAACCAGGTCAAGGTGCTTTTGATCCGCCGGGGCAATCATCCATACCTGGGCTGCTGGGCCCTGCCAGGTGGATTTGCCAATCCCAACGAGCCGGTCGCACACACGGCCTTTCGTGAATTGCAGGAGGAGACCGGCGTTATGTGCGACGCTTTGCAGCTTGTGGGCGTATACAGCAAGCCGGGGCGCGATCCACGAGGATGGGTCGTATCCGCGACCTACACCGCCTGTGTAGAATCCGGCGATCATCCGATTCGCGGCGCGGACGACGCGGCGGAGGCCAGATGGATGACTGTTCAGCTTGTGGATGGGCAGCCTATGGTTCTGCTCCCGGACGGGGAACAGTTAGCCTTTGACCATGCCGCTATCCTGCGCGACGCGCTGCATGTAAATGCTCTTATGGCCTCAGCGAAGGACATTCTGGATTGGGTTCAAGGAAAAAACGCAGGGAATGATACTGAATGAAAAGAAACAGCGCGACCATGTGCGTGTGGTCAGCTTATTTTCGTTTTCGCTAAAAATTAATGGCAATCATTTGATGTGCTGCTTCCGTTCTTACCAGCGGTGACAACTACTGTACTCCCTTAGGATAAGATAGACTGGCAAGCTGCTTCCAAATTCATTCGCGTTAGATCAAACTCGCATTATCAGAATTTTACCCTGAGAGCGTTTTTTCTCCATACAGATGGCCAAATTCTCGTTTGATTAAATTTCGGCCCCTTAGAATCGAAAATCAATCAAATCTATACCATATATTGAGCGATGAAACCGTCATTAATACCATATGTTGTATGACTTTTGATCTGCTAAAATCCCTCGGCATTTTTGCGGAAAAGCAGCAACACAACGATGCCAGCACAACCTTGATGGTCGTGCCGGCGTGTTGTGTTTATAAGGTTAAAATGACATCGTGCAGGATGGTTTCTTCTGCCCTGCTGCGGATGCTGTTCATTCTGCTGATCCATTCAAGTGGCTGTGCTTCCTTCAGGCTTTCCGTGATGCCCTCCTGGGCAGACATTTGATCAATCAGCCTTTCCAGCATGCTTACTGCTCTTTCATTCGCATCAGCCAGATGCCTGTAAAGTGTTCCGTTCAGGATAAGCCGCTCATACAGCCCCGGATGTTCTGCCTCCAAATATTTCATGTGCATCCTGCCCCATTTTCCAATGGGACGCGGGTCTTTGTCACCGATTGCTAAATCGGGATACAGCATACCATCATCACCAAGGGTGTAGGTGCCGCCCAATTTTTCATAAAAGGACTTCATCATCGTTTCCTCCTTCAAGGGTGGTCGTTTGGTGCTATGAAATGGGTTAAGCACTACGGTTGCCGATTCGTTGTGTTGAGGTTGGATGATTAGTTCCTTATGAAAATGAAATCAAGGGCTTTTCTTTTTTATCCAGGCTTCGACAGAGGGTGCGTTTTCCCCTGCTGTCAGGGTGCATTTCTCGATGTGAACGACTTGCCGGTTTCGATGTGAACGGGTTGGTTGATCGAGTAGCTTTGTTGCCGGTTTTCGATGTTGACGGGTTGCCCGCTCGATGTGAACAGGATGCCGAAAAAACATCTGTTATAATAAACATGACAAACAGTTGTTGTGCTTTTTTTGTATTGATTTTTACGGGGTTTACAGGTATAATAACAAATGATATCCAGAAAAGGAGCGTAGACCAATGATTAACAGAAATGCTGTCATCGGCTAACTGAATATACAGGTACAGAACACGAGGGGTGAAACACAGCCCTCTTGTTTGATGTACCGTTCAAGAGTAACTTCTGATCGTGGGAATCGCAGGACGCAGCCACAGAAAGGAGCTGCTTCGCTGCGGTATTATTATGCCTTTTTTCAGCCGTCTGGACAAGAGAAGCCTGCAAAACCGTGATTGAAAAGTGAAACAGGAGGAAAGCACAATGATACATCTGGAGAAGGTAACGTATGAAAACGCGCTGGCGGTCTGTGAGCTGTCGATCTTCGAATCGCAGTACCCCTTTGTTGCCGACAACAAGGAGAGCTTGGTGGAAGCTTATCTTGCCGTCACCTCGGAAGCATCCTACGCGTATCCGTTTGCCATCTATGACGACGATACGCTGGTAGGCTTTCTGATGCTGGGATATAACGAGGCCGCCCTGGAAGGCCCTGACGCTCCCGCGTCCCTGAGAAACAACTACAGTCTCTGGCGTCTGATGATCGACAAGCGCTATCAGAAGCAAGGCTTTGGCCGGGAGGCCGTGCGCCTTGCGCTGGAATTCGTCAGGACCTGGCCTCACGGGAAGGCGGAGGCTTGCGTCACCTCCTATAATCCCGAAAACGAGGTGGCAAAGAAGCTATACGCTTCCTTCGAGTTTGTGGAAAACGGTGAAATGGATGAAGATGAGATCGTTGCAGTTCTGAAGCTGTAACGAATCGGCAAATCGAGATTTGCGGAGGCAATGCAATATGGATAAGAAAATCAAACTGGAACCGATTAACGATACGAATCGCAAGGCTGTGCTCGCGCTCACCGTGCGCGAGGATCAGCCCTTCGTCGCCCCAAACGACGTCTCCCTGCAACAGGCGGACGAGGCTAACGCGGAGCGGCCCGGCGTGGCCCGGCCCTTTGCCATATATACAGATGAGAAGCTGGTGGGCTTTTGCATGTTCGTATTCAATCCTGAGGAGGAGGACGAGGACGACCGCTACTGGCTCTGGCGCTTCATGATCGACCGGAACGAACAGGGCAAGGGCTACGGTCAGGCCACCCTGCAGGAGATCATCAAATACTTCAAAGAAAACGGCGCCGACCGGCTCTTCCTGTCCACCGAGCCGGAGAACGAGTTGGGCCTGCACGTCTATCATAAAGCCGGTTTCCGGGAGACCGGCATCATTGATGGCGATGAGGCAGTGCTGATGCGGATGCTCAAAGGCCCCAACCGGATCATCAGGAATGTCTATGGCGTCGATGTGGATAAAGCCATGCGCATCAAGGGCAAGAAGGGCTACGGCGTCAGCATTGCCGTCCAGGCCGGAGACGGTGATTTCCTCACCTACTGCGCCGGCAGCGGAAGATACGGCGAGGACTTCCCGGTGAACCCGGAAATGCTGTTCCAGGCGGGTTCTGTATCAAAGCCCATGTTCGCTCTGGCACTGCTCCGATATGTGGACAAAGGCCTCATCGACCTGGATGCGGACATCTCTGGCATCGTGCCGGAATTTGTCAGGAAGGGTCCGCTGACCTTCCCCGCGCTGCTCAGCCACACGGCGGGTTTCAACCTGCATGGCTTCCCCGGCTACCGGGCGGATCACGAGCCGCTTTCGCTCGAGGACGTGCTGAACGGCAAGGGCGTCACGCCGAAGCTCAGAAGAATTCGGCCTTACGGCAAGCAGCACATGTACTCTGGCGGCGGCATAACCTTGGCCGAGCTTGCATTTACACGCATGACGGGGACCACGCTCCGCGATGCCTTCCAAAAGGAGGTCGCCGAGCCTCTGGGGCTGAAGCGCACGGGATTTTTCCAGCCGCTGGATGAGGAGCTCGTTGCCAACGCCGCGTTCGGCTTCAGGCTGGCACAGAAGGAGGACCCTGCCCACGGGTATCACTATTATCCCGAGCACGCCGCTGCCGGTCTGTGGACGACGCCCACAGAGCTTGTCAAGATCGGCCTTGCCCTTTCCGGGAGCTATCGCAGGGGCGGCTTCCTCAAAAAGAAGACCGCGCAGCGCATGATGACGCCCGTTATGGATGACTACGGCCTCTGCCTCGACGTTTGGGAATCGAAAGCGCGCAAAGACAGCGTTGCCGGCCACGGCGGAGAGAACTGGGGCTTTCTGACCAGCTGGGTCTTTTCCCGCAGGAAAGACATCTGCGTTGCCATCATGTACAACAACGTCACGGAAGCAGCCGACGAAGCGATGAACGACATCGCCTGCGAGATATACAAAAACGCGAAAGGCTGAACAGGCGGCAATCGTTTGAGGGACGACGATTTCATCTGCAAAAGAAGTGAGAGGCAAATTCCAGCTTAAGGAGATGAATGCCATGGAATACAGAATCGAGAATCTGACAAAAGAAGACGCCGCATATATCGGCGGGAAGATCAATGAAATCGTGCCGCGCGAAGTGGACGCGGACGAAGAAGAATTCGTTCTCAAAGCTGAGAATGATAACGGGGAAATCATCGGCGGATGTATTGCCCAGGCATACGAATACCACTGGTCGAGAATGCTACTTGACACCCTTTGGGTGGATGAGCGCTATCGCCATCAGGGAATTGGCTCAATGATCATCAGGGAAGTTGAGCGTATTGCCAAAGAGAAGGGCTGCCGGGTCGTGACACTCGGCACCGCCAGTTTTATGGCAAGACCGTTCTATGAGAAACACGGCTACACGGTCTTTACGACGCTGAAAAAGCCAAACGGCTATATCAGCTATTCCCTGGTCAAATACCTTGAAAGCGATACGCCGGAATATGTGCCGACAAACAACAGCGGCGCGCGTTTCAAAGTTTCGTTCGGCAATGAGGACGATGCGGGCATGATCCAGGACGGTATCGACAGATACAGCGCCGCCTATGAGCCGGAATACGAGAGCGTTGATTATTATAAGAAACTCGTGGATCAGGACGGCCGGTTTGTCGCGGGCGTGATGGCGGACGTGGACAAATGCGCCTATGGCTTTATCGACGCGCTGTTTGTGGAGGAACCGCTGAGATATCAGGGCCTGGGCACGTATTTTTTGAAGGAAGCAGAAAAAATGGCAAAGGAAAACGGCGCTTCCATGATTTTGACAAGCGCGGGGGATTGGAACGTCGATTTCTTCAAAAAGAACGGCTATTTGCTCAGAGGAGAACTCAAAGATGTTCCCAAAGGGCACAACTGCTACGAGCTCTACAAAATGATTTAAAGCATGCGAAAATCGTCTATCAGTACCGGATTGAGAATGGCGCATTGTCCTCTGCCGATAGGGTGCATTTCTCGATGTGAACAGTATGCTGGACAGGCACATTCATTAGCAAACAAAAAAACTGCGGAGCTTCATACTCCGCAGTAAAAACCTCGATCAGGTTTATTCCTGACCGAGGAACTGCTTCAGTGAGATTTTGAACTTGATATGCACCTTGTACCCGGTTTTGACTTCGACTCGTTCGATAAGATGGGCGACGATCAAGTGCTTGGTGCCGATGTCTGCCTTGTCAAAGCACTCCGTTCAGGAGAGCAATTCGTCGATCTGGGCCTTGGTAGCTTTGGCATTTTCTTTTTCTGCCTCCATGCGCGTCCTGGCGTCTTCCATTGCCCGCTGTGCTGTCTCCAACTTGGCGCGGTGTTTAACCAGCATGGAATTGCCAACGCCCGGATCAAGCTGACTATCCCCGGTCAGTGCTTTGACGGCTTCTTCCGCCAGGGCTGTTACCTGCTTCTGCGCATTCTCAAAATCCTTCTCCGCCTGCTTGAATGCAATCTTGTACGTTTCCTTGTTTCTGGCGCTGGCCAATTCCAACAGGCGCTCCTTGGGCACGGATTGTATCTTTGAAAGGAAGAGCTTCACCTGTTCTTCAACGGCTCCGTTCAATGCTTTTGCCTTGTATCCGCTCTGACCATTGCAGGTGGCTTTTGATCATAATCCCTCAGCATGGAATGGGAAGAGACTTTGCTGTTTTTTTGTCATGCTTTTCCGTATTCTTTCTTTGACAGCCATCCGCGGAAGATTCCCCCTTCAAACAGGGAGATGATGAAGAAGAAAACATCCGCGAACAGGATAAAGACGAAGGATGGAATCAGAATACGGGTATATTTTTTGCCGCAATCGGTTCCTTTCCGGATAGATCGGCCCATACGGACAAGGAAAAACAGCACGCCCAGGTTGAAGTACAGCAGGAGCGCCGCGTTTTCTGCGAAACTGATCCACGCGCTTTTCGGGAAAAAGCTCCCGGTATTAACCACGCTGAGCACGGTATTCAGCGCCAGCAGCGCGATATCCACAAGGAAAAGGATGCGGGTCACGTTCAGCATAACGCCTCCGCCGATGCCAACGCCGCCGCCCCAGGTCAGACCGGCCCGGCGGCAGAAATGCTCGAAGCACTGCATCAGCGGCTCGTTTTGCTTTCCCTCAATGAAGCCGTTGTTGGCGATGCAATAAACGCTCGGATGCAGGCCGTTTTGCTTGCAGAAAGCTTCCATCTTTTCCATAAATCTCAGCACGTGTGACGGAATGCCGTCCACGTAGAGCGGAAGGCCGAACACCACCGCCCGTGCATCCCGCAGCTGCTCCAATATCCGGTCATGATCCGCCGGAGTGCGCAGCTTTTCGTCAATCTTTTTTCCGCCGACGAACAGCCGCTGAAGAAAAAGAAAATAGGCGGAAGCGCAGAACTTTTTTTTCGGGCTGCAATTGATGAATACGGTTTTCACAGCAATCCCTCCAGTTCTGAGAGGTTCTCAATGAAGCGGACCTCGGAGCGCTCAAAGCCGTCATTGATGGCGTTGCGCTCCGCCATATAACGGAAGGTGTCTTTTTCGGCTTCGGTGATTTCGCCATAGATAATAACCTTCCACAGATCGTGCTTCCCATACCGCAGCGTGTGGTGCATCTGCCCTCCGCGGTAAGTGCTGAAGGGGGTGGATGTTCCGATCGAGCGATCCAGCACGTTTTTGATATCAGCCGTGTATCCGCCGTACAGGTTCCCGGTGACGATCACCAGCTCGTCAGCCTGCCCGATGATCCGGCAGGCCTGCTGCAGCGTGTCTTTCATAAAGCATTCGGCAGGGTGCCTTGTCCAGCAGCCGAAGCATCCCTGACACGGAGCATATTTTCCGTCGGCGGCAATTGCCCGGTCGCATTTTGCATTGATCATGTCGGCGTATTGTTTTTCCAGATCGTGTATGATCACCTTCATGGCCGTTCCTCCTGTGTGGCGGCAAGCACCGCGCCATTCCATGCGCGCTCAAGATGCGCCGCAATAATCTTTTCATCAAACGCCAAATGGTTGTTCGCGATGATGCTTGCGTATCCATGGGCAAACAGCGCCACAGTGATGAATACATCCCTGGTCTTTTGCATGCTGAGCCCCGCGCCTTCCTGCATGGCCGCAAGGATCGGGATCAGTTCCTCGGAATCCACCATTTCCAGAAAACTGTTTTCCTCAGCGTAGCCGGACTGAAACAGAAAGCGGAAAAGCTGCGGCTCCTCCACGGCGAAGCGGATATAGTTTATGCCGATTCCCAGGATCGGATCCTGCCCGGGCGGCGTGTTCATCATGTATTGCGTGTGCAGCTGATCAGCCTGCCTGTAGGCAGCTTTTTTCAGGATTTCGATCGTTGAAAAATGATACATCACCGGCTGGGTGGAGCAGTGCAGCTGCTCGGAAACCGTTCGGGCATTGATATGCTCAAACCCGCTTTGCCGTACAACTTCAATGGCCGCTTGGATGATCATGTCCTCAGTAACTTTTGTTTTGGGCGGCATGCATGGATCTCCTTTTAATATAATTTGCGTTATGAAACGAGAATTATATTATACTGTTTTCCGCGCTTTGTCAATAATAAATCATGCTGTAAATAATGTATAATGCCAAATCACAGCTAAAAGTGTGTGAAAAGGCGTTTTTTTTGCACGGCCAATCATATCAAAAACCGCCGGAAAGAAGGGCAATCAGCCCTTCTGACCGGCGGTTTTTACAGAGTGCGCTTTCAGGCGTGCATGCAGTTGGTGGGGATATAATCCAGTCCCAGATCGAACATATGCCGGACGGACGCCACGCTGTCGCCGGCGCGCAGGCAGCAGAGGAGGCCGCGCCCGTGGGCCTGGGCGATCTTCTCGGGCGGGCAGGCAAAGCTGTCGGGAATGTTCCAGGACATGCCCGCGTTGCCCAGCGCCGCCAGGGGATCCAGCTCCTCCTCCCTGGCGAAGATCAGGTGGAGGAACATCTGCCGGCTCACGTCGCGCACGGGCAGGAGCCTTTCCAGTCCGCAGGCGCTCATGACGACCTCGCCGTCGTCAAAGCCTGCCTCACGCACCGCCTGGGCCACGCGCGCGCCGTCCATGGTTTTCAGCTCGATGAAGGGAACGCAGCCGTATTTGCGGCAGATGGCAAGGTATTCGCTGAACAGGGGCATGCGTTTTTCCTCATCCGCAAAGCATTCCAGACGGCTGCCGCACTTGAGACGCAGGCGGGAAAGCGCCTGCCAGGTCATATCCGCGATGGCGCCCTCGCCGTCATACATCTTTTCCACCGTGGCGTTATGGCAACAGACCAGCACGCCGTCCCGCGTTAAGCGCACGTCCGTTTCGATGGCCCATTGGCGCAGCCTGCCCGCGTAGGTAAAGGAGGGCAGGGAGTTTTCCGGCGCGAGGGGCATGAAGCCGCGATGGCTGACGTAGCGGGGATGGGCGAGGGAATACTCTTTTTCAAATAGCTTTATCATACCGATTTAACGCCTATCCTTTCACAGATCCTACCATGACGCCCTTGACGAAATAGCGCTGCATGAAGGGATAGATCGCCAGGATGGGCAGCATCGTTAATACGACCATGCTCGCTTCCCGAATGGTATCGGACAGCCTTTGACCGTAAATGATGTCGTTGGTTTCCTCCATGCTGGAGAGCTTGATGACCTCGTAGAGCAGCAGCGCCAGGGGCTTCAAGGGCTGCTTGGTGATGTAGAGAAGGGCGTCGAAATACCGGTTCCAGTAGGCAACCGCCGTGAAGATCACGATGGTGGCGATGGAGGCCTTGGATACCGGCAGCACGATCGACGTCAGCGTGCGCGTGTAGCTTGCGCCGTCGATGCGCGCCGCTTCCTCCAGGCTGTCGGGCACGGCCTCAAAGCCGCTCTTGAGCACGAAGGTGTAGTAGGGGCTGACCAGATGGGGCAGGATCAGCGACCAGCGGGTGTTGAGCAGATGGTAACTGTTCATCTGAAAGTAAACCGGCAGCGTGCCCGCGCTGAACACCATCGAGAACACATATAGGGCAATGATGAACCGACGGCCCTTCAGGGTGGGATGGGAGAGGGCATAGGCTGTCAGAATGGTGATGAACAGGGAAATAGAAGTGCCCGAAACCGTGTTGATGACGGAGTTGAGCAGCGTGCGCTTGTAGCTTGTGTAAACCCAGATATACTGCCAGCCTGCAAAGCTCATTTCCTTCGGCCAGAAGGTGACGGAGTTGGAGGCCACCGCCTTGGCCGAGCTGAGGGATTTGGCAAACACATTCAGCACCGGCAGCAGGCAAACCAGGCCGCAGATGATGGCCAGCACATTCATGATGACCACGAATATTTTATCTCCGCGGGATAGCTTCATATTCGTCCCCCCCTTTACCACACATTGCGGCCCGTCATCTTTTTGGAGGCGAACTGCGACATGAGCACGAACATCAGCCCCACCACGGACTCAAACAGGCCAACGGCGGTGGCAAAGCTGAAGTCTGATTGGCCGATGCCCTTGCGGTAAATGAAGGTGCCCAGGATATCGGCGGAATCGTAAACGGAGGGGTTGTAGAAGGCCAGCACCTGGTCAAAGCCGCCGCTGATGACGCTGCCCATGCGCACGGTCAGCATCAGCACCATGGTGGGGATCAGGCTGGGAATGGTGATGAAGCGCGCCTGCTGGCGCTTGTTGGCGCCGTCGATGATGGCGGCCTCATAGATCTCCGCGTCGATGGAGGAAATGGCGGAAAGGTAAACGATGGTGCTCCAGCCCGTGCCCTTCCACACGGAGGAGAGGATCAGCATCAGCCGGAACCAGCCGCCCTTGATGAAGAAGGGCACCGTATCGCCCGTCACCTTTCGGATGGCCAGGTTGATGAAGCCCATGCCGCCGAACATGCTGAAAAATACGCTGTACACCACGACCCAGGTGAAAAAGTGGGGGATATATACCATGGTTTGCACGCTTTTTTTCAGTGGCATACACGAAATTTCGTTCATCATCACTGCCATGAGCATGGGCAGCGGCACGCATACGGCGATCTGCAGCAGGTTGATTTCCAGCGTGTTGCGGATCACCCGCCAGACCTCAGGATCTTCAAAAATGCGCTGGAAGTTGGCCCAGCCCACCCAGCTGCTGCCGGCGATGCCGCGGCGCGGCTTGAAGTTTTTAAAGGCGATAACGATCTTGCTCATGGGCGCGAACTTGAACATGGCCAGCACGACCAGGCCAGGGATCAGGAACAGATACAGCTCCCAATGCCCCTTTATATACGTCCAAAAGCGCTGGCGCGCGGATCTGCGCGGTTTGTTGATGACTGTCATGCGTATCAGCCTCCGGGGATCGCAGGGAAAATGGAAGGGCGGGGGAGGGGCTTCCTCCCCCGCCCGGGTTCAGAAAAATCACTTCATGTTCTCGGCGTACCAGGTGTCATAGAATTCAACAACATCCTCGCCGCCGTTCTTGTGCCAGTAGTTGTAAGCGTCGTCCACCTTGCTCATGTCGCCGGTGCTGGCATAGGCCATCAGGGCGTCATCCACGCGCTTTTCAAGGGCGCTCTGGTTTTCCACGCCGGTCGCGGGCGCAATGGCGATGGGGCTGCGCATGCCGCCGTCCAGCAGGCTGGCCTTTTGGTCATAGAAGCAGCGCTGCATATAAGCATTCTTCTGCAGGCGCACTTCCCAATAGGTGGGATAAATGTCCTCGCGGTAGAAGCCGGCGATGAACACGTTGGAGATGTTCTTTTCCTCGCTGAACGCGGGCTGAATGGCTTGGAAGCTGCCGTTCTCATCCAGCTTCCAGTGCACGCCTTCCTCGCCCAGGCCGATGAGCTTGTGGGTATCCCACTCCATCAGGTTGTTGATGGCCTGGATGGCTTCCGCGGGATGCTTGGAGGTGTAGGGGATGCCGCCGTAAGCGCCCACGCCGGAATAGGTCTGGGCGTGCACCTTGCCGTTTTCATCCTCCAGCAGGGGCAGCACGGTGAAGTCCATTTCGGGGAAGGTCTCATACATGGTGTTGATTTCGAAGCCGTTCCAGCTGTTATAGCTGATCACCGCCTGGCCGCCGATCCACTTGGCGCGGGCGTCCTTCAGCGCCTGGGCGGGCCAGTCGTTGTCGATCAGCTTTTCGTTGAACAGGCCGTTCACGTACTCCAGGTAGGGTTTGAGGCCGGGATGGTCGATGATGTAGGTCACGTGGCCGTCCCACAGCTGATAGGCGCCCTGGTTGCCGCCGGCGTTGATGCCAAAGGCGCTGGCGATGTTGCTGATCAGCGCCACGGGCTTGGTGTCGTTGGACACGGTCAGGGGAATCATGTCGGGATACGCGGCCTTGATGGCGCGCAGCATCTCGGTGAAGTCATCCAGCTTGGTGGGCAGCTTGTCGCGGGTGTAGCCGATCTTGTCCAGCAGATCCTGCCGGGCGACCAGGCTGTAGCGCAGGCTGTCGGGCTGGGCGGCGGTGGAGGGGATGGCGTAGATTTCGCCGTCAAAGGTTACGGCCGGCCAAAGGGTGGTGATGGCTTCCTTGATGTTGGGGCCATATTCGTCGATCAGATCGCCGATCTCCAGCAGCGCGTCGTTTTCCATCATGGTCTTGAAGTTTGCGCCGGACAGATAGATATAGTCATATTCCTGACCGGTGGAGATGATGGCGTTCAGCTGTTCGGTGCCGTTGATGATCTCGAAATCAATGGGGAAGCCGGCCTTCTCCTGCACGATCTTCCAGCCGTGATCCTTCTCAAAGTCGGAGGTGGTGGTGTTGATGAGGAACTTGAGGCGGATCTCTTCGTCCGCCTGCGCGCCGACCACGCCCAGGCCAAGCACCAGGCAGAGAATCAGCATCATGGATACGAGCTTCTTCATGGAAAAGTCTCCTTTCTTATTTCCAAACCGGGAAACGCTTCCCGGCGGGGTTCGCGTTTAATTCTGTGCTTGCGTGCGTTCACGTGTTATGTTAAGATAAGTATAAAGGTCATAAAGTTACACTTCTTTCGACTTTGTGATATATTTTTGGGCGTTTTGTGACCAGTTCGTCCGGAAGAAAGGGAGGGAAAGGGCATGAAGCTGCTGTCGCATTACCGCAGCGCCCTGGTGCAATATCCCGATGCGAATAAGTACCGCGAGTTTGATATCGGCGCGCGCATGGTCTATTCCCATCGCAGCGCGGATTTTGACCGCTCCTCTTTTCCCAGCAACCTGCATTTTCACGAGTATTATGAATTGGTGGTGTTTGTGGAGGGCGAGGTGCGCTATATCTGCGAAAGCAGCGCCTGCCTGCCCCGCTTTGGCGATGTGATCGTGATCCCCCCTGGCAAACTGCACATGTCCATGATCAACGCGGACAGCACGCACTACGTTCGCCATGTGTTCTATTTTTATCCCGACGCCTTCGATGCCTTCGCCGGCGGCGCGCTGCTGGAGGGGCTGCAAAACAGCCAGGAGGATCAATTCTATTTTTCCCTGAACGGCAAGCGGCGGGAGGAGCTTACCTCCCTGCTGGCGCTGCTGGACGGCGCGCTGCAATCCGGCGCGCCCAAGGAGAACGCCCTGGCCCTGGCCTATACGCTGCAAATCTTTTATCTGCTCAACAAGCCCTCCAGCGTGCTCAGCGCCAGCGATCCCTATCTGCCCCAGAATGTGATCGACATCCAGCATTATCTGGACGAGCATTTTACGGAGATCTCCTCCGTTGCCGACGTGGCCGCCCACTTCTTTTACAGCCGCGAATACGTTTCGCGCCTGTTCAAGCGCTATCTCAACACCACCGTGGCCGAGTATGTGCTCAACCGCCGCGTCAGCTATGCCCAAAAGCTGATGACCTCCGACCTTTCGCTGATCGACATTTGCTTCCGCGCCGGCTTTGGCAGTCTGTCCTCCTTCATCCGCGCCTTCCAGCGCATCACCGGCGTCTCCCCGTCCAAATACCGCCGTCTGCGCCAGGAAGAGGACTGAACGACAGGAAAACGCCCACGGACAGGGAATCTGACGGGGAAGGGATATGGCGGGAGCGTTCCTTTTCGACGCCCGAAAAGGAACCGAAAAGGGCTGCGTCTGTGGCCGTAAAAGCTGCAATCGCAGCGAGAAACAAGGCCGCCGTCCACCGCTTCCGGGCAGCCGGCTTCGCTGGCGTGCTGTGCGCAAAGCGCGCAGCAAAAAACCGCTGGACAGGCCAGAAAATGAATGAATTCATTTTCTGACTGGCCATCGGTTTTTTTATGCCCGGAAGCTCTTTTGGCGACATTTCAGTTTCAGGCGCAAACTGTTTGCTGCTGTTTTCAAGCCGGTTCGCCCGGTGAGATCCAGGAGATGAAATCTCCTGGCGCAGAGGCTTGGAGGCCGCGGAGGCCTCCAACGCTCCCATTGCCAATTGTAAGCGTCGGCGTCAATATACCTCAAAATTGAAGATATGCGCCACGGAGCTGCCGTAATCCTCCACCTTGCGCTCGCTCTGATAGGTGGACAGGGGGATGAAGCGCACCGCGCAGGCTTCGATATTCAGCGGCTGCTTGATGAAGCGCTGGTGGTTATCGGCCGTTTCGTACACACATTTCCAGGCCCCGGTTTCGTCCTGTGCCTCGATTTTGTAGTGCTTGATCAGGCACAGGGGGAAGCCGAAGGTGGTTTGGTTGTGGCTGTAAGGGTAGAACAGCACCGTGGAGGTGTTCAGTCCGTTGGGGTTGCCCTCCACGAATTCGCGGTTCAGGTCGCTGTCCAGCACCAGGCGGATGCCGTTCACGCGGGTGGGCTTGTCAAAGGTATAGGTAATGGCCTTGTTGGTCTTGCCGAAATACCCGTTGTCCTTGCCCCAGATACGGCGGTCGATGCCGTTGATGATATCGGAGCAGTCGCCGTAGTCGCAGGTGAGCCTGGCGGCGAGGGACAGGGGGGAGATCTTGCGGCGCAGGCCGGGCAGGAAGCAATCGTCCTCCATCAGCGCGTCCTGCAGCTCGGCGATTTTCTGCTGTCCCACCTGGCGCGGGGTCAGGCCGTTCTGCACGGCGATGGCCGCGCCCGTGCCTACCGCCTGGCCGATGGTACCGATAGTGCCCATCACGCGGGTGGAGCTGAAGGCGATGTGGGAGGCGCTGATATTGCGGCCTGCGAACATCAGGTTTTCAATGTTCTTGCTGTACAGGCTGCGATAGGGGATGGGGTAGGGCTCGCTGAGGCGGCGCTTTTGCAGATGGGCCCCGCCCTTGACGCCCTTGGCGTCCATGAAGAAGCCGCCGGGCAGATGGTTGTCAATCTGCCAGCCGCCGTAGGCCACGGTATCGGGGAAGCGCGGGCAGGTTTCCACGTCCTGCTGCGTCATGATATAGTCGCCCACATAGCGGCGGCTTTCGCGTTTGCCGGGCAGGAAGCCGACCCACTCCAGCTCCCAGTTTTCCGCGCCGTGATCGCCGTGGTTCTTGATGTGATCCCACACGCCGAAGGCGATCTTCAGCAGCTCGTCCCGCACCTCCTCGGTATCGGCGATGCTGTCCTGCATGCCGCCCAGCTCAATCCAGTAGAAGTTGGTATTGATGGCGTACAGATCGTGCGGCTTATTGTGCATGGCGTCGTCATCCGGGAAGGAATACGCCCAGGCAGGCGGCGTGTAGGCCACGGGATGATCCGTCTCGCGGCATTGCAGAAGGATGCTCATGCCCATGGTGTGGCGGTCGGCCTCCTCCAGGCCGAATTCCTCGTTGAATTCCGCCTTGGCCTCTCGCCCCACCCGGTATTCCGCGCCGGAAAGGGGGGCAAGGATGCTGTCGCCCGAGCTGTCCACAAAGATCTCCGCTTCCACCTCATGCCAGGTGTAGGTGGTCAGCTGGAAGCCGCGGATGCGCTTGATACGATTTCCCTCCATGTCCGCGTCGCAGCAGGCGCAGTTGAGCAGCAGCTCAATGTTCTCCTCCCGCTTGACCATCTCATAGAGCAGCGCGTCCCAGGCGGTGAAATTGCGGGTGGGGTTGCGGTGCATGTTCTCCAGCAGAAGCTCCTCCAGGATGCCTGTCTCCTGCAGATCGCGCACGCGTGTGCCCGCGCCGCTGATCCACATGCGGATTTCGCTGCTGCAGTTGCCACCCAGCACGGGACGATCCTGCATCAGCACCACCTTCGCGCCGTGACGGGCCGCGGAAATGGCCGTGAACATGCCGCCGATTCCGCCGCCGACCACGCAGATCTGCGTTTTGTGCTGCTTGGTGTTCAGCTTGGTTGCCATGATATATTCCTCCGAAAAAAGCTATTGTGCTTCAGAAAACAGAATTTCCTCCAGCGCCTGCATGGGGGCACGCTGCAGGCCGCCGTGGGGTTGAGGGTGCGGCGCCAGCCCGGCAGGCAGGCGTCCGCGTAAACAAGATGGCCGTATACTTGAACGTGTTTCTCCTCTTGACGGCGTGATTTTACGCATATATTGTACGCCCAAAACTGCCTGCGCGTCCATGCGTTTTGTGACAAAATGCTGTGCACAAAATGCCTATATGCCTTTGTTTTATTGATTGAGCTTGCAAAGCCCGTCCGGGATTGCGCCCTGAAACAGGATGGTATTCCACAGCGCCAGCAGGCCGAGAAAGAAATATCACGGTGCCAAATCATCAAATTTTGTTCTTGCTTTTTTTTTGCAACAGTGCTATAATGCATTTTGCTAGCGTGCGGGGCATTAGCACAGTTGGTAGCGCAAGCGGTACAGTTTTAGCTTATTGTTTGTGAACCAACTGGCTACCGCCCGATTCGCAATTTAATATAGGGGCCCGTAGCTCAGCTGGGATGAGCGCCG
>Ga0079305_1001997_pt1 | contig 20870 bp, 10 predicted proteins | sample LMS_cellobiose_e_FD_79183 | JGI IMG/M metagenome (GOLD analysis project Ga0079305, IMG submission 79183) | Rumen-fistulated moose microbial communities from Alaska, USA - LMS_cellobiose_enrichment | ecosystem: Host-associated > Mammals > Digestive system > Stomach > Rumen fluid ... | reverse complement strand
CGGACCGGCTGTTCAAGCCAACGGCGCAGCGCACTATGATGAGCCCATGCTGCCCCCGAACAGCATGTACTCCGACGCGAAGGCCGGCACCACGCCGCGGCAGACGGGGAAGGAGACGACACCGGGGACGCCGACGCAGTCGAAGGACATGATGGCCGACGAGGAGGAGCGGCGGCGGCAGGCACAAGAAGAGGCCGAGGCCGCGGAACGGAAGCGGCAGGAGCAGATCCGGGACATGACGCCCGAGGACAACGCGTCGCTGAAGCAGCTTGAAGATCAGCTCGCCACAGTCGATGAGCTTCTTGAGAAAGCGAGAGCCGCCAATGACGAAGCCTACGCGCAGCAGCTTGAGCAGATCAGACTCCGGATCCAGACGCAGATCGACAGCCTGAACGAGCAGTACGAGGGGGTTAACCGGCAGCTCTATGTGGATTACATGATGGGCCGCAGGGACCTCCCGCAGCAGCTTTCCGCCATGGGCTATACCGGAGGCCTCCGCGAAAGCAGCCTCCTGAACCTTCAGAACAACTACGAGGGGCAGCTCGCGGAAAACGAGAGGTCGCGCATCGCGGGAAACAGGGACATTGAATCCAGCGGCCTTGACCGGGAACTGACGATCGGGATCGAGCGCACCAAGGCCAATCAGCAGGCGGAAGAGGAAGCATACAACCGCAGAGCGGCCATCAAGGAACAGATGCTCGCGGAGACAAACCGGATCGAGGATCTGAGCCGGGAGGACTCCCGGCAGGCACGGCAGGAGGCACAGCAGCAGATCGACGCCTATCTGGAAGCCGGCGGCAGCGCTGCCGAGATACCGCCGGAACTTCTCCAGATTTCTGGGTACAGCGCGGCATACATCAACGCGATGGAACGTCAGTACAGCCAGGCCAAGGCACAAAAAGAAGCGGACGCCATCCTGAAGGCCGGAGGGACCATATCGAAGGAACTGGCCGAGGCTGCGGGCTATGACATGGCCTACACGGAGGCGCTTGACGTAGCAGAAAGAAAAAAGCGGGCTGCCGCACAGGTCGACGCGATCCTCGCGGCGGGCGGACACGTGCCGACTTCGCTGGTCGCCGAGGCCGGATACAGCCTGGAGTATGTCAAGGCAATGGAGGCGGCGAGGAATCAGGAGACAGCGTCGCAGGCGGGGTCGCTGCTCAAACAGAAATTCCCTCCCCTGAATTCGGGGGGCGGAACGGGTTACAGCACGGCATACGCCGACGCGCTGAGCGGCACCGCCGGAGGCGGAACGCAGGCAAAGCCGGTGCTCACCGTCACACAGGTCAACGACGCCATCAAGAAGGGAATCATGAGCGATCAGGTGCTGCAGGCGTACGAGTATTACTACGGCGTGCCGTACCAGCAGGCGGCGACGCCGACGTACACGTATAACCCGACGTACAATCCGACGCCGGCGACGCCGGCGATCTCGGAGGACGCCGGGAACGAGATTGATACGACGCCTGTGACGCCGACGGCGGAGGATCTCGTGTCCGATTATCAGACCATGCTGGACTACGCCGAAAGCTACGCGGCATCCGGAGCGATGACGCCGGGGCAGGCGAGGCAGCAGATCGAACAGTACATCGCGCGGGACATGATAGAGAAGGGAGTCGACGAGGCGACGGCCGCCGAGATCGCCAGACGGCTCGGAATCTGAGGTGAACTATGGGACTGCTTGACACCTACAAGGCCATCAAACAGGATGACGAAGAGGAAAAGGAAAAGACCGTCGCGGCAACAGCCGCGGCGGCTCCGGCTCCGGCGGCGGCCAAAACGAGCGGACTCGTGGCGGCATACAACGCCCTGAAGGACGAGGAGAGCAAGCAGACGTCGGAAAAGCCGGCGTCTGCTTCGGCCTATGATTCCCTCCTGCTGCCGACGCCGCAGCAGTGGGTGGAGCGGATCGGCGACGGGATCCGGCGCGCGGGCGACTGGCTGAAATCGTACACCGCGGAGCCGGAGAAGGAAGAGAAGACGATGGCCGGCGGGAAGCCGGTGATCCAGCCGGCCGCGGAAACGACGCTGACGGGATCGCACAAATCCGGGAAGCTCGACGACGAATCCGGATCCCGGAAGAATTACGACAGCTTCCGGAACCGGCAGAGCGCGCTGGAGCGGTACGCCGCGGCGGTGCAGCCGACCTCTGACATGTATCTCAGCAAAACCACGGCGGAGCTCGCGGACTATCAGCAGAAGGAGGCGGACAAGGCGAAGAAAGACGCCGAGACGTACGGACGCCTCACGGAGGAGAGCAAGCCGGAGGTCATGAAGCAGCGGGAGAAGACCGAGCAGGCCCGCCGGGAGCTGCGCGCGCTCGCCTATTCCAACAACACGCCGGAGGGGCTCAAAAAGTACGAGGATAAGCTCGAAGAGTTCAACGAAGAGAACGAGAAGCTCCACGAGATGGGTGGGCGCTACGGGCTCAAGGAAGACCTGCAGACGATCGGAGAGAATCTGGCCGCCGGCGCGGGACAGGCGGTCCGGGGGATTGCCAACGCGCTGAACTATGCCGGCCAGGAAATGACGCGCGGGCAGCTCATGGAGCAGCAGAGCGTCATGAGCGGCCTCCCGGGGCAGCAGGAGATCGCCGACAGCAGCGCGAAGACGCTGCAGGAGGTGAAGGACCGCGGGCTGCAGAGCGTGGAGGAGACCTATGACACGCTCGGAATCAAAGCCGTAGGAAAGGCCGGCCGGGCGATCCAGGACTTCGCGCAGAAGGCGGCGCAGCACGCGCAGGCCTCCGGAAAAGTGGCGTCGGCCCTCGCCCAGACGGCGAACGGCGTCGGCGGGATGATCCCGTCCATCCTTTCCAACCTCGTGATCCCGGGATCCTCCCTGTGGGTCATGGGCGCGCAGGCCGCCGGAAACGCGACAGAGGAGGCGCTGGCAGCCGGGGCGCAGGACGAGAAGGCCGTGCTCTACGGCGGCGCCGTGGCGGCGGTGGAGGTCCTTACGGAGAAGATGTTCGGCGGTATTCCCGGTCTGAATGTCGGATCGCTGGACGACGCCGTGGAGAATCTGATCAAGAAGAACATCGGCAGCGAAGCGGCGCAGCGGGCGGTCCTCTTCCTGGCCGACGCCCTCGGCGAAGGCGCGGAGGAGTTTATCTCCGAGTTTGCGGACTGGGGCCTGAACAGGTGGCTGGTCGGCGACGACAAGCGGACGTTCCAGGAGGTCCACAAAGACGCATGGTACAGCGCGCTGATCGGCGCCATGACGAGCGTCGCCATGAGCGCTCCGGTGGAGGTCCTGAAGAGCCGGGGGCCGCGGGCGCTGGCCCGGGAGGTCGCGCAGGAGATGAACGCCCGGCTGGAGACCGAGCGGAAGGCCGAGGAACTGAAGCTGCCGGAGGTGCAGCAGGCAACAGAAAACGCCGCCCAGGGAAGGACGGCGGAGGAACTTGCGCTGCCGGATCCTGCAAAGGTGGCGGGGAATCAAAACACCGCCCCGGATGGGACGGCGGAGGATGCGGAGCTGCCGGAGGCGGACAAAAACGTCAACAAAGCGGACGCGAAGGAATTGATCCGAAAGCTGCAGGACAGTCGGCCAGAGCTCGAAGGAGAGCCGACAGTAGCAACGCTGACAGGAGCAGAGTTCCAAAAAGAAGGTGGGAAGCTCACAGAACAGGTCGGCGCGTTCTTCAAAAAGCTGGGGAATCTTGTCCACCGAAACGGGCTAGGAGATGTCATTATCGACACCCGCGGCGTAAAGAACGATATTGCCCATGGGATCGGGAGAGCAAAGGCGGCGACGTTTGCCGCGGTTCCGAGCGTAATCGAGCAGGGCAAACAGATCGACTTCCAGCCAAATTGGAAGGGACGCGGGTATGATTCCTATGTATTTGCGGCGCCGATTGATATGGCCGGGAAAAAGCGCTATGTCGCGGCTGTCGTTTTGAGCGATCAAAACAACCGTTTTTATCTGCATGAGGTGATTGATGAAGACGGGAACCTGATTTACAAAATAGAAACTCCTGCGGACATCAAGACCGGGGTCACCGCACAAGACGGGGTTACCGGAGCCGCAGAAGTTTCTAAAGATAATATACCACAGCCCCCGCAGGAAGTCAAGAACGACCTGGCGCTGCCGGCCGTGCCGGCACAGCAGCAGACTGCGGCGCAGCCGCAGACGGAAGTGAAGCCGCTGCCGACGCCGGAGGAGTACGCGAACCGGAACGAGGCGCCGGACGATTCCTGGCGGCGAGAGGAGAGCACGGCCGAAGAGGCGACACGCCGGGCGGCCGAAGAGGAAGAATACCGCAGGGCGCAGGCCGAGGACGAGGCGGAGCGCGAGGCGGCCCGTCTGGAACGAGAAGGCAAGCAGCTGGAGCGGTCGAAACCAGCGCCGGCGCCGAAATCCCGCGCGGCGCTGAAATCGAAGGTGCAGGAGATCTACTCCATCCAGGAGGGCAGCAAGGGTCGTGTCAACGAGATCCTCGACGTCGTGGCGGACAAGATCCAGAACGGTCAGGACATCCCGGAGGAGATGCTGGAGCGGCTGCACGACGCGCTGAACGAAAAGGGGAGCTACTGGCAGGCGCCGGACGATTACTTCAAAAACTTCCGCGAAACGGTGAAGGGATCCCGGATCTACGTCAGCCCGGAGCTGCGGGCGGAATTCGGCGAGGACTGGAAGGCCGTCGCCTCCCGCGCCAGGAAGGCAGGGATCACGCTCACGAGCGACATCAACGACGGGGGTGTGGACGTCCATGCCGGGGAACTCTCGCAGATCTACCGCGGGATCGACCCAGAGGAGACGGACCTCGCGAAGACGCTGGAGGCGATCATCGACACCGCCGAGCGCGGCAAGGGCCAAATGATCACCAACGAGGAGATGGAGGCCATCCTTCGCGGCGAGTACGGCGACGAGGCTGTGCAGCAGCGGGCCGAGGAGATGGCGCAGAAATTCCGGCAGACGCTAGAGCTGTTCCGACAGAGTGCGGAGACGGAGACCGCGGTCCGCAGCCAGGCGGACGCGAAGATCCGGAAGGCGCAGCAGCAGGCCGCGGAGCTGGCCAAACGGCAGATGGAGAAGAAGGCGCTGCGGGAGTTGCAGAACAAAACGCTGAAGCAGCTGCAGTGGCTCAGCAAGAACCGGAACAAGACCGACGCCCAGATGCGGGCGCGCTTCGACGACGTCCTCCGGGACATCGACACGATCGCCATCAACACGGCGAACGCGCTGCACATGGACAAGGCGACCGGCATGACATGGCAGGATCTCGCGGACATCTACAAGAAGGCCAAGGAGAGCGATCCGAACTTCCTCCCGAGCAAGCGGCTGGACGACATCGTCATGCGTCTGGACGGAGCGAAGATCGGGGAGATGGACGTCAATGCCCTGCAGGATCTCTACAAGGCGGCCGTCGGGCTCCGGACGGAGTATTACAACCGGAACAACGTCATCAACGACGAGCTGGGGCGGACCTTCGCCGACGCCTACCACGCCAGCATGGACGAGATGAAGGCGGTCAAGGGCACGCCGAAGGGCGAGACGAAGGCGTCCAAGTGGTTCAACGAGAAGCAGCTGACGCCGGCCAACTTCCTGCGGCGGCTCGTCGGATGGAAGAAGGGGAGCACCTTCGCCTCCTTCGGGAAGCAGCTGGAGAACGGCGAGCGGGCGTACAAGAAGTACATCACGGACGCCGGCAAGTCGCTCGAAGGCTTCATGAAGGAGAACGCCGACTGGGTGCGGAAGGCCGACGGCCAGGGCAAGGACGCCATCTGGTACGAGTACGAGATCCCGAAGGAGTTTACGCGCAACGGGTACGGAGAGGCACCGACGTACAGCAAGGAGACGGTCAAGGTCTATATGACGCCGGCGCAGAAGGTCCATCTCGCGCTGGAGTGCGAGAACTATGACAACCTCCGGCACATGGAGGGCGGCCGGACCTTCGCGGACAAGGAGCTCTACAGCAAGGGCAAACGCGCCGAGGCGTTCAAGGCCGGCACGACGGTGAAGCTGACGCCGGAGTGGGCGAAGCGGATCTCGAGCGATCTGACGCCGCAGGAGAAGGCGCTGAAGAACGCCCTGAGCAAGTATTACAACGAATACTCGAAGGGCGAGATCAACCGCGTCTCGAACATCCTGTACGGCTACGACCGCGCCATGAGCGGGAAGTATGCGCCGATCTTCACGAACGACAACTACGTCGGGCATCAGGCGGGCATCTCCGACACGACGGCGGAGGGCGTGGGCCATCTGAAGGCCCGCCAGGTCTCCGGCAATCCCAGCTACAACATCGGCGCCTTCGACGCCTTTGAGCGGCACGCGGACCAGACGGCGCGCTTCGTCGGCTACTCCATCCCGATCCGGAACGTGGAGACGCTGATGAACTGGCGCGGGACGGACACCAGCCTGCGCGACGAGATCGACCACAAGTGGAAGGGCGCGAACGCGAACGGCTATATCGACGACCTTCTGACCGACCTGCAGAACACGCGGTACAGCGAGACCGGCGCCGTGGAAGGCCTGACGAACGACCTGCTGAGCAATTACATCGGCAGCGTCTTTGGGGCGAATCCGGGCATCGTGCTGAAGCAGGCGGCGTCCCTCCCGCAGGCGGGCGCGATCCTCGGCTTTGATACATTGCCCAGCCCGAAGCAGCTGGCCAAGGTCGACCGGGAACTGATCGGCAAGTACACACCGGAGCTCGACTACCGTCAGCTCGGCTATGCGACGCCGGAGACGGCGCAGCTGAAGAACAACCCGGGGCTGCTGCAGCGGAACAAGACGCTCAACTTCCTGTTCGGCGGCGGGGCCATCACCTGGATGGACGGCATGACGGTCCAGAGCATCTGGCCGTGGGCTGAGAACTACGTCAGCAAGAACTTCCCGAAGATGGAGACGGGGACGCAGGCGCAGATCGACGCAGGGGAGAGCCCGTACTATCGGAAGGTGGCGGAGGTGTTCAACGAGGCCGTCAGCACGACGCAGCCGATGTATGACACAATGCACCGGGCGAAGATTATGCAGGACGGAAACGCCGTCACGCGCGCGTTCACGATGTTCAAAACGGTGCCGCTGCAGCAGTACAACACCCTGCGGCAGGCCTTCGGCGAGATGCAGGCGGCGAAACAGAGCGGCGACGCGGCGGAGCGGAAGGCGGCCTCAAGGAAGGCGGCCAACGCGATCACGGCGACGATCGGCAGCGTCGCGGCCCTGGAGGGCGTGGAGCTGCTGAACCAGATCTGGAAGAACGGCGCGAAGGGGTACCGGGACGACGATTACGAGCTGACGGCGGAGAGCATTGCGAAAACCGTCGCGGAGCGGAGCGTCAAGGACCTCGCCGGCATGGTGATCGGCGGCTCGGAGCTGAGCGACCTGATCTTCAACAAGATCAACGGCAAGAAATGGTACGGCATCGAGATCCCGGGCGGCGAGCAGCTGAACGACATCATCGACAGCTTCAGCTCGGCGGCGGAGACGGCGACCAGGTTCGTGAAGGACGGAGCGGACATCCTCCGAAACGGCGGGGACCTCGGGGAGTATTACCGGACGCACGGAACGGAGTACGCCAAGGCTCTGAAGGATGCGGCGGAGAAGCTGGCCATGTACGTCAAGGGACTGCCGGTGCAGAACGTGGAGAAGTATCTCGGCGGGGCGCTGAAGCGCGTGGCGCCGGAGCTCTACGCCCGGATCGGGGACCTGTTCGACACGCCGAATCGCGATGCGCTGAAGAAGACGGACGGGAAGATGCTGCCGGCGCGGATGCGCGACATGCTGGAGCAGCGGATCGGCGGCGTCCCGGAGGGGAGCGCAGACGAGCTGGCCAGACTGTACGGCCTCTACGGCAGCAGCGTGGCGCTGCCCGACACACCGGGGAGCATCACGATCCGGAAGGACGACGACACGAGCGAGAGCGTGAAGCTCAGCCCCTACGAGCAGCAGGTGTACGACAGGGCCTTCAAGAGCGCGGTCCGGATCCCGCTGGGAGGGCTGGAAACGGACAAGGCGTTCCAGGCACTGGACGACGACGACAAGGAGGCCTATCTGAAACGGCTCTACAGCGCGGCGGCCGACTGGGCGAAATACAGCGTCAACGAGGACGCCGGAGGATCCTACAGCGAGAAGATCATGGCGCTGCGGCGGGCAGGGGCGAGCATGACGGTGATCATGCAGGCGCTGGCCATGAAGGCGGCGCTATCGCCGGCGGAGTTCGCGGCATGGGTCGAGGACGACCGGTTCCGCGCCGGCACGCTGGACGTGGCGAAGGACATCCTGGGCGTCAGCAGCGAGTATGATACGCTGAAGAAAACCGGCCTGAAGGACCAGGAGATCTTCACCGTTGCCGACGCACTGGACAGCATCGAGGGCGAGAAGACCAAGTGGAAGAAGCTCGGGACGATCGCCGGGCTGGACCTTCCGGAGGAGAGTATCGACAAGGCGGCGAGCGTGTACCTGTCGGAAGCGCAGATGGAGAAGTATCAGGAATCCGGCATGGAGCTGGGCGAGTTTGCTGATCTGATGAGCAGAGGCGCGCGGATCAATTCCAACGCCGAGGGGATGAAGGACGACAGCGGGGACACGATCGACGGGACAAAGAAGATCGAAGTCATCCGAGGAGTCGACTCCCTGCATATCGGAGAGCAGGCAAAGCTCACGCTGCTGAAGGCCATGGACTATGAGCCGAAGGGTTACGACCAGGTCAAAAACTGGATGACGCTCACGGGCTACGCCGACGCGCTGGAGGTCAAGGCGCTGGCCAGCGGGAAGAAGACGCCCGGCGGGGACACGGTCAGCGGCAGCAAGGAGCTCGCCGTCATGGAGGGCATCAACGGCCTGAAGTACACGCCCAAGCAGAAGACGCAGATCATGGAGGCACTGGGCTATGAGCAGAAGGACGGCGACGCGCCGCCGATCTGGGACACCAAGTACCAGGGCAAGGACTACGAGGCGTACTACTACATGAGCGACTCACAGCGCAAGGGGTACGAGGAGCACTGCAGCTGGATGGGGCCGGCGTCGTTTGAGGACTGCATCAGGATCGCCGACAAGGCAAAGGGCAAGAAGGACGCCGACGGCGAGACGATCAGCGGCAGCAAGCGGCTGGAGGTCATGCAGGGCATCAACATGAAACGGCTCTCGCCGGAGCAGAAGACGCAGGTCATGGAGGGCCTCGGGTACAGGATGGACGGCGACAACCAGGCGCCGCCGATCTGGGAGACCGACTACACCGGAAAGGACTATGAGGCGTATTACTACATGACGGACGGCCAGCGGAAGACATACAACCAGTATTGTGACTGGATGCCGGTTGCGGACTATGCGAAGTATGAGGATTCGATCAGCGATTTCCACGACATCAAGGACAAGAACGGGAAGACGACGGTTTCGAGGAAGAGTCAGGTGATCGCGTACATCGACGCGCTGAAGCTGACGCCGGACCAGAAGACGGCGCTGTATGTGGCCTCCGGGTACAACGCGAACCTGAAGGACAGCGGCTTCACGGACTGCCCGTGGTGGAACCGGCTGGCGCTGCGGTCGGAGTATTATCCGACGAAATGAAAAACGGCTCCCCGAGAGATCGGGGAGCTGTTGCTTGACGAAGGGCGCCGAAAGGTGTATGGTATAGCGCGAAACTGTTGATAAATCAAGGTGGTGAGGAAAATGCATAGCCTGTGGGGGTATGGGGGGCTGCGGCGGGAAATCTACATCCTCTTTTTCGGGCGCATCGTTACAAGCCTGGGCTCTATGGTGTTCCCGATGCTGACAATGATTCTCAGCCAGAAGCTGGGGATGAACGCCTTTTCCATCAGCGTGCTGACCGTCGCGAGCATGTGCGTTATGATGCCCGCAAATCTGCTGGGCGGCCGGCTGGCGGACCGGTACAACAAAAAGCACGTCATTGTCGTTTGCGACTTTATCTCCGTCGCCTGCTATGTGCTGTGCGCCGCCATCCCGCTGGGCTACGTCACCGTGGCGCTGATGCTTGCCGCCGGCATCTGCCAGAGCATGGAGCACCCCTCCTACGACGCGCTGATCGCCGACCTCAGCACCACCGCCGACCGGGAGCGGGCGTACTCCCTGCAGTATCTCGGCGGCAACCTCGGCCTGGTGCTTTCTCCCACCATCGCGGGATTCCTCTTCAAGGACTTCCTCTGGCTGGCCTTTCTCATCAGCGGCGTCGCCATCGCCTGCTCCACCGCGCTGATCGCGCTGCGCATCCGGGACATCACGCCCGTGCGGGACGAAAGCGAGTCATCGGTCTATCAGGAGGCGCAGGACGGCGCGAGGCTCGGAGAGATCCTGCGGAAAAACCGCATCCTGATCCTCTATCTTGTCGCAACGGCGCTTTACTGGGCGGCCTACTCACAGTATAACTATCTGATGCCGCTGGACATGGGCAAGGTCCACGGCGACGCCGGGGCCGTTCTCTACGGGACGGTCAGCAGCCTGAACTGCATCGTCGTCGTGGTCTTCACACCGCTGATCACCCGGGTATTCCGCCGCATGCCGGAGACCGGGAAGATGCTGTGCGGCATGGCGATGGCGGCGGCGGGCTATCTGATCTTTCTGCTGCTGATCGGGCACATCCCGGCCTATTATCTCGCCATCCTGCTTTTTACCTGGGGTGAGATCTTCTCCACAATCTCTCAGGGGCCCTACGTCTCCCGCCGCATCCCCGCGAGCCACCGCGGGCGCATCAACGGCTTTACCTCGGTCCTCTCCACGGTGATCCACGGCGTATGCGCGCTGGCCGTCGGGCGGCTCTATGACCGCGTCGGACGGACCTGGGCCTGGGGGCTGGTGCTGGCGCTGCTGGCCGCCGCGATGGTCCTGACGCTGTTTCTGATCCGCCGGGACCGGACAAAATACCCGAAACTGTACGAACAGACGCAGGATGCTGAATGAGCATCCTGCGTCTGTTATGCGAAATTGACTTTTCGCCGGGCAGTCTTTATAATTCATAAAAGAAAAACGATGTTGGGAGTTCATTATGGAGATCGAGGAACTGAAGCAAAAGCTGGACGAGGCGCGGTATATTTATGACGACACGCTGGCCACGGTGCTCTATGTGGCGCTGCGGCTGAACCGCCCGCTGCTCATCGAGGGCGCGGCGGGCGTCGGAAAAACGGAGATTGCAAAGGTGATGGCCGAAGCCCTCGGCCGTGAGCTGGTGCGGATGCAGTGCTACGAGGGGCTGGACGAGAGCAAGAGCCTCTATGAATGGAACTATCAGAAGCAGCTGCTGTCCATCCAGGTGAATATGGGCAGGCGGGACGGCGACGAGCTGACGAAATCGCTGTTCAGCGACGAGTACCTGCTGGAACGGCCGCTGCTGCGCTCGATCCGCGCAGAAAAGCCCGTCGTGCTGCTGATCGATGAGATCGACAAGTCCGACGAGGAGTTCGAGGCCTTTCTGCTGGAGCTGCTCTCGGATATGCAGGTCTCGATCCCGGAGATCGGAACGATCCGGGCGGCGTCGCTGCCCTTCGTGGTGCTGACCAGCAACCGCGCCCGCCCGCTCTCCGACGCCCTGCGCCGCCGCTGCGCCTATCTTTACATCGAATATCCGGACCCGGAAAAGGAGCTTGCGATCCTGCGCGCCCGACTGCCGGAGGTGGACGCGCAGCTCGCCGTTCAGGTTGTGTCCGCGGTGCAGAAGCTGCGTGGCAGCGAGGCCATTCTGAAAAAGCCCTCCGTCGCCGAGACGCTGGACTGGGCGCAGGCGCTCATGGCCCTCGGCGTCCGGGAGCTGACGCCGGAGCTCATGCGCTCCACCGTGGGCTTCGTGCTGAAAAACAGCGAGGACATCGAGACGATGGAGGCGCTGATCGCCCCGGAAGGAGATGCCTGCGGCTGCGGTCACGACCACGCCGACGGTACGCACGGCCACGACCACGCCGCCTGCGGACACCATCACAGCCATGCTTGACGCGGCGGTTTATCTGGACAAGCTGGCGCTGTTCGGCCGGATATTGCGGCAGGAGGGGCTGTTTGTCAGCCCCACCGAGACGGAGGACGCCGTAAGCATTCTGCTGGAGCTGGGCTTGGACGACAGGGAGACGGTGAAGGCCGCGCTCCGGACGGTGTATGCCAAGTCCCGGGAGCAGCAGCTCCGCTTCGACCGGGTGTTCGACAGCTTCTTTCTCAGCGAGGACGTCATCCGCGCCCTTGACAAAAAGCACTCCGAGCAGGAGCTGGAGCGGGCGAAGGCGCGGCAGCAGGCGGAGCAGGAGCTGGCCGACCCCGTCTATTCCTATGACGACGCCCAGCGCGAGGCCTTCGCTCTGCTCTCCGAGGAGGAGAAGGAGCGGCTGCGAAAGCTGCGGGACAAGTATCTCGGGGAGAATTCTCCCAACCAGAAGCTCTACGCCGGCATGGTCCACTCCATCATCTCCCGCTCCATTATGGAGCAGCAGATGCTGATGGAGGACGCCGCCGTCGGCCGGGCCGCCGTCGATCCGGAGATGGGCTTGCTGTTCCGGGACATCACGCTGTTCGAGGACCGGGAGATCCCGAAGGCGGTCGTCTATATCCAGGACATCGCGCGCCGCATCAACGGCGAGCTGACCCGGCGACGCAAAAAAAGCGGCCGCAGCGCCGCGCTGGACTTCCGCGCCACGATCCGCCGCGGCCTGGAGACCGGCGGCAGCTTTTACCGGCTCGCTTACCGCAAAAAGCGGGCGAAACGGAAGCAGCTCGTGGTCCTCTGCGACGTGTCCGGCTCCATGATCCAGTTTTCCGAATTCGTTCTGCGCTTCATCCAGGCGCTGAACCAGGCCTCCGGCGCGTCCCGCGTGTTTCTCTTTTCCGAGGAGCTTTACGAGGCGGACGCATTCCATCTGCAGAACATGGACCTGTTCCGGGACTATGTCCGCCGCAGCGGCGTCTACGGCCGGGGCACGGACCTGGGAGGGGCGCTGAAGAGGATCAACGACATGCGCCCGCCCGCGCTCTCCCCGGCGACGATGCTGCTGATCATCTCGGACACGAAGACCGTGAACCTGGCTCACGCGGCGCAGGAGCTGCTGCGCGCCCGGGGCAGGGCGGGGAAGGTCTTCTGGCTCAACCCGATCCCGGAGCGAAAATGGAAGTATATCGGCAGCGTACAGACGCTGGCAGAGCTGTGCACCATGATCTCCTGCAGCACGCTGCAGGAGCTGGGCGCGGCCTGCCGCCGCCTGGCGCTGATGTGAAGGAAGGTTAACATTATGAGCATGCAGGCATTTTCCAATGATGAGCTGGAGGTGCGGAAGACCATACAGGTGCGCCGGAAGGACTTCGAGTTTTTCAAAACGCCGATCTCTTCCCGGGAGAACATTCAGCGGCTCTACGAGGGCAAGACGCCCATGTGGATTCCCTTCACCAACGAGATGGTGAACCTCAAAGCGGACTGCGACCCGGAAAACGTCGCCCGCAGCCCCTCCGGCGGCATCGACGGCTGGGGCGTCGAGTGGGTCTGGGAGGGCATGGGCGCGATGGTGCGCCCCGGCGCGCCGAAGGTCCCGGACATCAACGAGTGGGAAAAGTACGTCACGCCGCCGGACCCGGATACCTGGGACTGGGGGGGATGCCGGGAGCGGATGGAAAGCCAGCTGGACCCGGACCGGGCGCTCTGGGTGACTGTGGGCTCCTGTCTGTTTGAGCGGCTGATTGCGGTCATGGATTTCGGCAACGCCGCGATGGCGCTCATCGACGACGAGCAGAAGGAAGCGACCCACCGCTTCTTCCGCGCGGTCACGGACTCCCGCAAGAAGTACTATGCGCAGATCAAGCGCTGGTTCGACCCTTACGTCGTGAACTTCAACGACGACTGGGGCTCCCAGCGGGCGGAGTTCTTCTCCGTGGACACGGCGCGGGAAATGCTGGTGCCTTACGTTAAGGAGACGGGGGAATTTGTCCACTCCCTCGGGATGCGCTTCGACCTCCACTGCTGCGGCTTCGTGGAGCACTTCGTGCCGTTCTTTATCGAGGAGGGCTTTGATTCCTGGGGCGGCCAGCAGCTCAACGACAAGGCGAAGCTGAAGCGGATGTACGGCGATCAGATGATCTTCACCCACGGGATGTTTCTCCCGGAAACGGCGAGCGATCAGGAGATCGACGAGGCCGTGGAGCGCTTCATGGCGGACATCGGCGAGGATAATCGTCTGCTTTACAGCGACCAGAGCACGGATCCGCGGATCCGCCGCGCCATGTACGTCGCCTCCCGCAAAAACTTCGACCGCCTTGTTGCGGAGGGCCGCGCGGTGCTGTGATCCCTCATGAAAAACCGGCGTCGGATCGTTTTCCGACGCCGGTTTTTACTTCATCAGCAGACTATTTCCCAAGCTCTTTGTTCTTCCGGTACGCCGCGACGACGCAGTCCATGACCGCGCTGCGGAAGGCGGCGGATTCCAGCGCCTGCACGCCGGCAAGGGTGCTGCCGCCGGGGGAGCAGACCGCGTCCTTCAGCGCCGCCGGGTGGCGCTTCGTCTCCAGAACCATCTGCGCCGCGCCCGCCATTGTCCGCGCCGCGTAATCCAGCGCCTTTGCCTTCGGCATCCCGCAGGCGGCGGCCCCGTCGGCCAGCGCGTCCAGCATCATATAGAAATAGGCCGGACCGCTCCCGCTCAGGGCGCTGGCGGCGTCCATGAGCCGTTCCTCCAGCGGATCGAGCGTCCCGCAGGGCTGCATATCCACGATCCACTCTGCCAGAAGGCGATCGGAGACCAGCTCGTTGCGGCAGTAGGGGATCACACCCATGCCCACGCTCGTCGGCGTGTTGGGCATGATGCGGATGATCGGCAGGGCGCAGCCCGCGAGCTCCTGCACCTGTGAAAGCGCGATGCCTGCGGCCATGCTGACGAGCAGCGGCCGGCGCAGCGCCAGCATCGGGCGCAGCGGGGTCAGAACGTCCCGCAGCATCTGCGGCTTGACCGCGAGGAAGATCGTGTCGCAGTTTGTCGCGATCCCGATGTTGTCCCCGTAGTTGATGCCGAGTTCTGCAGCGAGCTTTTTGGCCTTGCCGGAGCGGTCGGACACCGTGATCTCCTTCGTGCTTTCGCTGAGCCGCGCCGCGATGGCGCCGCCCATATTGCCGCAGCCGAGAAACCCGTAAGTCATCCCGTTCACCTCACATGTCCGCTGCCGCGGACGACGTATTTATAGGTGCACATTTCGCGCAGGCCCATGGGGCCGCGGGCGTGCAGCTTCTGGGTGGAGATTCCCATCTCGCAGCCGAGCCCGAACTCGCCGCCGTCCGTGAAGCGGGTGGAGGCGTTGACATAGACCGCCGCGCTGTCCACATTCTGCACGAAATACCGTTCGGCATCCGGGTCGCGCGTCACGATGGCGTCGCTGTGGCCGGTGGAGTGGGCCGCGATGTGGGCGACGGCCTCCTTAACGCCGGAGACCAGCCTGACCGCGAGAATGTAGTCGAGAAACTCCGTGTCGAAATCCCGATCGCCCGCCGGCGTTCCCGGAATGATCCGCGCCGCCTCCGGATCGAGACGGAGCTCCACGCGATCCCCGATCCGCTCCCGCAGCCGGGGGAGAAACTCCGACGCGATCGCGCGGTCGACCAACAGCACCTCCTCCGCATTACAGACGCTGGGGCGGCTGGTTTTCGCGTTTTCCACAATGTTCAGGGCCATATCGATGTCGGCGGTTGCTTCCACATAGACGTGACAGATGCCGGTGCCCGTGGCGATGCAGGGGACGGTGGCGTTTTGCACGCAGGCGCGGATGAGCCCCGCGCCGCCGCGGGGGATCAGCAGATCGACGCTGCCCTCCGCCGTCATCAGCTCCTGCGCTCCGGCGCGGGAGGTGTCCGGCACGAGATTGATTGCGGACTCCGTGACGCCGGCGGCGCGCAACCCGGCGCGCAGCGCGTCCACGATGGCCCCGGCGCTGCGGATGGCCTCCTTCCCGCTTCGCAGGATGCAGACGTTCCCGCTCTTGAGCGTCAGGGCCGCCGCGTCGCTGGTAACGTTGGGGCGGCTTTCATAAATGATTGCCACCACGCCGATTGGAACCGCGATTTTTTGAATGTTCAGCCCGTCGGCGCGGGTATGCTCCTCCAGGAGCGTGCCCACCGGATCCGGCAGCGCGGCCACGTCCCGGATGCCCTGCGCCATGCCCGCGATGCGCTCCGGGGTCAGCCGGAGGCGGTCCAGCATGACATCGGAGATCGTGTCCGCGGCGGCGTCCAGGTCCGCGCGGTTGGCATTCAGAATCTCCGGCGCCTGCGCGATCAGCGCGTCGGCCATGGCATTCAGCGCAGCGTCCTTCCGGGCGCGGTCCAGATTCGCGACCTCCGCCTTTGCGGACTTCGCGTGTTTCAGCAGTTGTTCAAGCATAATATCACCTCGTGTGAAAGCGTGACCCGACGGGCTTTCCGTCGAGGATGTCGTAGAGTACGTCTGCGTTGTCGCCGTTGGCGATAACCATCTCGCAGCCGCAGCTGAGGCAGATCTCCGCCGCCTGCAGCTTCGTCACCATGCCGCCGGTACCGAGGTTCGTTCCGCTGACGCCCGCCAGTGCGCGCACCTCGTCGTTGATTTCCGTGATTTCCCGCAGCAGCACGGCGTCCGGATCCTTTCGGGGATCCGCAGTGTAGAGCCCGTCGATGTCCGAAAGGAGGATCAGCAGATCGGCGCGGACGCTCTCGGCCACGATGGCCGCCAGGGTGTCGTTGTCGCCGATGCCGAGCTCCTCCGTCGCCACGGTGTCGTTCTCGTTGATGATGGGAAGCGCGCCCAGCTCCAGCAGGCGCTCGAGGGTGTTGGAGAAATTGCGGTGGCGCTCCGGGGAGCGCGTGTCGTCGCCGGTGATGAGGAGTTGGGAGACCGTGTGGTGAAACTCCCCGAAGAGTTTGTCATAGACATACATCAGCTCACACTGACCTACCGCGGCGGCGGCCTGCTTTGACGGAATGTCGTCCGGTCGCTTTTTGAGGCCCAGCTTGCTGACGCCCATGGCGATGGCGCCGGAGGAGACCAGAATCAGCTCATGTCCGGCGTTGCGTATGTCGCTGATGGTTTTGCACAGCGTATCCACGCGGCGGATGTTCAGGTGGCCCGACGCGTGGGTGAGGGTGGAGGTTCCGATTTTGATCACGATCCGCATGACTGCTCTCCTGCCTTTCGGCGTTTTCTGTAGTATATCAATCTAAATCGAAAAAGTAAATAGCGGAAAAGACGGCTTTTGCGGCGGAGAAACGCATGGGGCGCGCCGGGAAAACGACCGCGCGGGACCGCCCGAAGCGCATTTGACAAACCCGGGGCATAGTGATAAAATTAATTGCTTAATAAATAGGTGGGAGGAGCGCGCGGCAATGAACGAAAACGGCGGCGGCACATCCTTTTTCTTTCCCGGAGGCGGGCACGCGTCCGGAGAGCGCCCGGAGTACGAATTCGCTCCCGGCTGCAGATATTACGGCCCGGACGACATCGGCGAGGTCAGGGCGCGCTTCTTACTGCCCGACCAGATGGACCCGGAGACGATTCCGAACCGGCTGACCGACGTCCGCTACGGCACGCTGGAGACGCAGCTGCTGGATCTCTATTATCCCGACGCGGGGGACGGTCCTTTTCCGCTGATCTTCTATGTGCACGGCGGGGGCTGGGTCATGGGCGGCCGACGCGACAGCGCCATCTCCTGCATCCTCTCCGGCGCGCTGGAGCAGGGCTTCGCCGTGGCCTCCGTCGAATACCGCCTCGCGCCGGAAACGCGCTTTCCGGAGAACCTCTACGACGTCAAAACCGCCGTGCGCTGTATGCGCGCGAACGCCGAGAAATACCGCGTCGACCCGGAGCGCTTCGGCATGGCGGGAGACTCCGCCGGCGGCTATTTCACGCTGATGATCGCGGCGACTGCGAACGTTCCCGCGCTGGAAGGCGAACAGTACGGCTGGCCGGGCGTTTCGAGCGCCGTCCAGGCCGCGGTGGATTTCTACGGCCCGGTGGACATGGAGCGGGATTGGTCGGAATATTACGCCGTCTCCGGCGTCAAGCGCCTCCCGATGAAGCTGAAAGGGCAGCCCACGATGGAGGAGCTTGAATTCAGCAGCGTCAGCGCGCAGCATCTCGCGCCGCTGGTCTGTCCCCACCGCTATGTTCACCCGGAGATGCCGCCCGTCCTGCTGCTCCACGGGGTGGACGACTGTGTCGTGCCGTATCAGCACAGCGAGATCATGGCCCGCCGCATCCGCGAGGTCTGCGGCGAGGGCAGGGCAAAGCTGCTGTTGTATCCCGGACGGGTCCACAGCGACCGGGAATTCATGGACGGAGAGAGCGCGCGGATCGCCGCAGCCTTCTGCGGGCGCGTCTTCCGCGGGGAGCCTCCGTTTGAAAACGAAGCAAATTGAAACAGGATACATGCGATCAAGTCTATTCATGAAAAGACAGATCTCGGAAAGGATGTGCGAATCATGTACGAATTTCGACCTGTATTACCGCGGATCGAACGGATGCGCGTCGCGGTCCGCGACCGCCTGATCGTCGCCGACGCGGAGAAGGCGGCGCTGAAGCTGGAGGCCATCAAGGAATACATGGCCTATCCCCCGATGCTGAAAAAGCCCTACATGTCCCTCTACGTCATCTCCCGGATGCCCATCAACATCCAGGATGAGGACTACTTCGTCGGCGACATGGGCAACCTCGGCTGGGGTGCGGCAGACGGTTCGAAGTGGCTGCTGGCAGACATTGAGAACACCTGGCCCATCGAGGCCGACGGGCTGCACCATGCGCCCGACGAGGACCTGTACTCCCACCAGAAGCTGGCCATTGCGCCGGAGGACGTGAAGCGCCTGCGGGAGATCAACAGGCAGGTGATGGAGCTGGGCGCGATGAGCATGGGCTACTTCGGCAGCAAGGACTGGCTGCCCGATGGCGCAGAGGAGTTCTTTGCCCTGCAGGCGTCGGACTACGGCAAGATCGGCGGCTGGCCGCTCCAGCTTCCCCCCGGTCACCTGACCCCCGGCTTCCAGAACATCCTGCGGCAGGGCTACGGCGCCATCCGCAAGCGCGCGCAGGACTGGCTGGACGCGCGCAAGGGCAACATCATGGGCGACGACATGGGTAAGTATATGTTCTATTCCGCCGCGGTCGTCGCCTGCGACGGCGCCATCGCGCTGACCCGCCGCTATGCCGGCCTCTGCCGCGAGAAGGCGCAGACCGCCCCGACGGCGGAGCGCAAAGCCGAGCTGGAGGAGATGGCGGAGGGACTTGACTGGATCGCGACGGAGCCCGCCCGCACCTTCCGCGAGGCGCTGCAGCAGGTCATGCTCTACAACGTCTTCCTGAAGGTCGACAACGACCCCTGCGTCACGAGCCTGGGCCGTTTCGACCAGTACACCTGGCCGTACCTGAAGAAGGATCTGGCGGCCGGGACGATCACGCTGGAGCACGCGCAGGAGCTGGTGGACGCCTTCTTCCTGAAGATCAACACCTTCTACGGCGGCGGCTTCGGCAAGATGGTGCAGACCGCCGGCATCGGCCACCTCGGCCAGCACACGACCATCGGCGGCTGCATCCCCGAGACCGGCGAGGACGCCACAAACCCGGTGTCCTTCATGGTGTTGGAGGCCATGAGCAGATTGCAGCTGCATGAGCCGACCATCTCCCTGCGCACGGGCAACTATACGCAGAAGGCGATCTGGGACTGCGCGATGGAAACGTCCAAGCGCGTCGGCGGCCTGCCGCTGCTGCAGAACGACGAGGTGATCATCCCGGCGCTGCAGCGGGAACTGGGCTTCACGCTGGAAGACGCGCGGAACTTTGCGTTCATCGGCTGCCAGGAGATCACGGGCTCCGGCAACGACTATCCCGCCCCCAACGGCTCGTCCATGGGCCACAGCGGCATCTACTGGGCTATCGCGCTGGATATGGCGCTGAACAACGGCATCAATCCGATCAACGGGGCGCAGGTACCGGAGCATCTGCGCAGCGGTTATCTGACGGACATGAACTCCATGGAGGAGATCAAGGCGGCCTTTGAGAAGATCTGCACCTGGATGCTGACCTGGTCCGCCACGCTGAACAACTACACGGAGCACGAATACCCGCGGCTGTTTCCCTACCCGAACCTGTCGATCTCCACGGAGGGCTGCCTTGAGAGCGGCAAGGACGTCAGCGAGGGCGGCGCGAAGTACAACAGCTACGGCGGCACAGCGACGGGCCTGGCCACGACGGCGGACAGCCTGACGGCGCTGAAATACATCCTCTTTGACAAGAAGCTGGCGACGAAGGAGGAATACCTGGACGCCATCCTGCACAACTGGGAGGGCCATGAGGAGCTGCGGCAGACGATCCTGAAGAAGGTGCCGCACTACGGCAACAACGATCCCTACGCCGATGAGGAAATGAAATACGTCATCGACCTGTACTACAACATCTCCCGTCCGTTCCATACGGAGCGCGCCAAGGTGTACAAGTGCGGGACCTTCGGCGCGTCCGACCACGTGGTGCAGGGCGAGATCACCTGGGCGACGCCGGACGGGCGGAAGACGGGCGAGCCGATCGCGGACGCGTCCAGCCCCTGCCAGGGCAGGGACGTGTGCGGGCCGCTGAGCGTGTTCATGTCCTCCACGAGCTTTGATCACTCTCACTTTATGGACGGCATGGCGCTGAATCTGAAGATCCACCCGACCTCGATGAAGAGCGACTCGGACGTGCAGAAGCTGGAGGACGCGACGAAGGCGTATTTCAGCAACGGCGGCATGGAGGTACAGTACAACGTCGTCAACTCGGAGATCCTGCGGAAGGCGCAGGCCAACCCGGAGGACTACCACAACCTCGTTGTGCGCATCGCGGGCTTCTCGGCCTACTTCGTGGACATGACCCCCGCCATGCAGGAGGACATCATCTCCCGCGCCGAGCACAGCATCTGATTTCAACCATGATCCGAATGAGAAAGGGTGGCGCATATGGCGTTTGAAT
>Ga0079305_1001995_pt1 | contig 20883 bp, 15 predicted proteins | sample LMS_cellobiose_e_FD_79183 | JGI IMG/M metagenome (GOLD analysis project Ga0079305, IMG submission 79183) | Rumen-fistulated moose microbial communities from Alaska, USA - LMS_cellobiose_enrichment | ecosystem: Host-associated > Mammals > Digestive system > Stomach > Rumen fluid ... | reverse complement strand
TCACCGGCGAAAGCATGCCGACGGACGTCGCGCCGGGCTCGAAAGTAAGAGCCGCCACGATAAATCTGAGCGGATACGTAAGATGCCGCGCGGAGGGCGTAGGTGAGGATACCGCCATAAGCAGGATAATACGTCTCGTGGAGGAAGCCTCGTCTTCAAAAGCCCCGATCGCAAGGATCGCCGACAAGGTCTCCGGGATCTTCGTCCCGGCGGTGACAGGGATCGCCGTATTGACTTTTGCGATATGGATGATAAGCGGAAGCGGGATATCGTTTGCTCTGTCAAGAGCCGTATCCGTCCTTGTGATAAGCTGTCCCTGCGCCCTCGGGCTTGCCACTCCGGTCGCCGTAATGGTGGGAAGCGGCGTCGGCGCGAAAAACGGGATACTATTCAAAAACGCCGCCGCCATCGAGACCTGCGGAAAAGCGGGAACGGTCGTTTTCGACAAGACCGGGACCGTGACGCGCGGAACGCCCGTCGTTACGGATATCGTGCCGTTTGAAGGCTTTTCTGAGCAGGAACTGCTCAAATACGCCGCGTCGGCTGAAAAGCTCAGTGAGCACCCGCTTTCCGGTGCTGTCACCGACGAGGCGGGAAGAAGAAAAACTGCGCTTTTTGAAAGCGTTACCGACTTTTTGACGCTTCCCGGAAACGGGATATCGGCTGTCGTGAACGGGAGGAAGCTTCTCGGAGGAAATCTCAGACTCATGGAAAACTCCGGGGCACATCAGGAAGCGCTTTCCGGATACGCGGACAAATACGCTTCTCAGGGGAAGACTCCGCTTTTCTTTCTTCTCGACGGAAAGCCCCTCGGCATGATAGCCTGCGCGGACGTCATTAAGGACGAGGCACCGGAAGTGATCAAGGAGCTTTCTGAAAACGGACTTGAGACCGTGATGCTCACCGGAGACAACGAAATAACCGCAAACGCCATAGCGAAAACCGTCGCCTCAAAGGGCGGGGTATTCAATAAAGTCATTTCGGGCGTAATGCCGGACGAAAAGGAAAAGGCCGTAAAGGAGCTTTCCGCGAAGTCGAAGGTTATAATGATCGGAGACGGCATAAACGACGCTCCGGCTCTCACTTCAGCCGACGTGGGTATAGCCATAGGCTCCGGAACGGATATCGCCATGGAGGCGGCGGACGTCGTTTTGGTGAGAAGCGATCTCTTCGGAGTTTCAGACTCCGTAAAGCTTTCACGAAAGGTAATAAAAAACATCAAGGAAAACCTCTTCTGGGCTTTCATATACAACTGCATCGGCATCCCGATAGCCGCCGGAGCGCTTTACCCCGCGTTCGGTATCGCGCTCAGCCCCATGATCGGCGCGGCGGCAATGAGCCTTTCCAGCGTCTGCGTCGTGACCAACGCGCTGAGACTCAACCTTTTCAGACCGCACGAAAAAAAGGACGCGGCTTGTCTCTGCGCCGATAACGTGTGCGAAGTCAAAGACTCGGGAAAAACGAAGACAATGCGCGTTGAAGGCATGATGTGCGATCACTGCGTTTCAAGAGTTAAAAGCTCGCTGGAAAGCGTTCCCGGCGTCATATCCGCCGTCGTCAGCCTCGAAAAAAAGAGCGCCGAGGTGCTGCTTGAATGCGACGTTTCCGACGAGACGCTCGAAAAAGCCGTGAAGGACGCAGGATATAAGGTAAAAGGAATAAAATAAAAAGCAAGGGTCAAAGCTGAAAATATATTCGCATCTTCAATATATTTTCAATTTTGACCCTTTAAACTATCAGCGCAGGGAAGAAAAGGCGCAGTTCTTCCGGCAAATAAAACATTCAAGGAGATAAGTATGAAATTCAGAATATACGCCGCGCTGCTTTCGCTCGCGCTTATCGTCGGGCTTTGCTCATGCGGCAATACACATAACGGCACGTCTGTACAGACGAATGATCCGCTCGGATCAAAGACAGCCGTCGCCGTCACCGACAGCTCGATAACGGCTGAGGCGGCGACAGGAGATTTTTCCGTGACGACCGCCGACGGAAAGTATTCGAATTCCGGAAACGTGTATACGATATCCGCCGCGGGAACGTATTCGCTCACCGGCGCTCTTGACGGACAGATCATAGTTAACGCGGGAGAAGACGACGAGGTGATCATCGAGCTTTGCGGCGCGACCGTCACCTGCGGAAGCGATTCTCCGTTCAAGCTCCTCTCGGCTTCAAAGGTCGAGATCTCCGCAAAGAGCGGAACCGACAATATCATAAACGATACGAGAAGCGCAAAAACCGCCGACAGCGCGGATCAGGGCGAGGGCGCGATATACGCGAAGACCGACCTGAAACTGAAAGGCTCCGGAACGCTTGTAATAAACGGCGGATACAATAACGCGGTGCACACCACGAAGGATCTGACGATACAAAAACTTTCACTTAAAGCCACGGCGTACAATAACGCGATAAAAGGCGGAGATTCCGTTACGGTCAAAAGCGGTAACGTCATAGCGATCTCCACGAACGGCGACGGCGTAAAGACCGAGAATACAAACGCCGATAAGAGCGGAAATACCAGAGGCGACATCGTTCTTACGGGAGGAAGCGTCACCGTTTACGCCGCGGGAGACGGATTCCAGGCGGCACACGATTTTATCATGACGACGGATGAGGAAGAAGGCACAAGCGCGACCGTGAACGTGTTCACGGGCTCATACAGCGGATACACCGCGTCCTCCGCTTCGACAACGTCCTATAAGGGCGTTAAGGTGCAGAACGTGCTCGATATAAGCGCCGGAACCATTAACATCAAAAGCTACGACGACGGGCTCCACGCCGACTACGGCACTTCATTTGAAGCCGGAGGAAAAGGGCAGGGTACCGTCAACATATCCGGAGGAAGCGTAGCCATGGTGGTATACGCGCCCGAGGGCAAGATCACCGGCGGCGGCAGAAAAGGACCCGGCGGTTGGGGAGGCCAGCAGAGCGTTTCCGGAGCCGACGCGATCCACGCGGATTATAAGCTGAACATTTCAGGCGGTACCGTGAATATCGACAGCGCCTACGAGGGGCTGGAGGCTAACGTCATAACGGTAAGCGGAGGAAGCATATACGTTTCAGCTTCCGATGACGGAGTGAACGCCTGCAAGGGCGTCACCTCTCCTCAGGTGATCGTAAGCGGAGGATATCTCGACGTGACCGTATCCGCAAGCGGAGACGTTGACGGAATCGACAGCAACGGAACGTATTCGCAGACCGGCGGCGTAGTCATAACGAGAGGACCCAACAGCGAAATGGCGGGGGCGATCGACGCTGACGGCAGCGTATCGATAAGCGGCGGAACGCTGATAATCCTCGGCTACGGCAGAGTCAGCGCAGGCGGAAGCGTAAAAGCATACTCGCTGTCGCTCCATTCTTCCGGAAGCCACACCGTGACTGTCGACGGAACGAAGTATACGTTCACCAATTCGAGCTCCTACGGCAGAACGCTCTGCTACAGCTCGGTGGCTGTATCAGCGTAAAGCATAAGTCAAAAAAGTATAGCGCCGGGAACGCTTTTGCGTTCCCGGCGCTTTGATTCGTTTCAGAATTTTTTACGCGGATTCAGCTTTGTATCACGCTTTCTTCTTCTTCAGAAGGAACGCGACTATGCCGATGATCGCGGCGAGTGCGACTACGCCGATTATCACGAAGATCACGACGTTGTTCGGAGAAGCCGCGGGATCGGAAGGATCACCGGGGTTTGAAGGATCGGAAGGATCCGCGGGATCGTTTCCTGCTTCGACGTTCTTGAAAATAAAGTCAACGTAAGTCTCGCCCTTGGGAACGGTGAGAGTGAGGAAGCGGTCGCCGTCGAGCGCGAGATCCGTTTCCGCTCCGCCTACCTTGAGGCCGATTATTTCTTTGCCTATGACCTCTTTTTCCGGAATGTAAAGCTTTACTTTGCCGGAAGCGCTCATTTTAATAACGCTTCCTTCTTCGGATTCGAAGGTGATGGCTGCGTTGGCTGCCATCGGGCTTTCAAAGAGGAGCTTTCCGTCGTAGGAGAGGTTCTTTCCGCCGATGACAATGTAACCGGCAGTCATCTTTCCGTCAGCGGTACCGAGGATCGTTGCGTATGATCCGTCACTCTTGACGAGATTCGTATCAATGCCGCTGCCCTTCGCAAAGAGGATGATATCCTTCTTCGCGTTGGATCCGCCGTAAGCCACGACGCATCCGCGAGCGTTTTCGTTGTCGACGTTTTCGGCGACCGTGACCTTCCCGGCGTTGGGATCGGTGGACTCGAGGACCGCGGAAATGACGCCTATGTTGAACTTGTCGCTGTCAACGGGAGATCCCTTTGCAACGAATTTGAGAACGTGCTCTCCGGCTTTGATATCGAAAAGTCCGAGATCGAACTTGGCGGCGTCGAGATAATCGTCCTTGTATTCGTTTACGGATCCGATAAGTACGTCGTCAAGGTAGATATCGCACATACCGTAGGAACGGGCGGTGGACATCTTGAAGGTGACCTTGTAAGAATCGGTGATCCCTACGTTGAGGGGGAGAGTGATGAACTGACCTACCTCGGTGGGCTTGAAATAAACTATCTGATTTCCGTCAATGCTGTTCTTGGAGACCGCAACATCTTCGGAAGACTTTGTGAGCTGATCGAAATAGTTTATGAAGTTTATGGTGTTTGAACCGGGCGTACGCGTGGATATGACCGCGAGATAATCATCGGTCTTTGATTTCACGCCGTTTGAAGCGTCCAGGATAAGTCCGGTCGTCGTCTTGTAACGGTTCCACGTCATAGACAGCGGATTTTCCGATGCGAAGCATACGAGCATCTTCAAAGTGTTGTAGTCGCATTCGAACCACGTGCCGGAGGAGGCGATGCCGACCTTGGAGGTCTCGCCCTCTATCCTCGTATATGCCGCGGTGGTGACGTTCAGTCTCCACGTGTATGTGTGTTCTGCGGGAGCTTCGATATCGTCTTTCAGTACGAAATACGGATACGATTCATGATTGATCATGATGAACGAGCGGTCGAACTTGCTGAGCTTGGGCGATCTGTAGGATTTCGCCGCGGAGCCTATCATGTACGAGAAGAAACCGCTGGTAAGCTTTTCTTCTATCGTGGAAAGACCCTTTGCATTCTGCGATTTTCCGTCAACGTAGATCGTGCTGTGTCCGTCCTTGAGCGTGTAGTTCTGCTTGTCTCCGGGGGAGTAATCCTGATATCCGGGGTCGGAGGCGAGAACGAGACCGTCTCTCATGATAACGAAGCTGTTGTTGTCGTAATGGTTGTGACCGAGGTCGGAAAGGCTGGAGGTGAACACGAGCGTCGTGTCGCCGGCGCCCCATCCGGTCCTCATGCTGCCCCATCCGATCTCCTTGAGGTAAACGCTCTGGAGATCCTGAGAAGGAATTTCATACTTGGGCTCGATGAGTCCGTAGAGAAGTCCTTCGAGAGAGTTGGAATAAACTCTTGCTCTTTTGAGGAAATATCCGGCGTACAGATTTCCGGTCGCCTTGTTGAGTATGGAAGCAGTGGCGAAAAAGCCGACAGACGAGGATCCGTCGGAGATCTCGGCGAATCTTCCGGTCGAGCTGTCGCCGCCCGCTATCATCCATTTGAACAGAAATTCGGAAATGTACGGATGATCGAATACCGATCTGTCTCCGGTGGTGTTCAGTATGCAGTCAGCCGCCGCCATGATGTTCTCAAGGGAGAGGGCAGTGTACATATTGCCTTCGTGGGTATTGGTGTTCATACGCCTGTCAAGATACCACTGGAAGTAGGATATGGCTTTGTTTATCGCGTCGCTCGCTTCATCATATTCTCCGAGGAGCGTGCACGCCGCCATGGCGATACCGCTTGTGATGACGACCTGTACGTTGTGATCGGCGTCGAATCCCCATGCTTTCAGAGGACGCTTCAGCGCTTTTTCATAAATGGATTTTTTGATCTTTTCCCGCTGTTCGTCGGTGAAATAATCGTACAGGAAATCGTAAGCGGTGCAGACGCCGTTTGTTATGTAACCGCTGTCAAGGCAGGCGTTTCCGTTGCCATAGTAGGGGTCTGACCATGAATTCCATTCGCAGAGCCAAAGGAGATACTGTGTGCAGAATTCCGCGTATTTTTCATCTCCGGTGAGAAGATACGCGGTGGAAAGGTATTTCAGACGCTCTCTGATCTGACCTCCGAGAGCGGTCCAGTACGGATAAACTCCGCCGGCGGTATACGTGGGAGGATTGCTCATCTTTCCCGGCTGTTTGAGAGGATATTCGTACGTTACGGTGTAATTGTCATAATACGAGCAGGTGATGCTCTTTTCATTCAAATAAGTTTCCGCGGTGGATATGACCGCGTTGGCGGTAGAAAACGCGCTCGCACCGGCGTAGTTCTTCGTGTCGTCGTCCTTTTTTGCGATAAAGGCTTCTTTTTCCGACTTCTTGAAGTAAAGTCTCGGATAACCGTCGGCGATGTTCTTGATCTCCTTCTTGGGATCGTAGTAGCCGTCGGACGATCCGGTACCGGGATTAGAAGGCGACGCGTCGGATTCGTTGCCTTTTGTGATCTTTACGTTATCGTATCGTGCGATACCCGTGTTTCCGACGTGCTGATAGAGAAGGATCGTCATATAGGCGCTTCCTTCGGGAGCCTGAGTCGTTTCTTCGAGAGTTTCCCAGGAGGAAGAATACGTGGAGAGTATCGTTACCGGTGTAAGCCTGTTCTTTCCGGTGCTGTCCCAGTATTCGATATAAAGCTGTGCCGCGCCTTCTTCAACGGAAAAATCCGCAGCCGCGTAATAATAGCTGCCGGCGGTCACCGGTACGAGCTTCGTTCTGTAGCCGTAACCGATCTCCGTGCTGGGATCGTAGCAGATAAGCGCTTTTTTGCCGTCGCTTGCGTCGCCTTCCGTGACAACGGAATCTTCCGTGGCGACGTATACGGTCCAGTTGTCACCCGTCGGAGCTTTTCCGGTCTCGATATCCTCAAAGGAATCGAAGAACAGATACTCCGGTTCGTTCGTATCTGCGGATACGAACGCCGCGAGCGGGAGAAGCATGAGAACCGACAGGATAAGAGATATGATCTTCTTGTTCATTAGTACCCCTCATAATATAAAAATTTTGCTGTTTTTGTGAGATTTCACAACAAAACCCGAACAATCAAATAATAACATGAACGAGGTTTTTTGTCAAGACTTTGCCGTGATTTAATAAATGAAAGAGATGAAAGCCTTGCCGGGAGCTTTTTTGAGAACGACGCCGGCCCCGCTTGCTTCAAGGCTTGCTTCGGCTCCGTCGGATATGACGCCGCGAGGGGGCGTATCGAAGAGAGATCCGTCCAAAAAGACCGCGCATCCTTCGGCGGAATCTATCACGCAGTCGCTGCCTCTGCCGGGGACGCGGGAGAGGACGAGACTTGCTTTTTTATCGCAGGAAAAAACGGTTTTTCCGCTCTTTTGCAGATATGAGGCGTCCGTTGCCGCAAATCCCGCGGAGATATCTTCTCCTCCGAATGCAAAGAGCGAGGATCCGTCGGTATCCAGATCTTTGTATACGACTCCGCTTTCCTTGGAAAACAGTATCAGATCTTCTCTTTTTTTTCTGCCGCTTTCGACCTTGCAGCCGCGAAGGGAAGAAGTGTCCACGTTTTCGGAGACCTTGGTCATCCTGTCCGTCTCATCCTTCCCGAATGTGGAAAAGACGGTGAGAAAATCGGCTTTTTTTGACTTTTCCTCAGTGGAAACGTCGATAAGACGGCTCGACGCCACGGTCTTGTACTGATGGTATTCGACCGGATATCCTTCGCCGCATGCGAAATCCGCGCATACCGCGTCATCGCCCCAAACGTACGAAAATCCTTTTGAACGCGTCTTTTCGGAAAGAGCCAGCTCTTTTCCGTCGGCGAAAGCTCCGGCGAGTCCCTGAACGTTGAGCCTCCATGTGTATACGTGTTCATCCGGAAAATCAAGATCGTCCTTGATGACGAAATACGGATCGTCGCCCACGTTTACCATCACGAAGGCCCTGTCGGCTTTTTCGGGAGTGAAATTCCGGTATGATTTTTCACCGTGTCCGATCATATACGAAAACACGTCTCCCGTGAGAACGTCGGAGATCGTCGAGTTTCCCCTGAGGTTTTGCGCGACGCCGTCGACGTATATCGCGCTGTGACCGTAAAACAGCGTGAAATCCGCGTTGTCTCCGGGCGAATAATCCTCGTAACCCGGATCATTGGCTATCCAGTTTCCGCTTCTTGATACGACGAAGCTGTTGTTGTCGAAATGGTTGTGTCCGAGATCTGAGCGGCTGCAGGTGAATACGAAGGTCGTGTCGCTCTTTTCCCAGCCCGTTCTCATGCATCCCCAGCCTATCTTGTCGAGATACACGCTTTGAAGAGATTTCGGCGGAAGGGCGTATCTCGGCTGTTCGAGTCCGAAGATCAGTCCCTCGAGGGAAGCGGAGAAGACCTTTGATCTTTTGAGGTAATATCCGGCTAAGGTGTTTCCGGTCGTTTTGTTAAGTGCCGAAGCCGTCAGGAAAAAGCCCACGGAAACGCTTCCGTCCGATATAGGAGCGAAAAGACCGCATTTGTTTTCACCGCCGGCTATCATCCATTTGAAGAGCACCTCCGAAATGTATCTGTGATCGAAAAGCGTCCTGTCGCCCGTGCAGTTGTAGATCGCGTACGCCGCGGACATTATGTTTTCAAGCGCAAGCGTAGTATACATATTGCCCTCGTGCTTGCCGGAATCGTACCGCTTGTCGAGGTACCACTTGAAGTACTCATAGCATCTTTCGAGAGCCTCGTCTGTTATTCCGCCGTCGTCATCGGATTCGCCGAGTATGCAGCAGCACGCCAGAGCGACTCCGGTGGTGAGAACGACCTGTATGTTGTGATCCACGCTCATATTCAGCTGCCTCATGGGGCGCTTTATGCCGTTTTCAAGTATGCCTTTTCTGATTTTTTCCCGGTCTTCCGGCGAAAAATGATCGTGAAGCAGATCGTAGGCGGTACATACGCCCGCGGTTATATATCCGCTGTCAAGGCAGGCTTCGCCGTTGCCGTACGACGGATCGGACCACGAGCTCCACGCGGAAACGTCGAGGCAGAGCTCCGTGGCGCGCTTTGCGTATTTTTCCTCTCCCGAGAGAACGAAAGCCGCGGCGAGACATTTTATCCTGTTCCTGATGGCTCCTCCCATCATGGTCCAGTACGGATATCTCGCGTTTGCCTTGAAGAGCGGGGGATTTTCCATGAATCCGGGCTGAACGAGGGGATATTTGTATTCCACGACGTAATCGCCGTAATACTTGCATGAAAAAGATTTTTCCGCGAGTATCGCGTCGGCGGATCTTAACACAGAAGAAGTGACGGAAGCATAACTGTATCCGGCGTAATTTGTGGATTCGTCATGGATCTTTGTAAGAAACAGATCGAGTTCGTTTTTTTTGAAGCACAGACGGGGATAACCGTCCGCGGTTGCTTTGAGCGCCATTTTTTTGCCCTTTCCTGATAAGAACGATTTTTTGATTTATAAAAACAGCCTGCAAAGGAAGCTCCCTTGCAGGCTTTTAAGAGAAAACATCCCGATAGGCGTCGTCGCCTTGTTAATTGATGTCAAACTCTATATTAACTTCTTTGTATCCTTTCCCGAGAAAGAACGACGAAACGTCGTCTTTACTTTTTCCGTAAAGTTCGTCGAGGTAATTGCCGTACGGAGATCCCTTTGAAGCGGAGTGCTTCACGACGATCACGGTACCGTTCATGGACGCGCTTTCGCCGTCTTTCAGCTCAAGAGAATCCATTTTCGCTTTTATTTCGCTCTCCGAAAGAGAGGAATACCTGATCAGCGTGGTGTATTCCGACATTTTTTCGTTTTTGAAGAACACGTTTTCGGTCTCCGTGTGGGAGTCCTCAAAGGCCTTTTCAAACGCAATGAAGTCGAGATCGGGTACGAAATTCTTTTCGCGTTCTTTCTTTTCGCACCCTGAGAAGAACACCGAGCATAAAGCCAGCACCGCGAGTATCAGCGGTGCGGCGCCGTGACGCCTCATATGAGCTCGAGCGTACCGTTGTTGTCGGCGGAACGCATTTCCGTTCTCATGATCTTTATGGCTTCCTTACTCTTGTAAGGATCCATCCTGTCGAGCTTGAAACCGTTGTCGACGGCCGTGAGATAAGCGGAAAGCTCGTTGTAGTAAGCGTCAAGAGACGGTCCGTATATCGAAACGTCGGGGCTGAAGGGAGCCGCCTTGTGCGGATAAACGGTGAGCTTGAAATCCTTGTATTCGATGCACGCCCACTCGAGGTCCACCTTGTAGCCGTAAGTGAAGGGAACGCCCTTGTAAGCCGTATCGTCTATGGCGGTGATGGTCTTTCTGTCGTCGTAGATGTAGTTCGTGGAGAGAAGGTCATACGCGCTTCCCGGGAACGTGGTCTTTCCGATGGTGGAAACGCCCTTGGGCATACCGAAGATCCAGTTGATGACGTCGGTGTCGTGAACGTGCTGGTCGCAGAGAGCTCCGCCGCCCTTTTCACGGGTGATTATCCAGTTCTGCCATGATCCGTTCGTCTCGTGATCCTGATAGCCTCCGCGCCAGAAGTAGCCGCCGTTCACCTCTCCGTAGACCTTGTTTTCGACGATCTGCTTGAGATATACGTATTCGGGCCAGTATCTGAGGCAGTGTCCTACTATGAGCTGCTTGCCCGCTTTATCGGCGGTATCTATCATCTTCTGGCACTGTTCTTCGTTGAGCGCCATCGGCTTTTCGCAGAAGCAGTGTCTGCCGCTCTCGAGAACCTTGCAGGAAAGCTCGCAGTGGAGATACGTGGGAACGACGACGTCGACGTAGTCGAGATCCTCTTTTGCGAGCATGTCGTCTATATTCGTGTACTGATGATACTTCGTAAGATCGCTCTTCTTGGTGTCCTTGCCCTCGGTGAGATTGACTACAGCCGAGCTCTTTCCGGTGAGCTTGTCCTCGTCAACGTCGCAGATGGCGACGAGCTTTACCGGGAATCCGTCCTCCATGAGCTTTTCATAAATGGAAAGATGAAAGCTGCCCATGCGTCCGAGACCTGCGAGACCGATTTTCAACATTTTTTATTCCTCCTGGAAACCTTTTTATGTGCATTGCCGCCTTTTTTTGCGGCGGCTTATATTTTCACGCGCATATAGTGTGTGGAAACCGCATACTGCGCACAGTATATCATAACGCGCCGTGCAATTCAAGTGAATTATTTAAAAATAGGCACTTCGGCGACTGAAATTTTCGATAAAACGGTGCTGTTTTCCGTGAATTCCGATTTGTGCTTTTCGATGAGCGCCTCGGATCTTTCCTGAATGAGAACGTACGATATGTTCTCTTTGTAGGAATCGAATTTGGAAGCGTCGAGCTCTTTGCGTTTTATTATGTATATGCCGCCTTCCGTCTCGATCTTTTTGACGTCTCCGATCTTCATTTGCGATACCGCGGAAACGTAATCGTCGAAATTCAGCTCGTAGGAAGAGAAGGTGACCGTGGACTTATCGGTACTTTCCACGGGCTCGTCCGTGAGAGAGAGGAACGAATCGAAATCCTCGCCCGAAGTGATCTTATCGTATATCTCTTCCGCCTGCTTCTTCTTTGCGGCGGCGTCCTCGGCGCTGAGCTTGTCGGACGTTCCTTTTTCCGTTACGTTGTTTATAAGGATGTGGGAAGCGGTGCAGTATTTAAGCTCAAAGTAGCTTTTCATCGTCTCTTCGGTTATGGGATCCTCGCCGGAATCGGAGAAGTACGCCTCCTGACCCTTTGATGCGAGCGACTGGAAATAGCTGTATTCCATGAGCTGATCGTAATTTATGCCGTACTCCTTCAAAAACGATTCGAAAACCGATACAGATCCGAAATTCGTCTTTATCGAATCGTCTATCGTGGATTTCAGCTCGGATTTTTCACTGTCGGAAAGCGTTATACCGTGCTCTTTCGCGTAATCGGCAAAGAAGAGCATACGCTTCTGGGAGGTGAGTATCTCATCCATTATGACCTGCCCGATGGTGACGCCGTCCGCTGCGGGAGAGTATGACCATATCGCGGGATAATCCGTGAGATTTGCGGCAGACTCGGAGTTTGTAAGATAGAGGAGGTACGACGTTTTCGTCTGCGATACGGCGTAGGTGAGCCAGCCCTTCTTTATGAAAAGCTCCTTGTACGATATCGCGGGATCGTTCATGTCTCCGGCGCAGGAAGCGAGCGCGGAAACGGCGATTATTATGACGGCGATTAAGGCGGCGATGCGCCCGGTCTTTTTTGAAGTCATTTTTCTACCGGCCTTTGCTTATTATTGTTGTTTTCGTTATACTGATACGGTCTGAAATACTGATAGTAGCAGCACTTTATCATGCCGTTGTAAAGCTTTCTCTTTTTGTCGGCTCTTCTTCCGAAGTATCTTTCAAAATCCTCGTCGGAGGATATGACGTATACGTGCCATCTGTCGATGGAGAGAAAGACTTTTCCGATCTCGCGGTAAAGCGTTCTTGCGGATTCGGCGTCCATGAGCCTTTCACCGTACGGAGGATTCGTCACTATCGTTCCGCGTCTGCCGGAGGAGGAGATCTCGCGGGCGTCCTTCCTGAATACCTTTATACGGTCCGACATACCGGCGCGGCGCACGTTTTCCTTTGCGGTCTCGAGGACTTTTTCGTCGATATCCGAGGCGTACGCCTCAAAGGCGCTGTCGCGGCGTATCACGTCCCTCGCTTCCTCGTAAGCGTTTTTCCATCCCGATGCGGGTACGTACGGAAATCCTTTCGATATGAACGATCTGTTCATTCCGGGAGCGGTGTTCGTTGCGATCATAGCCGCTTCTATCGGGATCGTCGCGCTGCCGCACATCGGATCCCAGAAGAGCACGGAATCGTCCGGACGCGCGATCCTGCACATCCCGGCGGCGAGCGTTTCGCGTATCGGCGCCGCGCCGGCGTCCGGTCTGTATCCTCTTTTGTGCAGAGCGGTCCCGCTCGTATCTATCATGAGTGAGGCTTTATCGTTGAGGATGAAAAATTCTATCTGATATTTTGTTCCGGTTTCCGGAAAAAACGAAAGTCCCCACTTCTTTTTCAGCGATTCCGCGACGGCTTTTTTCACGATCTTCTGGCAGTCGGGTATGCTCGTGAGAGCGCTCTTGACGGAGTGACCCTTTACGGGGAACTGATCGTCTCTGCCGATGACGTCGCTCCAGGGGAGAGCCTTCGTGCCCTCGAAAAGCGCGTCGAAGGTGGGAGCCGGAAACTCGCCGAGGTTTATGTAAAGTCTCTCCGCGAATCTCGAGAATACGTTGAAACGGCAGACCGCGTCCGGCGGTCCGAAGAATGTGACCCGTCCGTCTATCGTTTCTTTACGCTTATATCCGAGAGCGTCTATCTCTTCTCCCAGCAGACTTTCGAGCCCGAAAAGGCACGTTGCCGTATATGTTGTCATTATCTCTTTTTCCTTTTGTCCTGAATGATGCCGAAATCTTCCTTTACGAAAAACGGGCGGTCCTGAGGCAGGATCTGAAAATCGAGCCCCGATTTTATCAAAAGCGATCTTTCGGTCTCGGATGCGTCCTGACCTTTTGCGATAAGCACCGGATGGACGCGGGCTCCCGCGGCGGAGCAGGCTCTGAACGCGCGCACGGTCCCGCCCGTCAGCGACGATGTCACCGGATATATATCGCACGTTTCCGAAAAACGAATGCTGTCGCCGAGCAGCTTTTCCGGCGCAGGTCCGGCGGCTTCGCGGTACGGCATCGCAAAAGCGGCGGAGGCGTATGCAGAAACGAATTCTCCGTATGACGAAACGTTTTTGGAAACGGCGGAGCCGACGGAGGAGTCGAACCACGTGAGTCGGCACGGCATAGCCCGCTTCATCGCGGAAAACGCCAAAGCGAGAGCCGCCTCGATGACGGCGTCTGACAAAGCGCGTATTTCCGGCGAAGGAACGCTTTCGGTATCGCCGTCGGAGGCTTGATACGAAAGATCGCAGACGATATGCTTTATACGCGTGTCGTCGTTGGAATATATCTTGGAGAGGGGATCGAATTCTTCGGCGGCGTTTTTCCCGGAGAGCTTCCAGTGTATGTCCTTGAGGCTGTCGCCGGGCGTGTAAGAGCGTATGCCGAAAAGCTCGGTACGGTCGGCGTTAGACCTTGAAAGCCCGAAAGCTTCTCCCGAGACGCTTCTGAGTCCGTCTCCGAAGACGTCGAGGGAGCCGTTTTCGGGATATACCTCGATCTCGGCGTATTTTTTCGTTTTGACCCTGAGCCTGAAAAGACGAAGCAGATCGTAGATCTCTATATATTCAAAGCCGACGGTGTACTTTCCCCTGTAAGGAAAGGTTATCTCCTCGGAAGTTTCGGCGTATCCGAAGGGCAGAAGCGTCATTTCCCTGACGCCGCGTATGACGTTCACCGTGCTTTTGTCCGGATGTACTATATGCGCCTCCACGTAAAAAATCGGGAGAAAAGAGTTGTTTTCAAGATAGCAGACAACCTTCGCCGTGCCGCCTCTTATCATTTTCAGCGGTTCGAAAGCGCTTTGGGATGCTTCGGAGCTTTGCGATCGTACGCCGCAGTATACGAATGCGCGCGAGATGAGCGCGTAAAGAAAAGTTATCACCGGCAGAAGCAGAACGAACCAGAAGAGGAAAGCCGAAAGGTTGGATCTGAGCGCCTGAGTGAATATGACCGCGAACAGGATGATGCAAAGGTACGCTATGCGCGGTCCCGCAAGAGATTTCTTCATAAATTTCCGCCGTCAGTTTTTTGAAACGTACGGCGTTTCAACGGATGAAAGGACCTCCTCCGCGATCTTTTCCGTACCGGAAAACTCGTATCTGTATTCCTGTTTCACGGCGATCCTGTGGGATATCACGTTAACGAATACGCGGTTCACGTCCTCCGGAAGAACGTAATTCCTCTTGTTCAGAAAAGCCGTCGCCTGAACCGCCTTCATCAGCGCGAGGGAGGCGCGCGGGCTGGCTCCCAGCTCGAGATATTTGTTGGTACGCGTCTTCGATATGAGCTCCACTATGTACGAGTATACGGTGTCGCTGACGAAGACCTCGGAACAGTACGATCTGATGTCCGCGATATCGTCCCTTGACGCCACCGGCTCTACCGTGTCGAGGGGGTTCTCCGTCTGTCTGTCTTTAAGAAGAGATATTTCGCTTGAAGTGTCAGGATAACCGATTGACAGACGCATGAGAAATCTGTCGAGCTGTGCTTCCGGCAGGGGATACGTTCCCACGAATCCGCTCGGGTTCTGTGTGGCGATGACCATGAACGGGTCGGGAAGAGGGTATACGACTCCGTCGACCGTTACCTTGTGCTCTTCCATCGCTTCAAGAAGACTCGACTGCGTCTTCGGCGATGTTCTGTTGATCTCGTCGGCGAGCAGCACGTTGCACATGGCGAGCCCTTCCTTGTATTCGAAGGAATCTGTCTTTCTGTTGTAAATATTGAAGCCCGTGATATCAGACGCCGTTACGTCCGGCGTGAACTGCGCGCGGTTGCATTTGAGCCCCACGGCTTTGGAAAGGCTGACCGCGAGCGTTGTTTTCCCAACGCCGGGAACGTCTTCTATGAGAATGTGTCCGCCCGCGTAGAAGCAGGTAAGGACCGAAACGATCTTGTCTTTCTTTCCTATCAGTACACGTGATATTTCTCCGATTATGCCGTCGGATACCGCGTAGCACCGCTCGATAGAGGCTCTGTCGATTTTTTCCATAAACTGTCCTTCCGGTCCTTTCAGATTCATTGTTTTTTGATGTATTTCGTGATATAAAAATCCGCGGCGGTGTCAAGGCTTTGCAAGCGGGACAGCCTTTCCGCGTCGTCTTTTGACGTTTTGTACGTGTACGGCGTCATTGCGAAAAGCTCTGAAGCCGATGCGCGGTCGAGAGTCATCGTGAAGGTGACCCTTTCACGCGATACCGCTTCAAAATCCGGATACGCTTTTTGTACGCATTCGTTTCTGTACGGTTTGTCGTAAAGAAAGCTTTTCAGCTCGAAAAGATGATCCTCCGCGGGCGATACGGTGATGAGAGCCCCGCCGCTTTTGAGCACGCGGCAAAACTCCGCGTCCGCCACGGGAGCGAAAATGCTTATTACGCAGTCGGCGGCATGGCTTTGCACCGGCAGAGAAAAAACGTTGGCGAGCGCAAGCTTTACGCCTTTTTGACCGGCGCACCGCTTACCGGCGCTTTTCAAAGCCGTCTTTGACAGATCGAATGCGAAAAGAGTAAGAGGTCCGAGCGTCAGCGCGGCGTCGTATATCCTCGAGGCGTAGTATCCGCATCCGCATCCGGCGTCGATAACGGCACGCTCCGTGCCGTTGCCTGCGCGTTTTTCAAGCACGGAACAGACGGCTTTTGACGCCGCGTCGGCGAGGGGAGAATAAAGACCTCTTGAAAGAAAGTCTCTTCTCGCTCTCGACATTTCCGCGTCGTCGCCCGTTTTGTCGGTGCTTTTGTTCATGAGCAGATTGACGTATCCGCTGGAGGAAACGTCAAAGCTGTGCCCGTTTTCACATCCGAGGACCGTGTCTCCGGAAAGGGACGAGCCGCATACCGGACATATGAAATCAAGCATTTATGATCATTTCCCCGATATGATCCTGTCCATGGCGCCGGACGTGTTTATGATGATCTGATCGTTGTAATGCTTGTAAGAGGGGATCATTTCCGCAAACGCCCATCCGTTGTATCCGATCTCGCCGAACGCCTTCATTATCTCCGGCCAGTTCGCGTCGCCGGCGAGCAGATCCACGAATCCCGCGAGACTGCCGACCTCACGTCTGTATTCCTTGAAGTGCACCGACCCGATGCGCTTTCCGAGTATCCTGATCCAGTGCTCCGGATATCCGTTTGCTATAACGTTTCCGACGTCGAAGTAGCTTCCCACGTATTCGCTTCCGACCGCGTCGATAAAGCCTCTCATTTCCAGCGGAGAAAGGAGGAACTTGTTCCATACGTTTTCAAGGCAGATCTTGACGCCGCACTTTTCGGCGTAGGACGAGAGGGCTTTTACGCATTCGAGCGCTCTGTCGTAAGCCTTGTCGTAGGGAACGACCTCGCAGTTTTCGATAAAGTCCGCGCAGACGAGTCCGGGAATGACGAGGATGGTGGAGCATCCGAGCGCCGCGGCGCTTTCAAGCTGCTTCTTTACTATATCGCACGCCTTTTTTACCTTCGCGGGGTCAGCGGAGGTCATCGGGTAATCCCAGAAAAGCCCGGTCGCAAGGCTCGGAAGGCATATCCCGGTATCCTCCGCGAACTTCTTTATTTCCAAAAGCTCTTTTTCGGTGGAGGAAAGGGAAAGCTCGCCCTCCGCGTCGAGGGAAAGCTCGATCCCCTCAAATCCGGCTTTCTTTGCGAAAGCTATCTTTTCTCTGAGCGTCTTCGAGGAATCGAAAGACCAGATATTGATGCCTTTTTTCATTTTTTCGGCTCCTTTTATTTTTTTCTTTCCGCGCTTGCGCACAGCGCGGATCAAACTTTTTTGTAGTTTATTGTAAAGGGATTTTCCTTTTTTGCCGTGACCGTGCTGTCGGAAAGCGTTATCTTCAAAAGAGTTTTTCCGCCCTTTTCGACGCAGAACCATACCTTGTCGGAACCGACATTGAAATTCACGTCGTTAAAGCCGTACCGTGTGGTGGTGTAGTATGACCGCGCGGAGCTTTCGTAATACGCCGCCTCGTGCCGCGTCACCGTTCCGCCGCCGTGCTGAACGTAAAGGCAGACCGCGTCTTTCAAAAGTCCGTTTTCGTCCACGTCGTAATATTTTGTGTTTATCTTGAGAGAGAACTGGAAGCTCGCGGCCGTCTCGAGATACACCGCGTTCCTCATCTGTATGCGCCCCTCACCGTCCATGGTCACCGTCGGAGAGAAGGTGTAAACCGAAAAGTACGGCGGATGACCGTCGGACGACGTTCTTGCGATCTCTTCGGCAGGACTCGTTTTGTCCTTCGGCAGGGAGATCTGAAGGAAACTTTCGATCCGCTGAGCCTCACCGTGCCTGTCGAGCAGTATATCGCTCGAAACGGAAGAATCGCCCGCTATATAAAGTCTGTAAAAAACGAGACCGTAAACTATGACAGCGGCGGCTATCACGAGATACCGCACGATTTTTCCGCCCTTTGAGTTCAGCTCAAGATCGTCTCTGTAACCGTCCATTGACGCCTCCGGAAGATGACCCCGCGCATTTGACGCCAAAGGCGGCTTTTGCACGGAATTCACCCAATGATACTATATAGACACAGTATATCATTTTTTTTCGTATCGCGCAAGGGTTTCACGGAAAATATCGCTCGCCGTACCCGCCTTCCACGCGGCGCGCGGGAAAAGCATACTTGAAAAAAATTCCTGTGCGTGATAAAATATCAAAGAAAAAACTCAATGAAAGACGGGAGGACGTGAGCTTTGGACGGCGTGTCAAAAACAAGCGGAGACAAAAAGGGAACGGAGCGCAAAAAGGAAAGCGGGGACGTATCCTGCGAAACGTGCGAATTCTATGATTACGATGAGATCTTCGATGAGTATTACTGCAACGGCAAGCTCGACGAGGATGAAATGATAAGCTTTCATTCAAGCGGCAAAAAATGCTGCCCTTATTACCGCCCGTACGACGAGTATAAGGTAGTGCGCCGCCAGAACTGAAAAGCGCCGCGCTGCGCGTCCGTACGCGCAATGCGCTTTGAAAACGGCGGTATATAAAAAATGCAATGAACAGGAGGAACGTATCGAATGAAAATCGGCTGCGGAACAGTGCTTTTCAGAAAGTTTGGTCTCGAACGTGCTCTCGAGGCGATAAGAGATATCGGTTTTGAGTATTTCGAGACGCAGGCGGTCGGACCGTGGTGCCCTCACGTGAACGTCGAAAAGGACGATCCGGAAACTCTGGTAGGACTGAAAAACAAATTCGGATTCAAGGAGATAACGGGGCTCTGGACGTTGAACGGGAATATCATATCGAATCCCGAAAGCGTCGCCTCGGGGATACTCAGCGTGCAGTGGGCGGCGGCGGCGGGAATACCGATAGTACACACCGGCGACGGACACAAGCCGGACGGCATGAGCGGTGAAGAGGCGTTCAAAGTGCTCGGAGACCGGCTCGCGCCTATCCTTGAAGAGGCGAAAAAACTCGGGGTAAAGCTTGCGATAGAACCGCACGGAGCGTTCAGCCTGACGTCCGCCGGGCTGAAAAGGATCCTTTCGCTCGGGACCGAAGACGTGCTCGGCGTCAATTATGACGCCTGCAATATATTCCGCGCATCGTACGTCGAAAGCGGCTCGGGCAAGTCAGGCTGGAAGGAGTCGGAACGCGGCGAGAACGAGCTCGAGGTTTTAAGATCCGTGCGCGGACGCGTGATCCACTGTCACGCCAAGGACGTGAACGAGGAAAAACAGTGCGTCGCGCTCGGCGAAGGACTTGTGGACGTCAAAGGATGCGTTGAATATCTGCGCGACACCGGATACGACGGCGCTGTCTCGCTCGAGACCGAGGGAGGAGACGACTTTGAAGAGATCCGCCTGCTCGCGAAAAAAAGCTTCGGTTATCTCAGCGCCCTCGCTGGGTGCGGAAAGGAAAATTAAAATGAACGGATTCAAAAAATTGAGAGTAGGGATAGTCGGCTGCGGCGACATAAGCTCGCATTATCTGAAATATGCAAAGAGCGCGTATTCGGACTGGTTCGAAATAACGTCGCTCGGAGACATCGTCGTCGAAAAGGCGGAAAAACGCGCCGAACAGTACGGCATCGCTTCTTACGGCGATCCGGACAGCGTTTACGGCGATCCGAACGTCGATCTTATAATCAATCTCACCGTACCGAACGCTCACGAGGAGGTCAGCCTGCGCGCGCTCGAGGCGGGCAAACACGTGTATTCCGAAAAGCCGTTCGCGACGAGCCGCGAGGGCATGAGGCGCATCATCGACACCGCCGCGAAAAAGGGACTGCGCGCAGGCTGCGCGCCGGATTCTTTCATGAGCGCTCCCGCTCAGACCGCGAAGAAGGCTCTCGAGGACGACTGGATCGGGGAGCCCGTCGGAGCTAACGCGATCTGTGCGATGAGGGGCAACGAATACTGGCGTCCCGACGCGGATTTCTTCTATAAAAAGGGCGCGGGCCCGATGATGGATATGGCGCCTTACTATCTGAACCTTTTCGTCAGCCTGCTCGGACCGATAGCGGGAGTGTTCGCCGCGTCCCGCAGGACGTGGGATCAGCGCACGATAAAAGTGGCGCCCCGCCGCGGCGAGAAGATCGACGTTGAGATCCCGACGTACGTCAGCACCGCGCTTACGTTCAAAAGCGGTATCATAGGCACGTTCGTCAACTCATTCGATATCTGGGCGACGCGTCAGCCGTATATAGAGATTTACGGAACAAAAGGAACGATGGTGATCTCCGATCCCAACCGTTACGAAGGCGACGTTCTTATCCGCCGTTTCAGGGACAGTGACTGGCGCGTCCTCCCGCAGTTCGTGGAATACGCCGAGTACGGCAGAGGCATCGGCATCGCCGATATGGCGCGCGCGATAGCGGAGGACAGACCTCACAGGGCAAGCGCCGAGCTTGCGTATCACGTCACCGACGTCATTATTGCGATGGAGGAATCCGGCGCGTCGCACAGGGAGATAAGCGTTTCGTCTACAGCCGAAAAGCCTTCCGGTCTGTGGCTCAGCCCGGAGGAGATACTCTGGAAGTGACCGAAAACTGATAACGCTGCGGAGCAGTCCCCGCACGCCCTGTGGTCAAAGGTGCTCCGCCCCTTTGGATTCTTTGCGCTCGCGAAAAAGCGAGCGCTTTTTGCTTTCCCCATTGAGGGGTCGAGGAACGCAAGCGTTCCTCGGCAAAATCCTTCGGATTTTGCACCTTGATCAAAATAGTGACGGATGAATCGAGGAACGCTTGCGTTCCT
>Ga0079305_1001994_pt1 | contig 20895 bp, 19 predicted proteins | sample LMS_cellobiose_e_FD_79183 | JGI IMG/M metagenome (GOLD analysis project Ga0079305, IMG submission 79183) | Rumen-fistulated moose microbial communities from Alaska, USA - LMS_cellobiose_enrichment | ecosystem: Host-associated > Mammals > Digestive system > Stomach > Rumen fluid ... | reverse complement strand
CTGGCCCTGCTGACCGGCGCGGGGCGCAAAGCCGCCCTGGGGGCGCTGACCCTGCTGGCCGCCGCGGGGAGCAAAATTGCCCTGCTGGCCGCCCTGACGGGGCGGATAGCCGCCCGGACGCGGGCCGGGCTGCATCCCGGCAGGACGGGGCTGCTGCGCGATGGGCGTGCGGCCCGGCAGCACCCGGGGCGCGGGGCCTACCACGGGACGCGGCGGCGTCTGCGGCGCGGGCACAGGCTTGGCCTGAACAGGCTTCGCCGCCGGAGCGGCAGGCGCGGGCTTCACAGCCGGCGCGGCGGCCGCGGGCTTCGGAGCGGGCGCGGCAGGCTCAGCCGCCGGAGCGGACTGGGCCGCGCGGGGCGCTTCAGCCTGTTTTTCTTCTTTTTCGACGGGCTTTTTCTTCTCGGCAGGAGCGGGCGCGGCCTTTTCAGGCGCGGAAACGGCTTCTGCTTTTTCGCGTTTTTCAGCAGCGGGGGCGGACGGCTGCTCGCTCTCCTCGTCGTCAGGCATCGTCCATGCCTTGGTATGCTGTTCTGCCTGCAGGCGCTTCTTGGCGTCCTCCTCCTCGCGGATCAGCTGGCTGCGCTGTTTTTGCAGCTGCTGCAGCAGCTGTTCCGCGCTGCGGCGGATCCGCGCGGATTCATCCAGAATCGCGCTTGCTTTCTGATTGAGTTCCTTGGTGGCTTCCTTCAGCTTAACCTTCGTCATTCGACGCTTGCACCCCCGGTTTTTTTAGCTTGGTTCGATTTTTCTTATGTGTGAGGATCAGGGATCCTCCGCTGTCAACATCTGCAGCTTCCGGGCAAAGCCCGGATCGGTGACCGCCGCGGCCATGCGTTCTTCATGGCCCACAGCCTGGCCCAGCAAGCCCTGCGGCAGCACCAGACACGGCACATGATAATATATGCCCGCATCCATGATTTTTTTCATCGCGTTTTCGGCGGCGGCGGCATCCGCCAGCAGCAGGCAGCCCTTGCCCCCGCGCACGGCGGCGATGGCCATATCCGTGCCGCTTTGAAGCCGTCCCGCGCGCTGGCACAGGCCCAGCAGGCCGCGCACAGCGGCTTCATTCCGCATCTGTGGGCTCCTCCGGCGGCAGCGGCAGGCCGGCGATCTGGGCCGCCAGGCTGTCCCGCACTTCATCCGAAATCGGGGCGGAGAAGGCCCGCTCCAGCTGCTTCTTTTTGATGGCCTGCAGCAGACATTCCGCACTTCTGCACACATACGCGCCGCGGCCCGGCTTGCGGCCCGTCAGATCGAAGGAGATATCCCCCTCCGGCCCCCGGACAACGCGCAGCAGCTCCCGCTTGGGCTTCATCTCACGGCAGCCCACGCACATGCGCATGGGAATTTTCCTCTGCTTCATAAACCCTTCTCCCGTCAGCTTTCGTAGCCAGGATCCTGATCATAGAAATCATCCATGGGAACAGGGGGGATTTCGCCCATCGCCTCCTCCGCGGAGGACACGCCCTGCTCCCGCAGATGCTCGGCAAACTGGGTTTCGGACTTGATATCGATCTTCCAGCCGGTCAGCTTGGCGGCCAGGCGGGCGTTCTGCCCCTCCTTGCCGATGGCAAGGGAGAGCTGGCTGTCGGGCACGATGACGCGGCAGATCTTTTCGGCATCGGAGATGAACACGCTGACCACGTGGGCGGGGTTCAGGGCGTTGGCCACGAATTCCGCCGGGTCGGGCGACCACTTGATGATGTCGATCTTCTCATTGTGCAGCTCGGCGATGACCTTTTCCACACGGCTGCCCCGAGGGCCCACGCAGGCGCCCACGGGATCGATCATCACTTCGTTGGAATACACGGCCATTTTGGTGCGGCTGCCCGCCTCCCGGGCGATGGACTTGATCTGCACCACGCCGCTGGCGATCTCGGGAACCTCCATCTCGAACAAGCGCTTGACCAGGCCGGGATGGATACGGCTGACGTATACCTGGGGCACACGCTGGACTTCGCCGCGGCTGCGCTGCACCTGCAGCACATAGACCTTGATATGGTCGCCCTCGCGGTATTCCTCGCCGGGCATGTACTCGCTTTCCTCCATGATGCCCTCGGTGAGACCCAGCTCCACATATACGCACTTGGGATCCACGCGCTGCACAATGGCGGTCAGGATCTCGTTTTCCTTTTCCACATACTCATCGTAGATCTTGCCGCGCTCCGCCTCCCGGATGCGCTGCACGATGACCTGCTTGGCCGTCTGCGCGGCCACGCGGCCAAAGTCGCTGGGGGTCACGTCGATCTCCACGATGTCGCCCAGCTGAAAATCGGGGCGGATGGCCCGGGCGTCCTCCATGGAGATCTGGATGTTCTCATCCTCAACCTCCTCCACAACCACCTTGCGGGCGATGACCTGCACCGGCTTTTTGCGGGCAATGACCACGCTCAGGTTCATGGGCGCGCCGGCGTGCTGCTTTCCGCTGCGCCGGAAGGCGGCCTTGCAGGCTTCCTCCACGGTGGACAGGAGCATTTCCTCGCTGATGTCGCGCTCACGGGCCAGGGCGCTGATGGCTTCTACAATGTCAGGGCGATTGTTTGCTGCGTTCGCCATAATCGATCATCCTTTCCGGATCAGGAAAGATCCGCGTTTTCTACTTCTTCCATATCGATGGTGCAGCGCGCCACCGCGATGTCCTTCTTTTGGAAGGTTCGCTCCGCGCCGCCGGTCAGCAGGGTGATATCCCCGTTTTCATAGGCTGTAAAGGTGCCGGTAAAGGCCTTCTGTCCGTCCTGGGGCTTGTAGAGGCGCACCTCGATCTCCATCCCCAGGCAGCGGTCGGCATCCCGCTGGTTTTTAATGGGCCGGTCAACGCCGGGAGAGCAGACCTCCATGAAGTCGTAATCAAACCGCTCCAGCTGGGGCTGCAGGGCGCGGTGATAGGCCTCGCAGTCATCCAGGGTGACGCCGCCCTCCTTATCCAAGTAGAAGCGCAGGTACATGCCCGTGTTCTCCTTTTCAAAGGCGGCCTCGATCAACTCATACCCCATCTCCGCCGCCTGCTTTTCGGCGATCACGGTGATCTGCCCGATGGCGGTGCCTGCTTTTTTCGGCATAAACTCTCCTTAAACAAGCGCAAAGAGCGGGTATGGCATACCCGGGGTCAGCATACGGATACGCGAACAAAGCCCGCGCCTCCATACCTTTCCCCAAGCAGCTCCCACTCTTCGTTAAACCCTTCTTTCCTCAAAAAGACGCATTGAAAACAGAATACACAGTCAGTATAACACAATCCCGCATGAAATACAAGCGCATTTTCACGTTTTCAGGCGCTAATTTCGGCTGATGGGCCGCTTTTCACTCGTTGGCAATGGATACGAACGTATAGCCGGCCTTTTCCACCGCTTCCTTGATGGCGGCTTCGCCGGCGGCGCACGCCGTCACGTTGGCGCATTTGTTTTCCAAGTCGATCTCCGCCTGGCAGCCCACGGCCTCCAGCGCTTTTTTGACCCGCGCCGCGCAGTGCTGGCACATCATGCCGTCGATGAATACCTTCATGGAAAAATCCTCCTTTTTGCTTTACAGCTGATTATAGCATACCTTCCTGGCCCATGTCAAAGCCCATCATCTCCAGCATGGAGACCTGGTTGGTATCCTTGAGGCCGTTCAGGGCCCCGGCGTCGCGCAGCAGCTCGATGACGGCGCTGGACGCCTTGGTGCGGTTTTTCAGATCCTCTATGGACAGGAAGGGCTGGCTGCGGGCCTCCACGATGCTCTGGGCCGCCGCCTCCCCCAAGCCGCCGATGGAGGTGAAGGGCACCCGCAGGCAGCCATCCTCCATCACGAAATCCTTCACATCGCTCTTATACAGGTCGGCCGGCAGGAATTTGAAGCCGCGCATCAGAAATTCCAGCACCATTTCCAGAGCGTTCTGCGCGTCCTTATCCTTGGCGGTGCTCTTTTCCTGGGCGTCCAGCTCCTTGATGCGCTGGCGCACCAGATCGGGGGGCAATATCATGGTGGAGGCGTCGAAGCCCGTGGCGCGGATGGTGAAATAGGCCGCGTAATAGGCCAGGGGCATGTGCACCTTGAACCAGGCCACCCGCAGGGCCATGGTGACGTAGGCCACGGCGTGGCCTTTGGGGAACATGTATTTGATCTTTTTGCAGCTGTCCACAAACCACTGGGGCACGTTCGCCTTGGCCATGGCCTCCTCCATTTCGGGCTTGAGGCCCCGGCCCTTGCGCACGCTCTCCATGGTGTCGAAGCTCATTTTGCTGTCCACGCCCTTGGAGATCAGATAATTCATGATGTCGTCGCGGCAGCAGATGCACTCCTTCAGGGTGGCGGTGCCGCTGCCGATCAGATCCTTGGCGTTGCCCAGCCACACGTCGGTGCCGTGGCTCAGGCCGGAAATGCGGATCAGCTCCTCCATGGTGCTGGGCTTGGTATCATCCAGCATGCCCCGCACGAAGCCGGTGCCGAATTCCGGGATACCCAGGGTGCCGGTGGAGCAGTCGATATCCTCCGGGGTGACGCCCAGGGCCTTGGGGGACTGGAACAGGGACATGACCTCCTTGTCATCCAGGGGGATCTCCTTGTAATTGACGCCGGTGATGCGCTCCAGCATGTGCATCATGGTGGGATCGTCGTGACCCAGGATGTCCAGCTTGACCAGGATATCGTGCATGGAGTTGAAATCGTAGTGGGTGGTGATGATGCTGCTGGTTTCGTCATCCGCCGGATGCTGCACAGCGGTGAACTGGCAAATATCGTAAGCGCGGGGAAGCACCACCATGCCGCCCGGATGCTGGCCCGTAGTGCGCTTGACCCCCACGCAGCCCGCCACCAGGCGGTTTTTTTCGGCTTCCGTCGCCACAATGCCCCGTTTTTCCAGATACTTCATCACGTAGCCGTAGGCCGTTTTATCCGCCAGGGTGCCGATGGTGCCGGCGCGGAAAACGTAGCCGGTGCCAAACAGCTCCTCCACGTAGGCGCGGGCCTGGGGCTGGTATTCGCCGGAGAAATTCAGGTCGATATCGGGCACCTTATCCCCCTTGAAGCCCAGGAAAACCTCGAAGGGGATGTCGTAGCCGTCTTTGGTCAGGGGCTTGCCGCAGATGGGGCAGTCCTTATCCGGCAAGTCGACGCCCAAGGTATAGCCCTCCGGCACGTCGAACCAGGCCTTGCGGCAGTGCTTGCAGCGGTAGTGGGGCGGCAGGGCGTTCACCTCGGTGATGCCGCACATAGTGGCCACCAGGGAGGAGCCCACCGACCCGCGGCTGCCCACCAGGTAGCCGTCGGAATTGGATTTTTTCACCAGCTTGCTGGCGATGTCGTACAGCGTGGCGTAGCCGTAGCCGATGATGGATTTCAGCTCCTTGTCCAGCCGCTTCTGCACGATCTCGGGCAGCTCGTCGCCGTACATCTCCCGGCTGGTCTCCTCTACCATGCGGCGAATGTCGTCCGGGGCGTAATCCCATACGGGCGAGAAGGTGGTTTTGCCCTCGGGATGCTTGGGGAACAGGGAAATATCCCCGATGCGCTCCATGATCTTCCGGGGGTTGTCAATGACCACCTCACGGGCCTTTTCCGGGCCAAGATAGCTGAATTCCTCCAGCATCTCCTCAGTGGTTTTCAGGTACAGGGGCGGCTGCTCATCGCAATCCTCATAGCCCATGCCATCCTGCAATATGGCGCGGAAAACGCTGTCCTGGGGATCCAGGAAGTGCACGTCTCCCGTGGCCACCACGGGCAGGCCCAGCTTCTCCCCCAGGCGCACGATGGTGCGGTTCAGCTCCCGCAGCTCCTCCTCGTCCTTCACCCGGCCTTCCCGGATCAGGAAGGCGTTGTTGCCCACGGGCTGGATCTCCAGATAATCATAGAAGCGGGCGATGCGGCTGAGCTTTTTCTCATCCGCCCCGTCCAGCACGGCGCGGAAGAGCTCGCCCGCCTCGCAGGCGCTGCCCAGCAGGATGCCCTTGCGATACTTTTGAATGTTCTCCCGGGGCATGTGGGGGCGGCGCTTGAAGTATTTCAGGTGGCCGTCGGATACCAGGTGGTTGATGTTCCACAGTCCCTCCTGGCTGGCTGCCAGCAGCACGATGTGGTAGCTGTTGCCCAGGGTGTAGCCCGCGGCTTTCTCGTTGATCTCCGCCAGAGACGCGGCCCCGCGCTTTTCCGTCTCCTCCAGCATCTGCCGCAGGCAGTGGGCGGTGGCGGTGGCGTCGTGCACGGCCCGGTGGGCGTTTTTCAGCGATACGCCCAAGCGCTTGCACAGAACGCCCAGCCGGTGGGATTTCATATCGGGATAGAGCTGCCGGGCAAAGGTCAGGGTATCGATCACTGTCCATTCCCGCTGTATGCCCTGGCGGCGCAGCTCGCTTTGCAGGATGCTGTAGTCAAAATCCGCATTATGGGCGGCGATGGGGCAGTCGCCGATGAAATCCAGCAGCCGGGGCAGCGCCTCGGTGATGGGGGGCTGATCCCGCAGCATCTGATCGGTGATGCCTGTGATCTCGGTGATCTTGGGCTTCAGCAGCTGCCCGGGGTTCACCAGCACGGAAAGCTCGTCCGTTACGCGCCCCTCCGCCAGCTTCACCGCGCCGATTTCGATGATGCGGTCGTTGCGGGTATCCAGGCCGGTGGTTTCAAAATCCAGCACCACGATGGGCGTGCCCAGGGGGCGGGGATCCTCGCTTTCGCTGCACACCACCTGATCGGCATCGGTCAGGTAGCCTTCCACGCCGGGGATCAGCTTGATGCCAAACTTCTTCGCCGCGCCGAAGGCCTCGGGATAGGCCTGTACCACGCCGTGATCGGTGATGGCCACCGCCGGATGGCCCCAGCTGGCCGCCCGCTGGATCAGCGCGGTGGCGGAGGAAACGGCGTCCATGCTGCTCATCTGGGTATGCATGTGCAGCTCGATGCGCTTTTCCGGAGCGCTGTCGGTGCGCTTGGGCAGGTCGTAGCGCATGACGGAGTCGGCAATCAGGGTACATTCATGGTCAAAACTGTCGTACCGGCATTCGCCCCGCACTGTCACGCCCTCGCAATCCTTGAGGGCCGCCACCACATCCAGCACGGCCTGGCGCTGTTCGTCGGTGATGGGGGGCTGCTCCGCCGCCTCCTCCTTGCGGAAGCGGGGGCGGTAGCGCAGAAACAGCTTGCACTTGATGGTGCCGCTGTAGTCGGTCACGTTGAAGGAAACCAGCAGCGTTTCTCCGCCGCTGATCTCCTTTTCCTCATAGTCCAGGCGGCGGCCCGCGATGACCACGGTGCCGGAGTCGTTGGTCAGCTCGCTGATCTGCACCGGCTTGTCAACGATCTGCCTGCCGTAGACCCTGCGGCGCTTTTTCTCCTCCGTCTCGGCCCGGCGCCGCTCCTTTTCCTCCTCCAGTTTGCGGGCCATCTCCCGCCGCTGCTCCAGCAGGGCCTCTTCCGCCCGGCGCTCCCGCTCCAGGCGGGCGGCGGTTTCCTCCCGCATCCCCACCACGCGGCAAAGCACGTCTGCCCGCACGCAGAAGATATCCTCAATGGCCTGGCTGATCTTTTCCGTCAGGCCGCGCTCCTTCAAATATTGCAGAGCAAAATCGTCGGGCAGCTCCAGCACCACGCGGCCGTCCTCCGCCTTGTAGCGCATATCGAACTCCCAGGCGGAAATGGCGGGATGCGACCGCAGCAGGATGCTGTTGATCAGATGGGCATAGCGGTTGGGATTGGCCAGAAAATCATCCTTCAGGGACGGGCTGGCGATGCGCAGGGACAGCCGCACGCCGGGAAAAGCGGCGCGCAGCACCTTCCGCACCGCCAGATATTCCTTTTCCCCCGCCACCGCGTCGCTGAGCAGATAAAAATAGGCATGCCGCGCGCCGCGCTTATAGATCACGCGGTCGATGGTCAGCTTGCCCTGCAGCTCGGGCGCCGCGCGCTCGATGCGGGTGATCAGCTCCTCATAACTCATTTACGTATTCCTCTACGGCGCGGATGAATTCCGTCGCCAGGTCGCCGGTGAGCCTGCGCACATATTTGCCCCGGATATACAGCGCCCCGCAGCCTTCGCCCCCGCACAGGGCGATATCAGCCCCCCGGGCTTCCCCGGGGCCGTTGACCACGCAGCCCATCACGGCGATGGTGATGTCCCGATCCAGGTTTTGAAACCGGTCTTCCACCGCCCGGGCGATGGCCTCGCTGTCGATGCGGGTGCGGCCGCAGGTGGGGCAGGAGACAAAGCGGGGGCCGCCCCGCAGGCCGACGGCCCGCAGGATATCGAGGGCCGCCCGGGCCTCCGGAATGGGCGAGCCCGTCAGCGACACCCGGATGGTATCGCCGATGCCGTCCAGCAGCAGCGACCCGATGCCGATGGCGGATTTCACGTTGCCGCTGCCGGGCAGGCCCGCCTCGGTGACCCCCACGTGCAGGGGATAATCACAGCGCCGGGCCGCCAGGCGATAGGCGTTCACCGTCAGCCGCACGTCGCTGCTTTTCAGGGACAGGACGATATCCTGAAAATGGACATCCTCCAGCATTTTGGCGTGGCGCAGGGCGCTTTCCACCATGCCCTCCGGGGTGGGGCCGCCGTCCCGCTCAACAATATCCTTCTCCAACGAGCCGGCGTTGACGCCGATGCGGATGGGGATATGGTGAGCCTTCGCGCAGTCCGCCACCCGTTTCACGTTGGCCTCTCCCCCAATGTTGCCGGGGTTGATGCGCAGCTTCGCAATGCCGTTTTCAACGGCACCGATGGCCAGGCGGTGGTCGAAGTGGATATCGGCCACCAGAGGCACCGGGCTGCCGTCCACCAGAGCGCGGACGGCGCGCACGCAGGCCTCGTCATACACCGAAACGCGCACAATGTCGCACCCCGCCGCCGCCAGGGCCTTGATCTGGGCCAGGGTGGCGGGCACGTCCCAGGTATCGGTATTGGTCATGCTCTGTATGGAAACGGGCGCGCCGCCCCCCAAGGGAACGGCGCCCGCCATCATGGCTCTGGTACTCATGAAAACTCCTTGTTATCCGAAAATATTCAGCATGTCATGGAAGGTGAAATAGACCATCAGGCAGATTAAAAAGGCGTAGCCCACCAGGTGGATATAAGCCTCTACCCGCCGGTTCACAGGCTTGCGGACGATCATTTCATAAAGCACAAACAGGATGCGGCAGCCATCCAGCCCCGGAATGGGCAGCAGGTTGACCAGCCCTAAGTTGATGGAGATCATGATGAGCATGTTCAGATAGCCCATCAGCTTGTATTCCCGGGTCTGCTGGGCGATCACGCTGACCACGCCCACCGGGCCGCTCATCTGATCCAGCCCCTCCCCCCGGGTGACCAGATTTTTGAGGGCGGTCAATATGGCCCCGCCCGCGTCCACACACACCCTGAAGGTGTGGGTAAAGGTTTGCCCCAGCGGCGCGTGCCGCCACTCGGTGCTGTCAATATCCAGGGTGACGCCGATCATATACCGGTTTTCGCTCGCCACGAAATCCGGCGTCAGGGCCAGAACATGCTCCCCGTCCTTCCGCTGCACGGTCAGCATCAGCGGGTTTTCTCCGTCCCAGCCGCTGATCTTCTCCACCAGATTGCCGTTGATGGTTTCCCCGTCCACGGCGGTGATCACGTCGTTCGGCAGCAGGCCGGCGGCTTCCGCCGGAGAATCCTTCACCACAGCGGTCACCGTGGTTACGGCGGTATCCCCCGCGTAGGGCAGGCCGTAGCCCACATAGAAGGCGAAGGCTACGGCAAAAGCCAGCACAAAGTTCATCAGCGGCCCGGCGAAGATGGTGAACAGCCGCTTCCAGGCGGGCTGCAGCATCATGGAACGGGGGTCGGTTTTCGCTTCCTTGCCCTCGGTATCGTCCTCCCCGTAAAAGGCGCAGTAGCCGCCCCCGGGGATCAGGCGCAGGGTGTATTCCGTGCCGGTTTTTTTGCTGGTCCAGCCTGCCAGCTTGGGGCCGAAGCCCACGCTGAAGGCCCGCACGGCGATGCCGCACAGCCGGGCCGCCGTATAATGGCCCAGCTCATGCACCGTGACCATGATGCCCAGCAGCAGCAGGGCCAGCAGAATATACAGAAAGGTTGTCATCATTTACTCCTGAAAATCACAATTGCTCCATGACATGCCGCGCTTCCCGGCGGGCCGCGGCGTCCGCCGCGTACACCTGCTCTATGGTATGCGCGGGCAGATGGCCTATGCGCTGCAGCGTTTCCGTCACCACGTCGCCGATCTGCATGAAGCCCAGGCCTCCTGCCCGGAAGCGGGCGTTGGCCTCCTCGTTGGCGGCGTTCAGCACGCAGCAGGCCGCGCCGCCCACCCGTAGACAGTCATAGGCCAGGCCCACCGCTGGGAAGCGCGCGGGGTCGACCTCGCTGAAGGTACAGCTGCCCACGGCGGCGAAATCCGCCAGGGGCGCGTCCGTCGCAATGCGCCGGGGATAGGCCATGGCGTAGGCGATGGGCACCCGCATATCGGGCGCGCCCAGCTGGGCCAGCACCGCCCCATCCCGGAAGCGCACCATGGAATGGACGATGGATTGGGGATGGATCAGCACGTGGATCTGCCAGGGCTTTGCGTCAAACAGCCAGCGGGCCTCGATGACCTCCAGCGCCTTGTTGAACATGCTGGCGCTGTCCACGGTGATTTTGGCCCCCATGCTCCAGTTGGGGTGGGTCAGCGCCTGAGCCAGCGTGGCGCCCTTTAATTGCTCCAGGCTATAATCCCGGAACGCGCCGCCGGAGGCGGTGAGCAATATCTCCTCATAGGGGTTGCCCTGAGCCGCCCGCAGGCACTGATAGATGGCGCTGTGCTCGCTGTCCACGGGAATCAGGGTGGGGCCGTTCTCGCCGTCGGCGCAGGCGGCCATCACGATCTGCCCGCCCGCTACTAGGGCCTCCTTATTGGCCAAAAGCACCCGGCGTCCCGCTTTTCTGGCCGCCATCACGGCGGGCAGGCCCACCATACCCACCACGGACACCAGCACGTCGTCGCAGGGCACTTCCTCCGCGGCGCAGAGCAAAGCCTCCGGGCCGAAGCGCCACTCGCAGAAGCGCAGATCCTCCGGAATCTCGGCCTGATCCGCCGAAAGGCCGGTCAGGCCCGCCATTTTGGGGCGGAAGGCCCGTACCTGTTCAAACAGGGCTTCCGCCTGGCTGTGGGCCGTCAGGGCGTTCACCCGGAACAGATCGGGGTGCAGGGCCGCAATTTGAAGCGCCTGGGTGCCGATGGAGCCGGTGGAGCCCAGGATATTGATCTCTCTTGTTCTCTCCATATCACAAAGAAAAATTTACCACATGACGGACTGATACAGATAGACCAGCAGGGCCACGAACAGGGTGCTGTCCAGCCGATCCATCATGCCGCCGTGGCCGGGGAAGATAGTGCCGTAATCCTTGATGCCGCAATGGCGCTTGACCAGGGAGGCAAACAGATCGCCGATCTGGCCCACCACACCGCCCACCAGGCCAATGAGGGCGAAATGCCACAGGGGCGGCATTTCGGCGTTGGCCGCGCCGCCGCTGCACAGATACACGATCCACCAGATGGCCAGGGCCGTGACCTCGCTGCCGATCAGGCCGCCCACCGCGCCGGCCACCGTTTTATTGGGGCTGACGGCGGGGATCAGCTTTCGCTTTCCAAACCGGCTGCCGATGAAGTAGGCCGCCGCGTCCCCCAGGTTGGGCACCAGGAAGGAGGTGCACAGCAGCATGACCTGCAGCCAGCGGTAGGGCGCGTTCACCTGGGCCAGCAGGCACATGCCGGGCAGGGCCACGGTGAACAGCGGCATGAGGGAAACGAAGATGTCGTCCAGATGCGGCTCCCCGTGGAACAGCACGTAGGTAATGGTGATCAGTGACGTGACCACCACGATAGGCAGCAGCAGCTTGTTATCCCACACAAGAAAGATGGGGATGCTGACCACGGTAGCCACCCAGATGGGCCAGCGCACGTTTTGATGGCCCTTCCGGCGCAGCGCCCGCATCATTTCAAACTGGGCGATGGCGATGGCGGCAATGCAGATGACCGAGGCGACCCAGCCGCCCATATAGATGGCGAAGGCCAGGGCGCAGATCAGCGCGGCGCCAGTGATAATGCGCGTTTTCATGCTTTGCTTCATTCGTTGCGACCTCCGAAGCGGCGATCCCGTCTGCCATAGGCGGAAAGCGCCGCATGATAGTCCTCCAAAGAAAAATCGGGCCACAATACCGTGGGGAACACCATTTCGGCGTAGGCGCACTGATACAGCAGGAAATTGCTCTGCCGCATCTCCCCGCTGGTGCGGATCAGCAGATCCACGTCGGGCAGGCCGTGGGTGTACAGCTCCGCCTGCAGATCCTGATCGGTGATGGCCGCAGGGTCGATCCGCCCGGCCTTCGCCTTTTCCGCCAGGGCGCGGGCCGCCCGCAGCAGCTCCGCCCGGCCGCCGTAATTGATGGCGATGTTCAGTTTGAGCCCCGTATTGCGCCGGGTGCGCTCCTCCGCCTGAATCACCGCCTGCCGTTGGGGATCGGGCATGCCGTCCTTATCCCCCAGGATGCGGATGCACACGTTCTTTTCATCCAGCTCGTCGATCTCGCTGGTGAAGTATTCCAGCAGGATACTCATCAGGGCGCTCACCTCGGCGGCACTGCGCTTCCAGTTCTCGGTGGAAAAAGCGTACAGCGTCAGCGCCTCGATGCCGATGTCGCTGCTCTCCCTTATGATGGCGCGCAGGGTTTCGGTGCCCCGGCGATGGCCCTGGGACACCTGCAGGGCGTGGGCCTTGGCCCAGCGGCCGTTTCCATCCATGATGATCGCCACGTGGCGGGGCAGTTTGCCGCTTTCGCTCATGCTTCCTCCCTGGGGTCACCATCCCGGAAAAGGGCGACGACCAGCGCGCCGGGGCGCAATGCAATCACGCGCGGCGTAAGACCCTCCTCCGCCGCGCGCTCTCCGGTATAGATGATTTCAGGCGTTTGCCCCATGCCGCGGCAAAGCGCCAGGGCGGCGGATAGCTCCAGGCCCAGGCACCCTTCCCGCAGATCAGGCGCGCCGCTTCCATTCTGTGTCAAACGGACATGATCTCCTTTTCCTTATCGGCGGCGATCTTGTCGATTTCCTTGATGGCGGCGTCGGTGGCCTTCTGCATCTCATCCTCGGCCTTGCGCTGGTCATCCTCGGTGATCTGGCTGTCCTTCTTCATCTTCTTGAACTGCTCCATGGCGTCGCGGCGGATATTGCGGGAAGCCACCTTGGCCTCCTCCGCGCTCTTGCGCACCAGCTTGGTCAGCTCCTTGCGGCGCTCCTCGTTGAGCTCCGGCACGATGAGGCGGATCACATGGCCGTCATTGGAGGGGTTCATGCCCAGATCGCTCTTCTGAATGGCCTTTTCCACCACCGGAATGGCCTTGGCGTCCCACAGGCTGATCAGCAGCACCCGGGGTTCGGGAGCGGAAATATTGGCCATCTGATTCAGCGGCGTCTGCACCCCGTAATAATCCACGGTGATGCGATCCAAAATCTGGGGATTGGCGCGGCCAGCGCGCAGGGACTGCATGTCCCGCTTGAAGCTTTCACGGGTTTTGCCCATCCGGTCTTTTGCATCGTTGATGATATCTTTGTACTCTGGCATATAATTTTCCTCCCATCTGTTCAGTGTCGCTGGGTATATTGTACCGTTTTTCACGGCATAAGGCAAGCATTTATTTTGCTTATTCTTCCTCCGGCGGGTCGGCCAATATCACCTTGACCTTTTCCACCCGCATGCCCCGAGCCTCCAGCACGCGCACGGTATACCGATCCCAGGTGAAGGTATCCCCTGCCCGGGGAAAGCGATCCAGCTGCTCGGTCGTCCAGCCGCCCACGGTGTTGTATTCCGAATCGAATTCCGGGGGCTCGTAGTCGCACACGTCGAACAGGTCGTAAATATTGGTATCCCCATCCACGATGAAGGTATGATCGTCGATCTGCACGATCTCATCCTCCACGGCGTCGCGCTCGTCGTAGATCTCGCCCACGATCTCCTCCATGATGTCCTCCATGGTGACCATGCCCAGGGTGCCGCCGTATTCGTCCACCACGATAGCGGCCTGGATATGGCGGTCGCGGAACTCCCGGATGATGGAAGAGAGCATACGGGTCTTGTGCACGAACAGGGGCGGGGTCATCAGGTCGTCCAGGGTGACGGTTTGCCCCCCGGCGATGGCCTTGATCAGCTTTTTGGTGGACAGGACGCCGATGATGTTGTCGATGGTATCCCGGTATACTGGGATGCGGGTATACTGCATCAGCTCGTCCCGCAGCTCGGGCACGCCATCCTCATAGTCGATGGCCAGCAGATCCACCCGGGGGGTGAGCACCTCCATGGCCATGGTATCGGTGATCTCGATGGCGGAGCGAATCAGCTCGCCCTCCTCCTCGGTAAAAACGCCCTCCTCCTCGATGTTGTCCACCAGCTCCACCAGCTCCTCGGTGGTCATATCGGGGGTATCCTCCTGCGGTGTCCACAGGTGTTCAAAGCGGTGCACCAGCTTTTCCACCAAATCCACCACGGGCTTGAACAGCAGCATCGACAGCTTCATGGGGTAGGCAAACAGCCGCGCCAGGGGATCCGCCAGGCTGGAGGCCACGATCTTGGGCAGGGTTTCGCCAAACAGCAGCAGCAGGGCCGTGATGACCACAGAGGCAATGGCCGCGCCGTTTTTCAGGTTCAGCGCCCGGGCAAACAGCATGGTGGCCGCTGAGGACGCGGCGATATTCACCAGGTTGTTGCCCACCAGGATGGCGGAAAGGGAGCGCACGTAATCATCGATGATGCGCAGCTCCAGCTTAGCCACCTTGCTGCCGCCCTCCGCCGCCTTTTCCACCCGGTAGCGGTTGGCCTTGGCGTAGGTGATCTCAGAGGAGGAGAAGAAGGCGGACAGGGCGATGAGAACCACAATCAGCAGTATCAGCAGAGCAATGATCATTTGCCGCTCCCCCCTTTCGCCGCGGGCTTGGGGGCGCTGTCGTCCTCGTCGTAGATTTCGCCCACGATCTCCTCCAGGATATCCTCCATGGTGAGCATGCCCAGGGTATGGCCGCCCTCATCCTGCACGATGGCCATGTGCTGGCGGCGTCCGGACATGCCCTCAAACACGTCGCTGATCAGCATATCAGGCCGCACGAAATAGGGGCGGGTAGTGTACTCGCGCAGGTCGAAGGGCTGATCGCCCATCAGCCGCCACAGGCAGCGCACGGAGCGGGCTACGCCGATGATCTTATCCGGCGTGCCGTCGTACACGGGGAAGCGGGAATATTTGTTTTCGATCAGCAGCTTTTTCAGGGCGTCCCGGCCGATGTTCACCGGGATGGCGAACATATTCTCCCGCCGGGTCATCACCTCTCCCGCCACGATATCGCCAAAGTCGATGGCGGATTTGATGATGTCGCTCTCCTCGTGATCGATCACGCCCTCCTCCTCCGCGCCGGTAACCAGGGAGGCAAATTCATCCTCCGTTACGCTGGGAACAGCGGCGCGGTGGCGGCTGAGCCTGTTTTTGGCAAAATTACCCAGGCCGGTCAGCACGGCGGCGATCGGCTTGAGCACTATCATGAAAAAGCGGACGGGCAGCGAAGCCCAAAGCATATAGGCGTCGCTGTTGGCCCGGGCGATATTCTTGGGAATGGTTTCGCTGAAGAAAAACACCAGCAGCGTCATCACGATGGTGGCGACCAGGGAACCGGAATTGTCCATCCACTCCACCGCCATGATGGTGGCCACGGAAGCGGCGATGACGTGTATGATGTTGATGGCGATCAGCAGGGTGACTACGGCGCGGTCAAACTCCTCCAGAATGCCTGTTACGCGCCGGGCGCGCTTGTCCCCGTCATCCGCCATCACCTGCATGCGGATACGGTTGCAAAAGGACAGGGCCGTTTCCGTGCCGGAGAAGAAACCGCCGGCCAAAATAAGAAAAATCAGCAATAAACTTCGTGGAACCGCATCGTCCATGGAACGAATTCACTTTCCTTTACTTGAAATTCCGCTGTCATTATGCCATAAAGGCACATAAATTGCAATATTTTTTTCAATATGTTACAAGATTACGGCGAAGGCGCACCTTTCTGGAGCCCAGAAAGGTGCCCAAAGAGGCTGCGTTTCTGCCCGCTGTTGCAGGCCATACGCCAACAGGCTTTTGCGCCGGACACCGTTCCCGGCCAGGCCGGCAAAGCCGGCCGCGCGGCGCGCAAAGCGCGCCGCTGAACATAGGGAAAACCCCGAAAAACAAGCTCACTTGTTTTTCGGGTTTTTCTCTATGTTCATTTTGCCCGGGAACTCGCTTGCAGACCGCAAGCCAAGCTGGCGGAAGCAAGTTTGTTTTCCCGCTCGTCCCGGTTCGCCGGGAGCTTCTTTGTTTCTTTCTTCTCAGAAGAAAGAAACGTATCCTCACCGCAGCGCGCCCACGGCAATGCCGCACAGCAGGATGACCGCCCCCACCGTAATGAAAGGCATGAACGTCCAGCCATTGCGGCTGCGCTTTTCCTGATGGGCCTGGCCGTAATCGAACAGGGTGCGATAGCGGCGTGCGCCCCGCAGGGTGGAAAAGCTGTAGCCGAAGATATCGAAAGCGCCGAAGTGCACCGTCATGCCCAGCAGCCCCAGCAAAATCAGCACCGCCCCGGCCACCGTCAGCGCATCCAGCCAGGAGGCGACGCCGGTAAAGCCGTTTCGCAGCAGCATCAGCAGGATCAGGGCAGCGCCCACCGCCGCCGCGGCCAGATACCGCAGCGGCGAATAGCGAAACAGCCGGTCAAGCACGCTCACGTCAGTTCTTCAGCTCCTCCAGGTACTTTTGGTACTCCGCCTCGTTGCAGTAAACGAAGTGATCCTTTTTCAGTTCCCGCAGTTCGGGCAGGTCGCCGCTGCTGTAATCGTGCGCCGTGGCCGGATCGTAGGTGATACGCTTGCGCACCCGCTCCGACCGGGGATTGGGCTTGGGAATGGCGGACAGCAGCGCCCGTGTATAGGGGTGCATTGGGTTTTTGAACAGCTCGTCGCTGGGAGCCTTCTCCACCACCTTGCCAAAGTACATCACCACGATGGAATCGCAGAAGTACTTGACCACGGACAGGTCATGGGCGATGAAGATAATGGACAGGTTCAGATCATTCTTCAGTTCATTGAGCAGATTGATGATCTGAGCGCGGATCGAAACGTCCAAGGCGCTGATGGGCTCGTCGCAGATCAGCAGCCGGGGGTTCATGATCAGCGCGCGGGCAATGCCGATGCGCTGGCGCTGACCGCCGGAAAACTCATGGGGATAGCGGGAGGCATGCTCCTCCACCAAGCCCACGGTTTTCAGCATTTCCACCACTTTTTCATGGTTTTCACGCTTGTTGTGATAGCCCTGGATGCGCAGGCCCTCCTGGATGATATCCTCCACCGTCATGCGGGGATCCAGGGAATCGATGGGATCCTGGAAGATCATCTGGATCTCGTTCAGCAGCTTGCGGCTGACATTGTTGTTATCGAACTTGATCTGCCTGATCTTTTCCTTCTGCTCAGCGTGGATGCGATGCACGTTGGCGCTTATCTCGCTTACGCGCTGCTCCGCCTGGGCCTGGATCTGCTGCGCGTTCTGGGGATCGGCGGCGGCGTCCTTTTTGGCCTGCTCCCGGATGGCGGCGATCTTTTCATCAGCGTGGATCTTGACCCACTTGATCTCCTTGCGGTTCCAGCGGCTGCCGCCGCTGATGCGCACGCCGCGGTAGTAAATGGAGCCGCTGGTGATGTCGTACAGGCGGATGATGCAGCGCCCGGTGGTGGTTTTGCCGCAGCCGGATTCGCCCACGATGCCCAGGCATTCGCCCTCCTTCAGATCGAAGGAGACATTGGAAACGGCCTTCAGCTTCTGCCGGTTGGCGCCCTTGCCGAAGAAGAAGAACTGTTTAAGATGGCGCACGGAAAGCAGGATATGCTGATCCCGCAGCTCCGGCTTTTGCTTGACCCGGGGATTGATCTTGTACTGGCTGTTGAAGGCGATCAGATCCTGGGGGGCTTCCAGCGTATGCTTCACCTTGCCCTCCGCGGCGTCCAGCAGTTCGTCGCTTTGATCCCGGGGGTTTTCATTGACTTCCAGATATTCTTTTTCGGAGATCTGATACAGATTGTTATTCTTCCCCATTGACGTTCCCCTCCAAAGAATTCTGAATGCGCCGCTTCACGATGCTGGGCATTTCCACCTTAGGCGCGTGCGGATCCAGCAGCCAGGTGGCGGCGTAGTGGGTATCGGACACCTTGAAATAAGGCGGCTCCTCGCGGTAATCAATGTTCATGGCATACTTGCTGCGGGCCGCGAAGGCGTCTCCCTTGGGCGGATAGATCATGTTGGGCGGCGTGCCGGGGATGGCCTCCAGCTTCTCCTTGCTGTCCACATCCGGGATGCTGGAGAGCAGGGCCCAGGTGTAGGGATGCTTGGGATCATAGAAGATCTCATCCAGGGTGCCGTATTCCACAATTTTGCCGGCATACATCACGGCCACGCGGTCGGCCATGTTAGCCACCACGCCCAGATCATGGGTGATGAAGATGCAGGAGAGGTTGCGCTCCGCCTTGATGCGGTTAATCAGCTCCAGGATCTGCGCCTGAATGGTCACGTCCAGGGCGGTGGTAGGCTCGTCGCAGATCAGGATCTCCGGCGAGGCCGTCAGCGCGATGGCGATAACGATGCGCTGGCGCATGCCGCCGGAAAACTCGAAGGGATACTGATAATAGCGGCGCTCAGGCTCGGGGATGCCCACCTCCTGCATGATCTTGAGGGCGCGGCGTTTGGCCTCTGCCTTGGTGATGCGCAGCTTATTGGTGAAATCCTCTTTTTCGGCTTCCAGCTGCCGCTGCAGGGATTCCTTTTCCGCGGGGGAAGCGGTGCGCAGCTGACGCTTGAGCTCCGCTTCCTTCTTTTTGAACTCCGCGGTGACCTGCTGTTTGTACTCCGCCACCTGCCGTTTGGCCTTCTTCTCGGTTTCCGTCAGGATGGCCTTGTACTCCTTGGCCTTTTCCATGTAGGTATCGCGGGTCTTCTTGGTGAATTCCTTGAACTCCGCTTCCTTCTGGGCGATCAGGCGCTTGTCCTCCGCCTTTTCGGCGGCGGTGCGGCCTTCCTTGCAGTTCAGCTCGGCGATCAGCTCGTCCAGCTTTTTCCGCTCGGTATCGATGGCGATGTTCATCTTGGCCAGGGTGTTCTTATAGCGGATCAGGTCGGCGCTGATCAGGTCGTTGTACATGGTCTTCAGCTTGTCACTGTTGATCAGCATGGCCTCTGTGATCTGCTTGCCGATTTTGACGATGGGGTTCAGGGAGGACAGGGGGTCCTGGAAGATCATGCCGATCTTGTGGCCGCGGATCTTGTAGAACTGATCCTCCGAAATCTCCAGCAGGTTTTCGCCCCGGTAGATGATATTGCCGCCCTCGATGATGGCGTTGTTGGCCAGGATGCCCATGATGGCCTTGGAGGTAACAGACTTGCCGGAGCCAGATTCGCCCACGATGCACAGCGTTTCGCCCTGGCTTAAGTCAAAGGAAACGTCGCGCACAGCCTTCAGGATGCCGTTATCCGTTTTGAAGTTGATAACGAGATGGTTGACGGATAATACCTTTTCTTTCTCAGCCATCTTACTCACTTCCTTTCAGGGACGGGTTGAATGCATCTCTGAGCCCGTTGCCGAACAGGTTGAAGGAGATCATCATCAGCGCGATGATCACCGCGGGGAAGATGACCAGGTTGGGATAAATGCTCAGATACTGCTGGTTGGTGGACATCATCACGCCGAAGCTCTGCTTGCCCTGCAGGCCCAGGTTCAGATAGGCCAGGGTGGCTTCGGAGAAGATGACGCTGGGGATCATCAGCACGCTGGAGGTGATGATGGTGCCCATCGAATTGGGCAGGATGTGCTTGAAGATCAGCCGGATATCGGAGGAGCCCAGGGTGCGGGAGGCCAGCACGTATTCACGGCCCTTGAAGCGGTAGAACTGGGTGCGTGTGCGGGCCGCCGTGCCCATCCAACCCGTCAGGCACAGAGCCAGGAAGAAGGTAAAGAAGTTGTTGCCCAGATGCAGGATGCACAGCGTCATCACCACGATCCAGGGCACGCCGCCCAGGATATCGCAGAAGCGCTCCATGAACAGGTCGACGTTGCCGCCGAAGTAGCCGCTGATAGAGCCCCACAGCAGGCCGAACAGGAAGCAGAACGCCGCGGTGCACACGCCCAGGATCAGGGAGGTGCGCAGGCCCGCGAAGGCGCGCTTGAACAGATCGAAGCCGCTGGCGTCGGTGCCCAGGATGAAGGAGGGCATCTCCTTATACCCCATCTTGTGATAGTTCCAGCCGCGGCCGGTGACGCTGGACAGCTTTTTGGTAACGGTCAGCACGGTCTGGCTGTCCACCACGTCAATGGGGCAGTCATCCGTCAGCTTGACGAAGGATTCGGGGCCGACCGTGTAATCATAGGTGCAGTAGCCCTTGTCGATCCAGCTGTTGAACTCGGTGGCGGAATAGGTGACCGGGTCGGCGTTGCCGTACACCAGCATATAGGTGTCGATCACGTAATCACAGTAGAAGATTTCGGAATTGTGGATGCCCTTGCGGCCGGAGCAGGCCCAGTAGGCCGTGCTGTTGATATCCGACACGTTGATCATCGTGGTGGCGTTGTCGAAGGAAACCTCGTCCAGCACATCCTGATTCTTGATGCGGGTGCTGCCGGAGAGCTGCACGCTTTCGATCAGCACATAGCGCAGGGAATCAGCGCTGGAGCGCACTTCAATGACCAGCTGCGCGGTGGTGCTGCTCAGGCCCGCCTCCTTCATGGCGTCGCTGATCTCAAAGGAGATGGGGCTGTAATCGGTGCTGAAATCCCGGATGACCAGGCGATCCTCCGCCCGCTCGCCGGATTTCAGATACACGGTATATTCGCCCAGCTGGCCGCCGTTGACGCCCTG
>Ga0079305_1001993_pt1 | contig 20913 bp, 21 predicted proteins | sample LMS_cellobiose_e_FD_79183 | JGI IMG/M metagenome (GOLD analysis project Ga0079305, IMG submission 79183) | Rumen-fistulated moose microbial communities from Alaska, USA - LMS_cellobiose_enrichment | ecosystem: Host-associated > Mammals > Digestive system > Stomach > Rumen fluid ... | reverse complement strand
TTCCGACGTGATCCTTACAAGATGCGCAATTCCGGGTATGGGCTGTCCCTGCATAACGCTCAGAGGGCTGAGAAGCGCACCCGTTCCGACAAGGAGCATATCACCTATGACGCCGTCTGATAAAAGCTTCATCAAATATCCGCCGGTAACTATCGCCGAGCATCCGCATCCGGAACCGCCCGCGTGCATATCCTGATCCTGCGTATTATATACGAGTATACCGCAGTCTGTGAAATTACTTCCGCATTCCACACCGTTTTCTCCAAGGATGTGTTTCAGGATCGCGTGTCCCTCGTATCCGAGATCGCCGGTGACTATCATATCAAAATCCGACACCGACTTTCCGGACAGCTTCAGATATTTCATTATCGTTTCCGCTGCGGCGGGCGCCATTGCCGCGCCCATGTTGTTTGCATCTTTTATACCCATTTCTTTTGCCGTACCTATGAGTGCGTCGCTTATATACACGCTGCTCTTTCTGTTTCCGAGTATCACGCATCCGGCGCCGGTCACAGTGTTTTGTGACGTCGGCGTTTTCTGAGAGCCGTATTCGATAGGGAAGCGGTACTGCCTTTCAGCCGTGCAAAAATGTGAAGACGTGGAAGAAGCGCTCAGAGAGGCTATACCGGAATCGACCGCTGCCGCCGACAGTATCATACCGAGAGCGTACGTTGAACACGCGCCGTATATGCCTATATACGGGATCCTGAAACCGAGCGTGCCGAACGTCGACACGGTGCATTGATTTATAAGATCACCCGTTATCAGCAGATCCACGTCATCAGCGGTAACGTTCGCTTTTTTCATACATATTTTAAGAGCGCGTTCGACGAATCTGCTTTCCGCTTTTTCCCATGTCGGTTCACCGAGCTTTGTGTCTTCATAAGTCTCGTCAAAAAAAGAAAACAGCGGACCTTCTTTTTCTTTCTTGCCGGCGATCGCCGATGATGCGATCACGTACGGCTTATTCATAAAACGGATAACATCTCTCATACGGCGCCTCCGGATACGATCTTTACAATGTAATAGATAACTCCGTATACCGCCGCGAAAATGCTTCCGAATACGATCACGGGTCCGGCTACGGTAAACATTTTTGCTCCGGCGCCGAGGACGAGTCCCTCACTTTTATAATCCATCACCGGAGAGATCATGGCGTTGGCAAATCCCGTTATCGGAACGAGCGTTCCGGCTCCGCAGTGCTTTGCGATGCGGTCGTATATACCGATGCCCGTAAGAACGCAAGAAATGAAGATCAAAGATACCGGCACAAGCATCCTGACCGTCTTTTCAGGTATCGAAAGTCTTTCGTAAACCGCAAACAGTACCTGACCCAAAACGCATATCGTTCCGCCGCAGATAAACGCAAGAAATGCGTTTTTCAGCAGGGGAGACTTCTTTGCTCTTGATTCTGAAAACTTGATATATTCTTTTTTCTCCATATCGTCCCGTCTTTCCGTCAGATGAAATAAGCCTCGAGCCTGCTGTCTGACTTTTTATTATCGTTTTTGCTCTCGTAGTATTTGCATTCGTTTGACTGTACAAAGCTTTGCGAACGGTACGCCTCTTCGTCACAGCCGCGCTTTTCCGAAAAAACGCAAAATCCGTCTTTTTGATAAACACAGTCTTTATCACAATTCATGAATTCGGTGATCCTCATGTTTTTTCTCCGAAAATTATAAGTTTTAAACCGGCATTTCGAATTTGTACGGTTATTTTATATTTTGCCCCTTGAAACCGTCATCATACTATGGTAAAATAAAGAATACGAATTAACGTGATCCGGGTGTGAAAAACATGTTTTTTTCGCCGTATTTGCCTGAAATCAGAGCAAAAAATGTTATAATCAGCGGCAAAACTCCGCAAAAAATCATCAAAAAGCTCGAATTTTATGGTATAAATTGCCATTTTACCGAAAAATGCGATAAAATGTCTGCCGAAGTATGCTTTCATCCGGATATGCTTATATTCGTCTATGGTGACGCGGTGTATTGTGAAAAAAATAACATTCGTCCCGTAAAGGAAATCTTCGCCGGAAAACACGTAAAAAACGTGGAAATATGCGAAAAAGTGCCAGGATATCCGTACGAAGCGATGCTGAACGGGTTCGTTTGCAATAACAAGCTGATATGCTGTAAAAGGAGCTTCGGGCTTATAAAAGAACTTGAAGACAAGGTCGACGGTATCATATACGTGCGCCAGGGATACACGAAGTGTTCGATCTGCGCGGTAGATGAACGCGCGTTTATTACGGAAGACGAAGGAATATACAGGGCTTGTACAAAGGAAGGCTTCGACGTGCTTTTGCTGAAAAGCCGCGAAGTCAGACTTGACGGATACAACTGCGGATTTATCGGCGGCGCATCCGGAAAGATCGACAAAAATATTCTGGCGTTCTTTGGGAACATATCGCTGCACAGCGAGTATAAAACAATAGAAAGTTTTGCGGCGTCCCACGGCGTGGAGATCGTTTCATTGTCAGACGATCCGCTGTATGATTACGGCGGGATACTGACAGACCGGTAAAATGCGTAAAACGCTTAAAACACAAAAAAAGCGAAAAGCGCTTTCTTTTTTCGCAAAGCAGTCGCCTCAATTGTATTAAATTTTCATTTAATACAATTGGCTGTATTATAAAATCAGGTGCGCTTCCGCTCACCTATTCATGTATTATTGAAATCATCAAGGTATTTGCGACATGAACGTAAAGAAAAAACGCTCCGGCGTGCTGGCGTCGGTGTTATCGAAATTTTTTATTTTTCTGATCACGCTGATCATTCTCGTGCTGATAACCGCGCTTTGTCTGCTCGGTAGTATTTATCACAGTCCGTCTCCTGCGTTCAAAGATGCGTTCGCGCTTTCCATGATGGAAACGAGCGCGATGCATTTTCTCGTCGAGTGGTTCCTTCCGCCTGAGGAAGTACAGCGCATACTTAACCAAAACAAAATCGACGATACGACCGTGATATCGGATCCTGAGCTCGTTAAGATCGTTATAGGAGACGACAGTCATGCCGGCGACGACGAGCACGGCAATTCCGGAGATCCCTCCGGCGGCACGAAAAAGCTTTTCGAATATAACAGCGACGGCATCGCGGTGATCGAAGTCACCGGCAAGACATACCGCGGCAAGATGATGATCGTTCGTGATCCCGCCCGTGTCTTTATCGGGACTCCTAAGGCTTACGGTACCGGCGCCGGAGGTATGACTCTCAGCGACATGGTCACGACCACCGGATCTGTCGCCGGTATAAACGGCGGCGGATTTTACGATCCCGGAAAGGTTTCCGCGCTCGACGGCGACGTCCCGACGGGTATCAACAACTCCCCGGGCATCGTTATAAAAGATTCGAAGATCATGTACGGAAAAGCCGATTATAAGTATGATATCATAGGCATTTCAAAGGATAACGTGCTTATAGTCGGAAAGATGACCGGAAAAGACGCTCTTGGCATGGGCGTGCGCGAAGCTCTCAATTTCGGACCGTCTCTGATCATAAACGGAGCCGCGTGTAAAGTAGAAGGCGCAAGCAGCGGACTGAATCCGAGGACCGCCATAGGTCAGCGCGCCGACGGCGCCATGATGCTGCTTGTCATCGACGGACGTCAGGCGTCAAGTCTCGGCGCCACGTACGAGGATCTTATAACCGTTTTCATGAAATACGGCGCCGTGAACGCAGCAAATCTCGACGGCGGACAGTCCTCGATGATGATCTATAACGGAGACGTAATAACGACGCCCGCAACGCTTTACAAGCCGAGAAAAATGTCGACCTGTATTCTTGTAAAAGGATAATCTACTCAATGAAAAAATCTAAAAAACGCAGATCAAATAAAAAGCGCTGCAAAGCGGCTGTCGCTTCCCTTGCCGCCTTTGTAATGATCTATATAGTCTGCGCCGCGATATTCTTTTTGGAATTCAACAAATTTCTCACGGAATACGAAGAGACGCAGCTTTCAAACATTTCTGCCGCCGTCATACCCGAGCTCAGAAGCCACGCCGACTTGTTCAAAAGCCCCGTGGAATTCGAGACTGACGGTGACGCATCTTCGCTCTTTCTCTCGCTGACAGACGGAAAAGAACTGAAGCTTGAAAAGAAGATATACGCCGATTTTGAAGAACGTCCGCTTTATTATTTATTTGCGGACGGAAAATACGTGGCGTCCTGCTACTTCAAAAAGTGCGCTTACGACGGTAGGTTCATAAAAGAATCGTACAAATTTGACACTCTTGAATCACTCGCCGGTTATAATTACGCAGTCTCTTTTCTCCTTCCGTCCAATCATTCGCTTTATCTGAACGGGAAACTTGTCAATAAAGAAAAATACACGAAGGAAAGCCACACCGTCGACGATTACGGCAGATGCTTCGATAAATCCTCTTTTGACGGAAAAATGCTCGAATACAACGTATCCGGGCTTTCCAGAAGCCCGGAGGCTAAGGTAGTCGATGAAAGAGGAAAAGCCGCGGAGCTCATCGTTAAATCGACAGACGGTCAAAACGTTTCAACTGTAGGATTCAAGGAAGCTTCTTTCCGCGTACCGACGGGACACAATGTATTTATAAACGGAAAAAATATTACGTCCGACAAGTCGTTTTTCGTTTCAGAGGAGATCTCCGATATGCCCGGAGAAGAAATAAGGAAGTATCTCGGAAAATACGTTTCTTCCCTTCCCACTTATTCCACTTACACCGTAAAATATCTCCATGATGATTACGAAGCCGTCATAACCGACGAATACGGAAACGTATGCAAGTCGGAATATGATGAAAAATCACGTTTTTACAGCGTGACATACGACGATTTCAGCGGTAACGAAAAGCCCTACACGGATATTATCAAAGAGATCTCGGCTCTTTATTCGAGATACGTGACAAGAGACGCGGTTTTCAAGGATATATCCCCTTACCTTCTCAAAGATACGGACGTTTATGAGATACTCAATCCCGCAAACGATATGATCCAGCCTTATTTCTATTCGAAACACATCGGTTATCGCTTTGAGAATTACAGATTCAGCGGTCTCAGGGTATATTCCGAAGATCTTTTCGAATGCTCGGCAAGATATACCCACGTCATTATAAGGACTGAATCTGACACAAGGTACTTTGAATGCGCGTATAATTTCGTGATGACGCGTAAAAACGGAAAGTGGTATCTGCTCGATTACTCGCTTCTTCCGGAAGAGACGCAGTCTTGATAAAAAATAAAGATTATCACAAAATTATTATATCACATTCATCTTTGATAACGCGGAAAATTTGTGATTTTCCGCGTTATTGCTTTGCTGATTTTTCTATTGACAAAGCCGCTCGGAAGATATATAATAGATTTGATTTTGGGCTTGATGACAAGAGTCCCGGATCCGTGTCAAAATAAAAGGTTTTTTGTTTTGCGCAGTGTGTTTTTTTCAGAATTGGAGGTGTGTGCTTTGCCTAATTGGTTCGTATGTGTATTGGGCGTAGGTACTGTCTTTGTCGGGCTTGTATGCCTTGTTTTTATATGCAAACTGCTCAGCTTGATCTGCCGAAAGATCGGCACCGGTAAGGAATCCGTCGTGCCTGCCGAAAGCGGAAAAAGCTCAGCTCCTGCTTCCGACCAAAATGTCAATATGCAGGAAACCGTCGCTGCGATAGCCGCGGCGATCGCAGAGGATCTCGGAAGTGATGTGTCCGCCATTCGAATTTTATCCATCAAAAAAATCTAACAACGCTTTTGAAAGGTGCTAAAATGAAAAAGTATAATGTCAACGTAAACGGTACTATGTATCAGGTGGAGATCGAGCTGTGCGATGAAAAGGATATCAAATCCGCCGCTCCCGCTCCCGCCCCTGCCGCTTCCTCCGCTCCCGCCGGCGGTACCAAGATCAACGCTCCGATGCCGGGAAACATACTCAAGATAAACGTTAAAAACGGACAGAACGTGAAAAAAGGCGACGTTCTTCTTATTCTCGAAGCCATGAAAATGGAAAATGAAATTCTCGCTCCCTGCGACGGCACTATCGCTTCCGTAAACGTGAACCAGGGCGCTTCCGTCGATTCCGGTGCTCTTCTCTGCTCCATTCAGTAAAGCCGGAGGGTAACAAATGGATTTTCTTGATTCTATTCTGAACTTTCTGAAGCAAACGGGCTTCTATAAGCTTTTTGCCGAATTTGGCGAAAACTGGGGCTCGCTTGTAATGATACTTATTTCTCTGTTTCTTTTGTATCTTGCGATCGTAAAGAAGTTTGAGCCTCTTCTCTTGCTCGGCATTGCTTTCGGTATGCTTCTCACGAACCTTCCGGGAGCCGAGATGTACCACAGCGAGCTGTGGAACGCGTTCATGACCGAAGGCTCCGGCGCATATCACGATTACGGCGTGATACTCGCTCAGGGCGGACTTCTCGATGTTCTTTACATAGGCGTAAAAACGTGTCTGTATCCCTGCCTTATATTCATCGGCATCGGAGCAATGACCGACTTCGGTCCGCTGATCGCTAACCCCAAGAGCCTTCTTCTCGGCGCTGCCGCACAGATAGGCATCTTCGTTACGTTTCTCGGATGCGTCGCTTTCGGATTTCCTCAGGAAGCAGCCGCTTCCATCGGTATAATCGGCGGCGCCGACGGTCCTACCGCAATTTATACTACTTCGATTCTTTATCCTCAGCTTCTCGGACCTATCGCGGTCGCGGCTTATTCCTATATGGCGCTCGTGCCCGTCATCCAGCCTCCGATCATGCGTCTTCTTACCACCAAGAAGGAAAGAGAGATAAAGATGACGTCTCTCAGAACGGTTTCGAAGACGGAAAAAATACTTTTCCCGATCGTTACCACTATTTTCGTTTCGCTTCTCGTTCCCTCCGCGACTCCCCTCGTCGGATGCCTCATGCTCGGCAACCTCTGGAAGGAATCCGGAGTCTGTGAAAGACTTCGCCTTACCGCTCAGAACGAGCTCATGAATATCGTCACCATATTCCTCGGGATATCCGTCGGTGCTACCGCTACCGCGGCTTCGTTCCTCAACTGGGATACGATAAAGATAATGGTCATGGGCGTGTGTGCGTTCGCTCTCGGCACCGCCGGAGGCGTTCTCCTTGCGAAGTTCATGAATCTGTTTACGAAAAACAAGATCAATCCGCTCATCGGTTCCGCGGGTGTTTCCGCCGTGCCCATGGCGGCGCGTGTCTCTCAGGCTGAAGGACAGAAGGCGGATCCTTCCAACTTCCTTCTTATGCACGCAATGGGTCCGAACGTCGCAGGCGTTATAGGATCCGCTATCGCCGCCGGCGTGCTCATCGCACTCTTCGGTTGATGATTTTTTGAAAGGTCACATTATGGAAAACAAAAAGCTTTATATAACCGACACCATACTTCGCGACGCGCATCAGTCACAAGCCGCCACGAGGATGAGACTCGAGGATATGCTTCCCGCCTGCGAAGTGCTCGACAGCATAGGCTATTGGTCTATTGAATGCTGGGGCGGCGCCACTTTCGACGCCTGCATGCGTTTTCTCAACGAGGATCCATGGGAAAGGCTCCGCGCTCTGAAAAAAGCACTCCCCCACACCAAGCTTCAGATGCTTCTGCGCGGTCAGAACATCCTCGGATATAAGCATTACGCCGACGACGTTGTCGAAGATTTCTGCAAGAAATCCATCGAAAACGGTATCGATGTCGTTCGTATATTCGACGCTCTCAACGATACGAGAAACATGGAAATGGCTATGAAGTCCGTCAAGAAATACGGCGGTATCTGCGAAGCCGCGATCAGCTACACGATCAGCCCCGTTCACAGCGAGGAATATTTCGTGACGCTCGCCATGAAGCTCGAGGAAATGGGCGCTGATACGATCTGCATCAAGGATATGGCAAACCTGCTTCTCCCGATGGACGCTTACAGTCTCGTAAAAAAGCTCAAAGAGCGCGTCGGAGTTCCGATACATCTCCATACCCACAATACTACCGGCACAGGAGATATGACAAACCTCATGGCTGTACAGGCGGGAGTCGATATAGTCGACTGTGCTCTGTCACCTCTTGCAAACGGTACTTCTCAGCCCTCGACGGAAGCGCTCGTCGCTACTCTCAAAGGCACTGAGAGGGACACCGGGCTCGATCTTGAAAAGCTCAGCCGTGCCGCCGCTCATTTCAGAGGCGTCGCAAAGAAGCTCAAGGAACAAGGCAGTCTCGATCCAAAGGTGCTGAACGTCGATACGAACACTCTCCTTTATCAGGTACCCGGAGGAATGCTCTCCAATCTGATCTCGCAGCTCAAGCAGGCGAAGGCGGAGGACAAGTATTATGACGTGCTTGCCGAGATCCCGCGCGTTCGTGAAGACTTCGGATATCCTCCGCTTGTCACTCCCACGAGCCAGATAGTAGGAACTCAGGCAGTCCTGAACGTGCTTTCCGGAGAGAGATACAAAATGATACCCAAGGAATCCAAGGGACTTCTCAAAGGCGAATACGGACAGGTTCCCGGAAAAGTAAACGAGGAAGTACGCAAAAAGGCGATCGGCGATGAAGAAGTCATCACCTGCCGCCCCGCGGATCTCATTGCGCCCGAGCTTGAAAAATACAGAGAAGAAACAAAAGGGATCGCAAAGTGCGAAGAAGACGTTCTGAGCTATGCTCTCTTCCCGCAGGTGGCGTCAAAGTTCTTCGCGATCCGCGACGGAAGAGTGCCCGACGAAAAAGCTTCTGATACTTCCACTTCCGTTCCTGAAAAGAAGAGCGATCCTGGCAAGGTAAAAACGATCTACGTCGACGCTCCGATGCTCAGATAAACGGTGAAATAACAAAAAAACAAAGCTGAGAGTTTTCAAAAGCTCTCAGCTCGTTTTTTATCGTCTTTTCTTAACCGTAAGTATAAGTCGGTGAAAAATCATGGAACGTCAGAGTATAATGCTCGCCTTTTACCGGTCTTCCCCAAAGCCATGAAGTCACACCCGTCTTTTTTTCTCCAATCTTCATGTCCTGTTCTATCTGGAGAGAAGTCCATCCGTGATCAGTGATCTCGTTTCCTTTCGAGTCCGTGAGCGTCCAGCCGAAGCCGATAACGTCCGTGATATAATCGTACTGATCGTTTTCGCTGGAAACCTTTTCAATATCGAATTTCAGGGAAAGCATCCATGTAAACGTGCCGTCCTGATATTCCATCATACCCATGATCCAGCTTACGTTCGATAATTTCACGGATGAATGCTGATGACCGGCGTCGTCGTTGTACCAAAGGACTTGCGGAAACGCGGACGGTGAAAAAGTGATAGTCACCTCGGGCGCACCGCAGTAAATGCACTCGTGATTTTCGTATACGTGACCGCCCTTGCGCGGTTCACCTTCGGTCGCTCCGCATATCTTGCAGGTCTTGGGCTTGAAGCACGTCGCATCTTTCCAGTCGTGATCCGTTTTCGGTATCGTTTCCGTCTTGAGCGTAGCGCCGCAGACTGTGCAGTTCACGTGGCGGGTGCCAGTGCGCGAACACGTCGCCTTTTTATCGATGACCCAGTTCCCTTCCGTATGACCCTTCGCCGCGATCTTTTCCTGTGCTTTGATCACCGTCCCGCAGACGGAGCAATGGCTTCCCTCGGATATTCCCTCTTCGGTACAAGTGGGAGCTTTTCCGGGGTCTTTTACTTCGACGTGTCCTTTTTTCGGTATTCTTTTCTGCTCTTCAAGGACTGCGCCGCAGACGGAACATTTTTTGCCCGCGGTCATACCGTCCTCAGTGCAGGTCGGTTCTATGAACGGACCGTCGACCGGAACGTGCCCTTTTGCCGCGATCTTCTCAGGAACTTTAATAACGGCATTGCAGACCGAACAGTGCGTTCCGCCTGTGCTTCCTTCCTCCGTACAGGTAGGCTCGACGTCTTCGTCATTGACCTCGACGTGGCCCTTTGCCGGGATAGTGCGCGATTCTTTTTCGCCGCACGTGCAGTATCTTTCTTCTGCGCCGTCATCGGTGCAGGACGCTTCCTTAACGGTAGACCATTCACCGAACTTATGCTCGTGAGGGACGAAAGTCAACTTAGTATTCGCTTCGCCGTCGGTCGATACTATTGTGAACGTGTGCTCACCGCTCGAAAGCGTAGCGAGAAATTCCGGCTTGAAAATGATCCTTGTACTTCCCTCTTCGACCGTATAATTCTTCGGATCGACGATCTCTCCGTCTACCTTAACGGAAACGAACTTTGAATATTCGGCGACGGAGGTTATGACAAGTTCGGAAGCGCCGTCGGCTTCGTATCCTTCGCCGGAAGCGGATACTTCCTTGACTTCATAATCCAGCTTCCCGCCTTGGCAGGAAACAAGGAAAAGCAGGATCACAGTCAGGGCAAAAGCTATAACTATCCTTTTCATTGCGCACCTCTTGTTATCAGTTATCGTTTTTTCAAGCGGTCTAACGCTATTTTCGCTTCCGTCAATCTCCTTGATGTTTCAGTTTCGTCGACGCAAAAATCGTGACCGACTCCCCTCGACCGTCTTATGATACAGTTTTCTCTTACATTGCCCGAAACGCGTCCGATTTCGACCTCGAACGACCTCGCGGCGCGGCGCGAAAGCGTGCGGCAAACTGCGATATCGCCCTCGATCCTGTCGACCGCGTAAAGCTTGCTTTTCATTGCGCGCCTAAGTTTTCGGAGGCTTTGATCTTTTCCTCGATCATCATGCTCTTTACCTTCATGAGGCGCGTGAGATTGCCGCGCTCGTTTTCTTCGAGTTTCATCGTGATGCTGCGGATATTCGTCTCGATATCCGGTATCATGATATATTCGAGGGCGTTGACTCTCCGGCGCGTCTTTTCGATCTCGTCGGCAAGCATATTTGCGGTTTTTTCGATCTCAGCAAGCTTTATAAGATCCGGAAGGATGTTTTGCAGATAATCGAGAGCGCTGTCAAGTTCGCCGGAGGTAAAAGCAAAACCGTATGAATAGATATCGCCGTTTTCGTTGCTGATATCCGCGTCGAACAGCGGAACGTTGACGCTCATGAGATTTTTGCTTTTTACGGAAAGCTCGGCGGTGAGCTTTGGATATATAAGCGATTCCTCAATGACCTTATAAGACGTGGCGGCGGAGGCTATGGTAAAGTTTTCGTTCAGCTTTATCACGGCTTTCTCAACACGCTTTCTGATCTCCATGTTTTCCTTGACGACGCTCAGAAATTGCTTCATGAGCTCGTCTCGCTTGTCCTTCAGAAGCTTATGTCCGCGTTTTGCGGTCTTGAGGCGCTTCTTGAGCTTTGTCAGCTCCATCCGCGTCGGATTTATATGAGTGTTTGGCAAAAAATCGACCTCATTTCATAAGAAATGCTTTCAGATTCAGTCCTCTTTCCAGTACTTTTCGAACAGATGAGGCTTGATCCTTTTAAGCTCTGACTTCGGGAAGATCTTGAGCAGCTTCCAGCCGAGATCAAGCGTCTCTTCAATTGAACGGTTGACGTCGAATCCCTGATTGATATACTGCTTTTCAAATTCGTCGGAGAACTTCGCATAAAGTCTGTCGATGGGCGTAAGCGCGGCTTCACCGAGGACTATCATGAGCTCTTTTGCTTCTTTTCCTCTCGCATAGCAGGAGAAAAGCTGGTTCATCGTGTTGGCGTGGTCTTCTCTTGTCTTCCCTGCGCCTATACCCTTGTCTTTAAGTCTGGAAAGCGACGGAAGCACGTCAACGGGCGGCAGATAACCTTTTCTGTAAATTTCACGGGAAAGGATGATCTGTCCCTCAGTGATGTATCCTGTAAGGTCGGGTATCGGATGAGTTTTGTCGTCTTCAGGCATGGTGAGGATCGGTATCATCGTGATGCTTCCTTTGTGCTCGAGCTTTCTGCCTGCTCTTTCATACATACTCGCAAGGTCCGTGTAGAGATATCCGGGATATCCTCTTCTGCCGGGGACTTCCTTACGCGCGGCGGACACCTCGCGAAGAGCTTCCGCATAGTTCGTTATGTCGGTAAGTATCACAAGGACGTGCATATCGCACTCGAACGCGAGATATTCGGCGGCGGTAAGCGCCATACGCGGCGTGGATATACGCTCGATAGCGGGGTCGCTGGCCAGGTTTATAAAAAGTACGGTCCTGTCAATCGCTCCGGTCCTTCTGAAATCGGATATGAAGAAGTCAGCTTCCTCAAAGGTGATACCTATCGCGGCGAAAACGACGGCGAATTTCTCGTTTGAATTGAGGACCTTCGCCTGTCTTGCGATCTGCGCGGCAAGGTTAGCATGAGGAAGTCCGGATCCGGAAAAGATCGGGAGCTTCTGACCGCGCACGAGCGTGTTAAGTCCGTCGATGGTGGAAACGCCGGTCTGTATGAATTCGCTCGGATAATTCCTTGCGGCGGGATTGATGGGAGTTCCGTTTATGTCGAGTTGTTTTTCGGCAATGATCTTGGGACCGCCGTCGATTGGAGTACCCATTCCGCCGAAGACTCTGCCGAGCATGTCGTGAGAAACGTTGAGCTGTACGCCGTGGCCGGAAAATCTCACCTTGCTTTCGGCAAGGTTCAAGCCGGCGGAGTTCTCGAAGAGCTGAACGAGAGCGTTGGTACCGTCTACCTCGAGCACCTTGCATCTCCTGATCTCTCCGCTCGGAAGAATTATCTCGCCTAGTTCGTCATATTTGACGTTTTCCACCTGCTTTACGAGCATAAGAGGTCCGGCAACTTCCTGAATCGTCTTATATTCCTTTATCATTTTCTGGTCCTCTCCTCATTATTTGCTTTCAGCGGAAAAAGAAGCTGATATTTCCGCGAGCTGTTCGTCAAGCTCGGCAAGGATGGCGGCGTATTCGTCGTCGACCTTTTCGGGCGATATGCTCTTCGCTCTTCCGATCTTCTCTATCGCAGGAAGGGCCGTTATTTCGTCGATATACGCGCCTTTTTCAAGGGCTTTCTTGGAATGAGCGTGGAAGCTGATTATAAGCTCGAGCAGTTTGAACTGTTTATGGAGCGGCGCGTAGCAATCGTCCTCGCTGAATGCGTCCTGTTGGAGAAAATCTTCTCTGAGAGAACGGGCGGTTTCCATTATAAGCCTGTCCTCGGCAGACAGAGCGTCAACGCCTACGAGCTTTACGATCTCGTCGAGCTCGCTTTCGAGCTGAAGGATCCGAAGCGCCTCGCCGGTATAATTCATCCATTCCGGAGATACCTTTTCGGTAAACCACGGTTCGAGTCTGTCTTTATACAGCGAATAAGAATTGAGCCAGTTGATCGCGGGAAAATGGCGTCTGTAAGCGAGCCCGGCCTCAAGTCCCCAAAATACTTTGACTATTCTGAGCGTCGCCTGAGTTACCGGCTCGGAAAGGTCGCCGCCCTGAGGCGAAACGGCACCGATAGCCGTGAGAGTCCCGATCCTGTCTTCGCTGCACAGGCACTTCACTTTTCCGGCTCTCTCATAGAACTGTGCAAGCCTCGAAGTAAGGTAAGCAGGATATCCTTCCTCGCCGGGCATTTCTTCGAGACGTCCTGACATCTCGCGGAGCGCCTCAGCCCATCTTGATGATGAGTCTGCTATTACCGCAACGGAATAGCCCATGTCTCTGAAGTATTCGGCGATGGTGATACCCGTGTATATTGAAGTCTCACGTGCCGCGACGGGCATATCCGACGTGTTGGCGATAAGCACGGTCCTCTTCATCAGAGAGTAACCGGTGTGCGGGTCTTTAAGCTCCGGAAATTCACGAAGAACGTCCGTCATTTCGTTTCCGCGCTCGCCGCAGCCTATATATATGACTATATCGACGTCGCTCCATTTTGCAAGCTGATGCTGAACGACGGTTTTCCCGCTTCCGAAAGGTCCGGGAATACACGCCGTTCCGCCCTTTGCAATCGGGAACATGGCGTCTATCGTCCTCTGACCGGTTATCATCGGCTCGAGCGGAGGAAGTTTTTCCTTGTATTCACGGGCGCGTCTTACGGGCCATCTCTGCACCATCGTCAGATTTGCCGTGCTTCCGTCATCTTTTTCAATGACCGCGACCGTTTCGTCTACCGTCTTTTCTCCCGAATATATCTCTTTGATCGTTCCGGAAATACCGTGAGGCACCATGATCCTGTGAGATATGATCTCGTATTCCTGGACGGTACCGATGATATCGCCGGTAACTACTCTGTCGCCGACCTTGGCGGTCGGGACGAAATCCCATTTAATATCTCTTGAAAGCGCCGGTTCGTCGATGCCTTTCGGAAGGTTTGTGCCGTATTTTTTATATATCGTTTCGAGAGGGCGCTGTATGCCGTCGTAAATATTCGTAATGAGCCCGGGTCCGAGTTCGACGGAAAGCGGAGATCCCGTGGAATACACTTCGTCTCCGGGGCCTATACCCGCGGTCTCCTCATAGACCTGTATAGAGGCTTTGTCGCCTCTCATTTCGATTATCTCACCTATAAGCTTGCCGCTGCCGACGCGCACGACGTCGTACATGTTGGCGCTGCGCATATTGTCCGCCACGACGAGAGGACCGGAGACCTTAATGATTTTACCTGTTATCTTGTTTTCCATATGTCATATACCGTTCCTTATAAAGTTAACGCTCGTTTTTGAAAAGGATGTCGGCGCCGACCGCCTTTTCGACGGTCTTTTTAATATTTGAAACACCGACGCCGCTCGATCCGAGCTTTGACGGTATCGGTATTATCGCCGGTATAAAGCTGTCCTTATATCTGTCGGAGACAGACAGAGTCTGCGAATACAGCGTGTCCGTCATATAGATTATCCCGTAATCACCGGACTGGCACATCTCGCGGAGTATCCCCTCCGCCTGAGAGGGATCTTCGCAGAAGACTACGTCAAATCCGACCGCGCGGAACCCGAGGATACTGTCCTTATCACCAATAACGGCGATCTTTTTCTTTTCATTTTCGGAGCTCATCGCAAATTCCTCCGTATTTCCTCATTGGAAAGCGAGACCCGCTTGCCTGCGAGAACGAGACGCATATTTTTGATATCGCGTTCCCTTCTCAGAATGTACTCCGCAAGAACGACGGGACCTATCGGTATGAACTTCACGGAATCGAGCTTTGTGCTGAAATGCTTGTCAAATATGCGCTCCACAGCCGAGAATGAAAGCTCGGAAAAGCTTGAAGCGTTGTAATGCTTGAAAAGCTCCGTGTACACGGATGATGAGAGCACGTCAAACAGCCCGGGAAGCCCCGAGCCGTACGCCTCGATACAGCTTTTTCTTTCGACGTATCCGCCGTCGCATGAAAGGCTTTCATAAAAAGCGACGGATTTGTTCATTTTGACGCATCTGAAAAATGCGGTAATATTGAACCTGTCGATCTGCTGCATCACGTAATCCGTGATGAAATCGCATCCGAAGTCCTTTGCGGAAGAGAGCATATCGGCAAAGCACGCCTTGTCGATATATATATCGATGAACTGAGGATCTCGGGTTTTGCCGAAGGATTCAAGAGCGGCTGCCGCGGCTTTTGAAACGGCTTTCGAAAAGCATGAAAAATCGCGCGTTCTGACGCTTTCCTTCACCTTTTCTGGCTCGACGTTTCCGATTTTGAAAAGGATCCCGTCGGGAGACGTACCCAAAGCGTCGCATTTGAGCGCGGATTTCAGATTCTGACAGTCGTACTGATATCTGAATATCCGGAGCATCGGATCATTAGGAAACGAATCCTCGCAAAGGCGGTACGATTCCTCGAGTTTCGCCTCGAAATACGCTTCGTAATCGAAAACTCTCGCTTCCGTTTGCTCGTACTGGGATATGACGCTCAAAGCATCCGTGAAGTTTTTGGCTTCAAGAAGCTTATCGACTCTGAGCGGATTTGTCTGTCTGCCCTCGTACGCTCTTATCCTGGCGCCGGCATACAGGTAATCTGTTTCCTTGTACATTTTAATTTACTGTCTGCATTCAATCGTCAAAAAGGATCGAAAGCACCTTTGTTTCCAGTTTTTCTTTATACATGCCGACTATCGACGAAACGGAACAGTTCGTTTCCACGTCGCCGCATCTGAGCACAAAGCCGCCGTCTATCGCGGCGCAATCACCGGAAAGCGTCGGCAAGAGTGCGGAATCGGGATATTTTGACTTGAATATCCCGGCGGCGCGGCGGGTGAACTTTTCGCCGAGCCTCTCCCTGTCGGCAGAGTTGAGTACGATCTCGCTTTTGCGGTCTTCAACGCACTCGGAAAAGTATCTGAGCATAAAGCTTATATACTCGTCCTCGGGGAGCGATGCGATCTTTTTCGCGGCGAGCGTGAAGCATTCGTCCGAAAGACGTATCTTCTCATTGAGAAGACTGTTTCTTTCGTTGAGCTGATTTGCGCTCTGCGCCCTTTTTATCGCAAGCTCGTCCTGCGCGGAGGTCTTGGACAGAAGCGCGGAGGTCTGCTCCGCCGCCCTTTCCTTCGCTTCTTTAATTATGGCGTCAGCCCGTTTTTCCGATGAGGAAGCAAGACCGTCAGCGTATTTTCTCGCATCGGATATGATCCTATCCGTTATAGCGTTCAGGCTGTTCATATCAAACCGTTTTCCTTATAATCAAAGCTGGAAAGAGAGAATCATGAGAAGAGAAACGAGAAGCGCGAATATCGCGTACGTTTCAACAAGTGCCGCGGAAATAACGCCTTTGATGAACTGATCGGGGCGTTTTGCAAGAATGTTGACTCCGGCGCAAGCGACGCGAGCCTGCTTGATGGCGGAAAAGTAACCGACTACCGCGATGGGAAGGCACGCGGAAAGGAAGAAGAGTCCCTGCGCGTCGGTGAGCGTCACAAAATTGCCGCTGAGCACGTTGAGCTTGATTATAACAGCGATGAAAGCGGTTATGAAGCCGTAGATACCCTGGGTTCCGGGGAGAGCCTGAAGTATGAGCGCTTTACCGAACTTCGTCGGGTCTTCCGCGATAACGCCCGCGGTCGCCTCGCCGACCATTCCGACTCCCTTAGCCGATCCTATACAGGGAAGGATGACTGCGAGAGCGGCGCCGATGAGCGCGAGGTTCGTTCCGGAAAAGAACATGTGTAAAAGATCAAAAAAAGTCATAGTGAAAGCCTTTCTTCAACTATCAGTTGATTATATCAATGTATTTCGTTTCAATTGAGGACGGTGCGAATTCTTTTCCGCCGTCTTCATAAAACTTACCGAAAAATTCGATGTACTGCAATCTGCTTGCATGTACGAACGTACCGAGGATGTTCAGCGCTATATTCAGCGCATGACCGAGCGGTATGACTACGATCATAAGAAGTACGCCCGGTACGGACGGTCCGCCCAGCGTAGCCATGATATTCACGACGCTTGCGATGACCGCTGACGAAAGCCCGAGGGCAAGTATCCTGGAATACGACAGAAGATCCGAGGCGTAATTTACGATCCCGTAAAGCCCGATAAGCCCCTTGCCTATCCTGAGGATGAAGTTCTTCTCTTCCCGAGCGTTCATGAAGACTATCAGCAGAACGCCCGCGGCTATAAGTCCGATACCTATCATCGGCACAACGGCGATCCCCAGCGCGTCCGCGCCGAAATATACGCCCATGCCGAGGAATATCAGCAGCCAGCTGCCCTCGTCGCATACGGCGTCGAGAACGTGTCCGCGCTTGCATTCCATATATAACTTTATTATAAGTCCCGTTATCAGGTGAAGCGCGCCCACCGCCAGAGAAATTATGAGAAGCGTTATGGGATCCGACATGGGATCGAACCATATGTAAAGCGAGACCGGACCTTTTCCGAGCATGTTCTGAGAAATGACGGATATCATATCGCCGTTATAGGCTCCGAAAATGACTCCGAAGATGAAAGACGATATCCCGCTTATGGCAAATGAAGCCACGATCTTGCGGAAGCTCCCCTTTGGTTTCATGATCCTCAGCATGAGAATGCATCCGATCGTAACGAGTGCGCCGTACAGCGCGTCCGCGAACATCAGACCGAAGATAATGAAATAGAAAATGCCCATTATCGCGGTCGGATCGTATCCTTTGTAATCCGGATACGAATAAAGCCCGATTATCGCTTCGAAAGGTGTGGCGAGCTTTCCGTTTTCAAGATGCACCGGAACGTTTTCATTCTCGCCCGGATCGTTCAGCTCATAATAACACGGATATTTTTCGATCAGCTTTTTCAGCTTATCCACGTCCGACTCGCAAAGGAAGCCTTCGAGCGCCGCCGTGTATTCCGTGGTGAACACGCTCGATTTGAGCATGAGGATCGATATCCTCGATCTCACGTAATCAAGCGAATATTCAAGCTCCGCGGCGTGAACGCTCAGATCGCGGTATTTGGCGTCGAGCGCTTCGCTTTCCTTGAGAATGAGCTTTTTTTCATCCTCGAGAGCCCTGAGCTCTTCGGTCGCGGTCAGAGGATATTCGCCGAGCGCCGGCTTCGTACAACCGTAGAACGAAGAGAGCTTTCTGAATTCCTCATCATCCGCTTTATTGAACACCGCGGCGTAATAAGAAGCCTCGGCAGCCGATGAGATAAGTTCCACATAGCAGTTTTTCTCGTCGAAAGCGTTTATGACGTCTTTCGGAAGGAACTGTGACGGCAAAGAAAACAGTTCGACCGACGTGTTTTTCGTCCCGCCGTACAAAAGGGGCATCGGATACGCTTTCCACGGCTCGAGATAAAGCTTTTTCTGCTCTATCGAGTTGAGCCGTGACCTAAGCTCCGAAAGCTTTCCGCCTATGGCGTTAATTTCGTCCGCGCGCGATACCGACGCCGAAAGCTCATTTTCGAGGGCTTCGAAATCGCTCCTCGACATTTCTTTTTTCGAAAAATCGAGGAATTTTTTCTTTTGACGGTATTTACCGACCGCCGCGAGCGCGTCGGTCAGCTTTTCGGAAATCGATTCATAATAAGAAAGCTGTTCTTTTATATCAATAACGGAGATATCGTCTCCGTAGGCTCCCTTTATCAGTTCCTCATCCGGTACGACGGCCTCGAGCGCGTTTATCCATGTCAGCTCTTTTGTCAGCTCATCTATGCAGTCTCTCGTCGTGACAAGAGACAGCTTTTTCATTTTGCTGATTGCCATCTGAAATGTCTCCTCAGCCCTTCAGGAAATCAACGACGGCGTCGACGGCTTTATCGACCTTCGCCGATGCTTTTTTCTGAAGTTCTTTTCTTGCGTTTTCAATATTTTCATCGGAACGCGCTTTAAGCTCTTTTATTTTTTCGGCGGCTTTTTCACTGTTTTCGCGCGCCTGAGCCTGAGCGTTTATCCTGGCTTCTTCGATTATTGCCGCCGCTGCCTTTTCCGCGTCGGCTGTCTTCTTTTTGGAAGCGGCTTCCGCGTCACGCTTTATTTCATCGGCATTTTTCTCGCATGATTTGATCTTATCTATAGCCTCAAATGCCATTTTCGTACCTCCGTTCGTAAATCAGATCGTATAAAACGGTATTTCCTAAATTATATCATATTTTCGTCTTTCGTGCAATACGTTTTTACATCTCTGAGGGAAAAGACGCAAAAACGATACGTCAGAACGTAATCGGAAAAAGAAGCCAAAAAACGAGCGGCGGTATTTCCGCCGCTTGAAAATACGTTTTCAAAGCACCTTGTTGAAGTAGTTCATGTACGACTGCCAGTCGGATCTGCAGAAAGAGTGCTGTCCTTCCCTGAGATGGTATGATATCATGCCGTCCGAAAGATCCGCGCCCGCCGACGGATACTCGTCCGGCGTGACAAGACCCCTCAGTCCGAAAAGCGCGTATGACCCGTTCTGCGCAAAACAGTTGAGGAATTCTGACATGGGATCCGCTCCCTTGTCGCAAGTCGCGCTTCCGACGCATATATGCCGCGGAACGATGAGAGAAAGCAGCATATGCTGATCGTATACCGTGTTCTCATCCTCTTTTCCGAGGTAGCTCTTGAATTTTTCGCAGTACCAGTCCCAGCTTCCGCATTTGATGAAATCGGAGACCCTCTCGCCGCTTCCCTTCTTATGGATAGCGGCGCCGCCGAAGCCGGAATCGTTCGAACACGCCATAAAGAATCTTTCGTCCTGAGCCGCCGCCCACAGAGCGGTCTTCCCAAGGCGGGAATGTCCGACGACCGCGACTCTGTCGGTCATGACTTCATCCGTCAAAATAAGGTAATCGAGAACTCTCGAGCACGAATACGCCCATACTCCTATCTTTCCCCATTCGTCGTTTCTTCTCGGCGCTCCGTCCTCGTGGTACATCGTGAAGAGCCCGGATTCGAATTTTCCGAACAGCGAATCTTTGCAAACATCGTGATAGCAATACGTGACGAGTCCGAATCCGTTGTCGATTATTTCCTCGACGGGCGGATAAAACACGTTGTCCCTGAAATTTATATGTATGAACGCGGGCTTTTTCTCGGCGCATTTGGGTATATACTGTTCCACGGGGAAAGAAAACTCTCCCTTCGGCGTATCAAAAGAAATATTCAGCTTCCTGTATATCGCCTTTCCGCCGAAGGTCCTGGCGCTGTTCTCGTGCGTCACGCAATACCTTACTTTCTCGGGTGCCGAAGGAGTTATGCCGTAGCTTTCTTCGGAAAGGATATGCAGAAGCTCTTCCCTGCGTTTTCCGTAATTTTCTCTTGTCACCTCTGTCCCGTCGTTCATTTTCAGAATTTCGGGCAGCTCGCGCTTTTTCAGTTCTTCACTGAGATACGACATATGAATTTCCTCGGCTTTCGCTTATTTCTTGAATTTGAAATACTTTGAGCGCATCCGGTCGGTCCTGCCGCGGAGCGCTTTAAGAAGACTTGCCGCCTCTTCGCGCTCGTCCGGCGTACCGGATACGTAATCCTTCATCAATCTTCCTTCCTCATAGCAAAGCTCGTCGTGAAGCGGAAAATAACAGTTCATAAGAAAATCCGCGTATCTGACAAGGCGAAGGTCGCCGACAAGTCTGTATTCCGCACTGATGCAGTCTACGGCAACGCTGAGGCGGTCCTTTACGGCGTCTATAATGCTCTTACGGTCGTTCTTGGCGGAAAATACGAT
>Ga0079305_1001992_pt1 | contig 20922 bp, 16 predicted proteins | sample LMS_cellobiose_e_FD_79183 | JGI IMG/M metagenome (GOLD analysis project Ga0079305, IMG submission 79183) | Rumen-fistulated moose microbial communities from Alaska, USA - LMS_cellobiose_enrichment | ecosystem: Host-associated > Mammals > Digestive system > Stomach > Rumen fluid ... | reverse complement strand
GTTCCAGTGGTCATGTCCGGGTCAAGGTCGATATCTACTTCACTGCCGTGGGAATGATCGACCTGCCCACCGAAGAGGATCTGTCCTCGTTGATTACAGAGATCCAGGAGAACGGAATCGGCGCATGAAAATAGAAAAGCGGTGTAATCTCCATGACGAAGATTACACCGTTTCCTACATAAGAAATTACTTCCTTATGACCTCAAACCGTTGAATTTCAAAGACTTGCGGGTTTTTCTTTCTGGCGGAGAAGGAGGGATTCGAATTGCTAAGGAGGAATATTATATAACATTTTTGATGTAAAATCGTGATATCTTGTCTAAAATCAGTGAAATTTCGTACCTGTCTGTACCCATGTTTCCATTGTGTTTCGACCTATAAGTGGTCAAATAAGTGGTCAAAAAATGGAGGGCTAAATATGAAATATGAGCTTACATATCATCGTGAGGGGGACTACCTGATTCCTGATCTGTCCCTGCCCAAGTCTCCCAAGATTGGTGTTTGGGGCAGGCGCAGATTGCGCTACCTGAAAGTGCATAAGGGCCCGATTTATACGGGGATGTTGCTCAGAGGAACCCTTAACACACATCTGGAGGAGATCAACAGACAGGCAGAAGAAATGCTTGAACTGCTGGTCAAACAAATAGCATCCAAGGAAGGCATCACAGAACAGTTGAAAGCAGAGGATCAGATGGGCTGGGTTGCGAAAATGAACAACATCCAGTCTCAGGCGATAGAAATCATCAACAATGAACTGATATACTCTTGAACGATCGGGGGGCGCAGCTTTTAATGCTGCGTCCCCTGCTTTTACAGGTCGATGGCCGTTTCGTCCAGCAGAAACTGTTCGACCCCAAGATACAAAATGCCGTTGTCATCCTTCCAGGGCTTGATATAATCTCTGACCACAACGATTTTTTTGAACGAATCTGGGATTCGGACTAAAGAGGCGATCTCTTGTTCTCTCTTTTCAGGGTCTGCGACGGTCAGCGCCGATTGGATATAGTATCGCTGCATTCCCCGGTTGACAACGAAATCAACCTCAAGCTGGCTGCGGTACTTCTTTCCGGTCTCATCCTTGCCATTGTATTCGACAACGCCCACATCAACGTCATAGCCCCGGCGCACAAGGTCGTTGTAAAGCACATTCTCCATGATGTGGGTTTCCTCCTGCTGCCGGAAGCCAAGGCGGGCATTGCGAAGGCCAACGTCACTGTAATAGTACTTCACCGGCGTTTTAAGATACTTCTTCCCTTTCACATCATAGCGCTCTGCCTTTTGGATGAGAAACGCTTCAATAAAGAATCCCAAATACTTCTCAATGGTTTCCGACGCGATTTTGATCTGCTTCTCACTTGAAAAGGTTCGAGAAAGCTTCGTTGGGTTCGTCAGAGAACCTATGGCAGACGCGACAACATTCAAAAGGTCCTCCAGCACATCTGTTTCATTCAAGATTCTGTGGCGCTCGACCACATCCTTCAAATAGGTTTTGGTAAAGAGATCCCGCAGGTATTTGCTCTTCTCCTCGTGGGTCTCCAGCGAAAGGGTGACCGGCATCCCGCCATAGGTATAATAGTCGGCCCATGCCCCGCGTTTGTCCCCTTCGTAGGCTTCATAAAACTCCGCGAAGGAAAGGGGATACACACGGATCTCATCCCCCCGATCTCGGAACTGGGTCAAAATATCGGAAGAGAGCATTTTGGAATTGCTGCCGGTCACATAAATATCGGCGTTCTTGATCTTCATGAGACCGATGATCATGTCGATAAAGGTCAGCTTGGCTTCAGGATCATCCAGATAAGGGTTCTGGACCTCTGCGACAAACTGGATCTCGTCGATCAGGACATAATACCGCCTTGACAGGTCCTTGATCTGAGCTCGGATAAACAGGTCCAGTTCTATTGGATTCCGGTATTTCGCGTTTTGCAGCTCGTCCAAGGCCAGTCCGATGATCTGATCGTCCTCCACGCCGCTTTCCCGCAGATACCTTGCAAACAGCTCAAAGAGCAGATAGGATTTCCCGCAGCGGCGGATGCCGGTAATGATCTTCACCCGGCCGTTGTCCATTTTACGGATCAGCTGATCCATATACTGCTTTCTTGCCAGTTCCATCTTAATACCTCACGATTTTCTTGCGGATAGGCGCAACATTTTTTTAACTTGCATTGATAGGATACCATAGGATTCGAATCACTTCAAGCCGATTTTGTGGAAAAAATTGCGGTTGTCCGCAAAAATTTCTTGAGTTTCTTGCATTATACCATTGCGATACAGAAATGGCAAGCACCCTTGAAAGGCAACCGTGTCTTTCAAGGGTGCTTTTCGTATCTTCGTCTTTTTCGGCCTTCTTGATGCAGCGAATTCGCAAGTTCGCTCAAATCTACTCTGTTTCCAGCTTTTTCAGCGCCTCGATCATCGTCCGCCGGTCCTCGGCGTACTGCTCCATGAGCACACCGAGATAGTCCGACACCGATTGCTTCAGGGTGGGGTTGAGGAACACGAACGCGCCGTAGGGCTCCCGGCACCGCAGCACCGCCACGGCGTCTTCCAGGGTGACGATCTGGATATCCCGGAAGGGCGTCTCCGGCAGCAGGGTCAGGTGGAAGTTCCGCTCCCCCTCCACCAGCGCCGCCACCGCCGCCAGATGCTCCCCATACTCCTCCGGCGTATAGTCCAGGGAGAGGTCCACCAGGTCCAGGGAGAAATTGACCTGTCGGGACCGCCCGCCTGCCGGGCAGAGGATCATGTTCACGCTGCTCTGTTCCAGCCGGGCGGCAAACCGCTCCCGTATGTCCCGGTAGAGTCCAAGCACTTCCCGCCTTGTTTCGGGGCTGATTTCGGCGCGGGAGAGCATCCGCTCCAGCAGGCCCGCCGGCATGGTGACCACGGGCAGGGCGCTGAGCAGATAGGTCTGCGCCCCCTTCCGGTCCATCCGGTACTGGAGAAAGTCGCCGCCCATGGCAGCGGGGTAGGTCTTCAGGAAGGGCGAGGCGGCGGAGAGCATGGTTTCGTATTCCCGCTCCAGGGCCTCCAGCTTCGGCTTCTCCGTCAGGTAATCATACCAGCGGTCTGCCGCCCCGGTGGGGGAAAAGGCATGGATACAGGCTTTGCCCCTGTGGAGGAACACCGTGTGGCAGAACCGGGCGTTTCGCGGCCTGGTGAACACATAGGGCTCGATCATGCCGGAGATATACAGGGGGAACCAGCCCTGGATGGCGTCGATGATCTCCGGCCCCGCCCGGTCCACGTTGTGGATGATCCTGATCTTCACCCCGTTCTTTACGCAGGTCACCATCAGGGAGGCCCACAGGGCGAAGTAGTCCCGGTCTCCGGTCATCCAGTCCATGGGCTCGTCGGAGTAGAGCAACAGCTCCCCGCCCTGCTCCGCCGCGTCGGACAGGAAGCGCACCACGGCCCTGCGGAGGCCCTCCGTCCCCCAATAGCAGGAGGCGGCTTCCATGGGCGGCTGCGCCGGGGGCTCTGCCGGCTGTCCCTGGCCCGGGGCGAAGGTATCCAGAGAACGCAAGAGCCTCTGGGCCAGTTCAGTGTCGGCGTCTTCTGCGGTTTCGTAAAGCCACTGGGACACCGCGGCCCCGTCCAGGGTCCCGGCGGGGATGCCGCACAGGGTCTCAAACTCCTGTTGTAATCCTTTCCCTTCGGCCCAGTCCAGCAGGACAGCGGCCAGCCGTTGGGCGCGGCGCTGGTCTCTGTGGGGGGAGTATAGACCCGCGCGGTAGCGGCTGACCATGGAGACGTCGATGTTCAGCAGAGCGGACAGCCTGTTATTGGACAGACCCAGCAGGGTCATGGCCCGGTCCAGCCTCTCCCCAAAGCTCTGCCGCTTCCGGGCCAGGGCCCGCTTCGATTTGGGCGTGACCTGACGGGAGGGCAGCGCCACGTCCTCTGTCTCATAGAGCCACCCGATGAGGGCGGGGATCAGGGTCTCCCGGCCGGTATCCTCCACGCCGCACAGCTCCGCCAGTAGGGGGAGCATATTCTCGTAATCCGCGTAGCCGTAGACGCCGCTGACCAGGGAGGTCACGGACTGGCTGGTGGGCTTCGGCGCCCGGTTGCCGGTTTTCAGCTTGGAGATATTCCCCGAGGAGCAGCCCGCGAACCGGGCCACGTCGGTGTTGGTGCATTGCAGCAGGGAGAACAGGGCGGTGATCCGATCAGACAGCATGGCGGAGCCCTCCTTATTTATCCTGGGGTCAGTATAACAGATAAACAGGGACACTTGCCACTTGGACAACTATTCTGCATTGCAGAAAAGTTGTCCAATATTGTATCCGGTCTTCTCGCTTGCTATGATAATTTTGTACAAAAACACACTCTTTTGGCTTATGCAAGGAGGTTTTGCTGATGAAAAAGCGATTGTTATGTCTGTTTTTGGTTTTGATTTTCTGCCTGTCACTGGCGCCGGGGGTGACGCCAACGGCACGGGCGGCGGAGACACCAGCCGCAACGGACAACGCCGTGACGCTCTACGCAGATTACGGCAGCGGATTTGAACCTTTGGACACATTGTATTTTGAGAAAAGCGTAACAGAACAAACGGTGACAGTAGACAGACCCATCACCGCCCTGCGGGTTGTGAAAGGCGACTGCTATGAACTGAACCTGGATCAGTTGACCTTGGATGATGTTTGTCCTGCTGGATATGAACGGAAGCTCTCCGCCACGGACAACGACCTGATCGAGGTGGAGGACAGCATGGACTTTGCCCTCTCCGGCAGCGGTGAACTGGTCATTGCCGCCCGGGCTCCGGTGGAGGTCATGGGCGAGACCTGCTCCTTCAAGTTCCCCCAGATCAACTGCGGCCCCATCGTCCCCGGCTCCTTCTTCTACCGCTACACCCCGGGAACGAGCCCCGGCAACTTTGCCGACGGGGACGCGCTGACGGTGCCGGACGGGGCGTATCTCTTTGAGAGTACCATGTGCCATCCCGACTCCGGCCACCCGGACGCCCCCATGGACATCTATGTGGCGGACGACGGCCAGATCCTGTATGTCTTCTTTGAGGCGTTTATCGACAACACCTTCGACCACGGCAAGGACTTCGCCGGGGTCCATGTGAAGTGCGGCGATACCATAAAGACCTACAAGGTCCACACCACGGAGGATAACGAGTATGGCCGCTGGTGGTTCGGGTATACGGATTCCTCCGACGTCTATGGCTGGGAACATATGTGCTATGTCGTCGAAGTTCCTATGGCCGACCTGGAGACCGCCGACGGCGCCCTGGCGCTTGCCTTTGAGTATTACGGCACGGCGGGCTATCAGGGCGCGGATCTGCTGGCCGTGGCCATCGACGGCACTTTCCTGGTGTCGAATGCCCCGTCCACGTTCTATTCCAATTATTACCATACCCAAAGTGCATCCGAGTATTATCCCAACGCCGCACTGCTGCCCGGCCCAGGCGCTACCGTGAATGCCGCCGGCGGCACCACCGCGGAGGGCGACTGGTGGATCACCAACAACGACGGAGACTTCACCCTGACCCTCAACAATGCCACCCTGGACACCATGAGCGAAGCCACTGACCGTTGGAACGATACCGACCATTTCGCTCCTCTTTACACCCTTGGCGACCTGACCATTGAACTGGCCCAGGGCACGACCAACACCATCATAAACAACGCGCAGGGAAACATTAACTCCGGGCTCGACGCCTATGGTCAGGAGCTGATCATCCAAGGCGCCGGGACGCTGAACGTCAGCGCGAATTGGCGGCCTGTTTCCATGAACAACACGCTGACCATCCGGGACGGCGCCCAGGTCAACGCGACGCTGAACAGGACCCATGTGAACACAGCGGGCAACGACATCACGTACACCGCTGTTGACGTCTTCGGCCTTGCTGTAGACGGCGCCGCGCTGACGGTCTCCGCCAACGTTACCGTGCCGGACGGCAGCCCCGACCATGTTTACGTATCCGGAATCGAGATCGGCAGCACAGTGCACAAACTTACCGTAAAGAACGGCGCTGTGGTAGAGGCCTCCGCCTCCGGCGGCAATGTTTCCGGCGGAACCAGCGCGATCTCGTGGTACGGCAACACTGTCCGGCTGGACCTTGCCGGGGAACCCATTACGATCCGGGAAGGCAACGAGGCCACCACTGCGCAGGTAAAGGAGCAGCTTACCACGGAATATGTGTATTATTCCACCTGCTCCCTTCCCTACGTAAAACTGGAGACCACCGCCCCCGCCTACGACCTCTGGGTCGCCGGCACCCGGGTGACCGGCGCGAACGCCTCCGACGTGCTGGGCGACGGGAAGGTGAGCTACAACGCCGGGACAAAAACGCTGACCCTCAACGGTGTTACCCTCACAAGCGGAGGAAGTGACAGCCAGGTTTGGGTAGATGGGAGTTATTCTGACCGGGTGTATGCCCCGTTGTTCAGCAATATCCCGGGCCTGACCATCCAGGTGACCGGGGAGAATTCTCTTACCAGCGAGGGCGATCCCGGGGTGACCCCCAGCCTCGGCCAGGGCGGGAGTCTGTCCTGCGGGCTCTTCTCCCTGCAGGACCTGACCTTTACAGGCAGCGGCACCCTGATCGCCACCGGCGGCAGCGCCCGAACCACCTATGGGATCTTTACCCTGGGCGATCTCACCGTCGGCGACGCCTTCAACGGGACCCTCAACGCTGTCGGCGGCGCGGGGAGTTCCTCCAGCTACGGCATTTGCGGAGATAAGAACATCACCATCACCGGCAGCGGGACCGTGACCGCCGCCGGCGGGGACGCCACCGCTTCCAACGGCGCAAGAAGCGTCGGGATCTGCTGCTACGACAATGAGACCGGCGTCCTTACAATCGGCGGGTCCGCCAAGGTGACAGCCACAGCCGGCAAGGCGGAGACCGGGCAGAGCTACGGCGTCTATGCCCACGCAGTCAAGGCCAGCGGCACAGCGACTGTCACCGCTGCCGGCGGAAAAGCGGTTCGGTCCTCCGACGGGATTACGACCCTGAGCCACGGCATCGAGGCCAATACGCTTGAGGTATCGGACAGCGCGGCCGTCACCGCCACCGGCGGCGAGGTGGTCGATGGAGAATCCAGCTACGGCATCTATCTGTCAGAAAAGGCCACGATCTCCGGCGGCACGTTGACTGCGGTGGGCACCGGCGGGGCAACCTGTGAATACAGCCGGGGACTCCAGACTCCAAGCAACACCGGCTACGGCCTGTACATTGCCGGCGGTACCGTTTCCCTGACGGGCGGCCCCACCAAGGACGGGGGCTACGGCTTTGGTTTTAGCGGCGGTGATCTCTCCGTCACCGGTGGAAGCCTCACGGCCAAGACCGAGGCGTCCATCGGCAGTGCGATCAAAACCTACGGGACTTATAACGTGACGGTGGAGCCTGCCATGGCAAGCACCGCCGCTGACGGCACCGGAGCAGTTGCGTATGTCGCGGAGGACAACGGCACCTACAAGTGGTTCCAGGCACCCTATTCCGCTCCCCCCTCCTCCGGCGGCGGCGGCACCACCACCTATCCCGTCACCCCGCCCGCCCAGGTGGACAACGCCGACGTGACGGTCTCCCCCAAAAACGCGGCGGCGGGCCAGACGGTCACCGTCACCGTCACCCCCGACGAGGGCTACAAGGCGGACGGCGTCACCGTCACCGACAGCAAGGGCAACGAGATCGAGGTCACCGACAACGGCGACGGCACTTACAGCTTCAAAATGCCCGCCTCCAAGGTCACCGTCACCCCGGTGATCATCGAGGACGAGCCTGTGCCCCTGGCCAATCGGCCCTTTGTGGACGTACCGGAGGGTTCCTGGTTCTATGACGCGGCGTACCACTGCTATGACAACGGCTATTTCCAAGGGGTAGATGACACCCACTTCGACCCCCAGGGCACCATGACCCGGGCCATGTTCGCCACCGTCCTCTACCGCATCGCCGGGGAGCCGGCGGTCACCGGGGAGAATCCCTTTACCGATGTGGAGGACGATGCCTGGTACACCGACGCCGTGGTCTGGGCCGCGGGAGAGGGGATCATCGGCGGCTACGGCGACGGGCGCTTCGGCACCAACGATCCCGTGACCCGAGAGCAGATGGTGACCATCTTCTGGCGGTACAACGGCCAGCCCTCCGCCGAGAGCGGGGACCTGTCCGGCTTTGCCGACGCCGACGCCATCAGCGAATGGGCCCGGGACGCCTTCACCTGGGCGGTGGAAGCGGGGTTCATCAGCGGCAAGGGCGACGGGGTCCTGGACCCCAAGGGCACCGCCACCCGGGCTCAGGTAGCCCAGATCGTCATGAATTACGACACGATGGACGAAGGTTGAACAGCGAAAACGGGCAGCGTGAGGGCGTGACGCCCCTCCCGCGACCCATAGATGAAGGAGGATACACAATGAAAAAGAACAAATTTACCCTGCTGCTGGCACTTCTGCTGACCCTGGGTCTTGCCGCCTGCGGCGGTTCTGCCGAGCCCAACCAGGAGACCGCGCCTGCGGAGACCACGGAAGCGGCCGAGACAGAACCCGCAGAGGAAACCGAAGGGGCTGAGACGGCGGAAGGCTCCAAGCTGGCGGCGATCTATGACGCCATGGACCCGGAGACGGGCATCCACATGAACTACGACCTCTATGTGGAGTCCCTGGACACCCACACCGGCAACGACGCCCAGGGGAAGGGCGGAAGCTACTATGTCCGCCAGTCCATCCAGGGGATGGAGAGCGCCGACACCGTCAAGCTGGTGCTGGACGGGACCTATTATTCCCTCCGTGTCAAGGATAAGACCGGCATCAGCATGGAGGGCCTGGCCACCGACAACGCCATGACCTCTGACAGTCTCTACTATGCGGTCCGGCAGTGCAGGGATCGGACGGATTTCACCTCGGGCGAGGCGGAACTCAACGGGCAGACCTATCAGGCTGAGACCTTCCCAAAGATCGCCTCCACCGCCGGAGAGGAAACCTTCTGCTTCAACGAGGACGGCAGTCTGGCGGGATACATTATGGATGGGGGAGAGTCTCTTGGCGGGCGGATGGTCTACACCATCAACGTGATCGACGATCAGGTGGACGAGAGCCTGTTTGACATCTCTGCGTATACCATCGAAGCGCAATAAGCCAGATCGAAGGAGGCATACTATGAGGAGACAAGGAAAGATTCTTTCTCTGGTTCTGGTGCTGATGCTGAGCCTGGCCGCCTGCGGCGGGACGGCAGAGGAGCCCAACGGGACAGAAGAAACCGAAGGCGGCGGCATGGCCGGCCACTACATCGTCTACGGGTTTTACAATGATGGCAGCTACATCTACAATGACCAGATCACCGGCTCCATCGACCTGGAGGAGGACGGCACCGGCTACCTGGACTGGGGCGAGGACAACCAGGGCCCCATCACGGAATGGTCCGCCGACGGAGAGGACCTGACCTTCCAGGCCGGGGTGGCCACCATCACCGGCACCGTGAAGGAGGGGGTCATGGTCCTGGATACGGACAGCTTCCATCTGTGGCTGGCCCGGGAGGACGTGGACCCGGAGAGCCTGGACCCCATCGCCGCCGAGGACTACACCCCCGCCGCCGGCGAGGAGACCGAGGAGACCCGGGCCCTGGCCGGGACCTACTACATCTACGGCGTCGAGCAGGACGGGGACTGCGTGTCCTCCCCCTACTTCCCCGATGAGGAGGACAGCTGGATCACCCTGAACGCCGACGGTACCGGCGCCCTGGGCAGCGGCAGCGAGTCCTCCCAGATCACCTGGTCCGTGGAGGGGACCGACATCGCCTGGAAGGACGCCAAGTCCGGCATCGACGCCCCCTATGCCACCTCGGTGAAGAGCGAGGGCATCCTGGCCCTGGCTGACGGGGAAAACGGCGTCATCTACTACTACGCCCTGGCCGACGCCGACGTGTCCGGCCTCAACGCCCATCCCGCGGAGTGACCCCGCCCACACAGTCGAAATGTAAGGAGGAACCCACCATGAAACAGCGTATCCTTTCCCTGCTGCTGGCCCTGGGGACCCTGGTCCTGCTGGCGGCCTGCGGCGGTTCGGCGTCCATTCAGGAGACCCGCCAGGTGGAATTTGAAGGGACCGAGCTCACCGTGACCCTGGGTGCCAACAAGTCTACCGGCTATGAGTGGAGCTTTACCATCGACGGGGACTGCATCCAGCAGTCCATCAACAAGAGCTATACGATCAAGCCCGTGAACGGGCAGGCCACGGGGCTGTCTCACATCGGGTTTAAGGGACTTTCGGAGGGCTCCGCTGTCATCACCCTCACAACCCCGAACGGCTGGGACGGCACCGGCAGCGGGGACACCTACACGGTGGACGTCACCGTGAATGCGGACGGTACCATTGCCAGCGCCAGCGGGCAGTGAGCCGGAGATTATACGGACATAATATCAGCGAACGAATGAAATGAGTATGGGCGTGGGAAGGTTCAACTTTCCGCGCCCGTCGTTTTCTCGGGGATTCCCTGTATGATCTCAGCTTGCAGGCAGGGGTCGAGCCTGCTTTTGCTAACCGCTTGGCAACCATTTTCTGTTATCCAGTGAAATAGAGCTACCTGATTCTGTATAGGTCAGGCAGCTCTTTTTTCATCCTGAAAACCACTGCCTTCAGCCTGTAATTGTCCTCCGGAGTGAACAACATGTACATCAGGCCAGCAGTCCCATTTTTCGCCAACAAAGACGCCTTTCTGAAAAATAGTTTGCGTTCCTCTTTCGTTTCACTGATTTTTTGAAGCAATAAACATAATAGAGGGGTTTCTCTGGACTCGTACGGATGTGGATGTATCCTCTGCGTTATGCACCGCTTTGTCTGCTCCCATCATGTGACGACTATGACGAGAATGACGACATTGCATGGGATACCCCCGTTGCTGATTGTCGTCATGTTAAATGGTGCGCCTATGGAACATGGTGGTGGTCAAAATGTTCATCGCCACATCCAAAACGAGGTGTTCAAACTGAACACCTCGTTTTGGGGAAAAAGAGCTCGTACCGTTGTGATTGTCACATCAGAATGTAAACATTCTGTGAACGAGCTTTCGTTTTGACGGTGTTTTGACCCAATGGGTATTGAGGGGTGTTTTCAGTCGGGGGTCCTGTCCGGAACCCAGGACAGACTGTCACAAGAAATCCTTCGTTTTCCAGTCCCAAATGTTGTGGTAGGAATATAGAGCCTTATATTCCAGGGCAAAAATGTCCGTATTATGAGGGAAGTCTCACTGGGTGGTCCTTCCTAATCATCAAATCCCGCATTTCTCACTATCCCCGCAGATGAACCCCAAAAGGGACTACAAAGAAATATCGAATTTCGATTTCCGCCCTCAGAAGTTGTGGTAGAGGATTGAGGGGATCAGCACCTTGACAACTGAACAGCCGTCCGATTGAGGTATGACTCTGCGATGAAAGGAGCGGGACAACGCTCTGTGGTCAGGCCACGGGGCAGGGGAGAAACTCGGGATGTAGCGGCAACTTTCCAACTTTAATCATCCTTTACCGGCTGAAAGAACGGGAACGGTTACATATCCACTGCGGTATGTCGCCCAAATCCAGCCGCTCTGAGCAGGAGGCAGAGTCCGGCGGCAGGGTGAAAACAAAAAGATTGGTGTGTTTACTATGCAAAAATGGATCATCAAAACCGCAAACTTCGTTCCCTTTCGTCTATTCGTTTTCTGCCAAATATGGAGGCGCAGAAGGAGGTGTCTCGTTTGAGCGCAATTGAAATCATCAGCGCGGAAGACCTGGCCGCCATGCCTCTGGCTCCGCCGCTCTTTGTGGTAGAGGGTCTCATCCCCCAGGGCGTGAATTTACTCAGCGGGGCCAGCAAGACCGGTAAGAGCTGGCTCATGCTCTGGCTGGGTCTCCAAGTCTCCCAGGGGCTTCCCCTCTGGGATCTCCCTACTCACCAATGCGGCGTCCTTTACCTCTCTCTGGAGGACACACACATCCGGCTGCAACGGCGTCTCTTTCAACTGTCGGAAGCAACACCGCCGAACCTCTATTTCTCCGTGACGGCGGATACGATCCAGGGCGGCCTGGAAACGGACCTGGAGAAGAACCTGCGGGAGCATCCGGATGTGAAGCTCGTCATCTGCGACACACTGCAAAAGATTCGTGTCGGTGAGACCCCGGACGCCAATGGTCTGTACGCCGGGAAGCGCATCGCGGACCGCCATGGGATCGCCATCATCTTGATCCATCACCTGCGGAAACAGACGGATAGGAAGGATCCCTTCAACCGGATCTCCGGCAGCAGCGGGCTCATGGGCGCGGCGGATACCTGTTTCGTGCTGGACAAGCCCACGCGGGCATCTGACACGGCAACCCTTCATGCCACAGGACGGGATATCGAAAGCCAGGAATTGGAGCTGCGTTTCTCCAACTGCGTTTGGGAACTGCTGGAGCGTAGAGATGAACAGGCGCTCCGGCAGGACACCATCCCGCCCTTCCTGTTTCAGGTGGTTGACTTCATGCAGACGCGTTCCCGATGGGAAGGCACAGCAACCGAATTGCTCGAAGCTCTGGAGGATACTGAGGTCAAGCCCCAGGGCGTTCTTCGATTACTTGGACGTTTCTACTACGAAGTTCTGTATTCCCATGGAATTCAGTATCAGACCCGACGCACCGCCCAGAGCCGCCTGATCACCCTGACCCGCGAAGAAGTGAATGACGATACGGATGAATCAGGGTGTCCCATGAAATGACGTCATTATCGTCACAATCGTCACAGGAACGGGACGGTCCATTCGCCAACAATCCTGCACTCACGGCGCAGTCGTGAGGTGTAGCGAGCATAGGCTTTGTGTTGCCACACGCCGCCCCGTGCCAGGCACGGAAAGGGGCTCCGCCCCTGTGACCCCGAAATCACCAGCTGAAAAAGGAGGACACCATGCCCAACAGAAAACGAACCACAGGGATCAATATCCGCGTGACACCGGAAGAAAAGAAGCGATACGCCCGATTGGCCAGACGGTGCAGACTGTCCCTGTCGGAATACCTGCGTCAGGTGGCCAACGGGTATGCACACAGAGAACTGCCCACGGAGTCGGTGGACTGGCTCTGTGATCAGATCGAGATTCTGATACAAGAGTACGACCATGAGGATGAAACGTTCAAGGCTGAACTGAGCGCCCGGCTTGACGAGCTCCGGCGGCTTTACTACGAGGAACCCAACTATGGCGACAACAAAAATCTGGCCAGTTCATGACAGTTTGAAACGTCTGGTAGGCTACGCAAGTAATCCAGAGAAGACCGAGTACAGCGATTTGCGTCAGGCTCTCCACTATGCGGCGGACCCGGAGAAGGTATCCGGTGAGGAACGAATGTTTTTCGTCACTGGCATCAACTGCGAAGCCGGCAGCGCATATGAGCAAATGACCGCTGTGAAGAAGCGGTTCGGCAAGGATGGCGGCAACGTGGCCTACCACGCCTATCAGAGCTTCAAGCCGGGTGAGGTGACGCCGGAGCAATGTCACGCCATCGGCCTGGAACTGGCACGGGAGCTGTGGGGCAGTGATTATCAGGTCCTGGTTGCCACCCACCTGGACCGAAATCATCTGCATAACCATTTTCTTCTCAACTCCGTCTCCTTTAGAACGGGCAAGAAGTTCAACTGCAAAAAGAGCGTATATGACCAAATGCGGAAAACCTCTGACCGGCTCTGTCAGGAGCATGACCTCTCGGTAATCAAGAATCCGAGAGGCCACACGCCCCGGTCCCTGTACTTTGCGGAGAAGAACAAAGAACCCACCCGATACAACCTGATGCGGGAAGCCATCGACTACGCCCTGGAGTCCTGCATTGGCTACGATCAGTTGAAACGGGCGCTGGCTGATCAAGGGTATGTACTGGAAGCCGATCCCAATCGAAAGTATGTCACCATCCGGAGCATCCACGGCAGGAAGGCCACCCGACTCCATCGGCTGGGAGAAAGCTACGACATTCCTGTCATCGTGGACCGCATCGAGCAGAACCGCTATCGCTATGCCCACGACCTCAGATTCTGGGATTACAGACCGGCGCAGATCGACCTGACGCCCCGCTATCGCTGCCAGTGTAAAGGTAATGTGAAAACGGTAAAGAGGATCGGCGGCTTGCGCGGCCTCTACTTTCACTACTGTTACCGGCTGGGGATTCTGCCCAAAGGTCGTGGACAGCAGCCTCTTTCTCCGGAGATGAGAGAGGAGTGCCGGCGGCTGGATCATCTCACAAAACAGGCTGAACTGATTGTAAACCATAAGCTGGAGACCACGGCCGATGTGGAGCAGTTTATCCATGAAACGCAGGCAGCTATGGCTGTTCTGACAGAGAATCGGAAGAAGTGTTACGACCGTCTCCGCCGCTGTACAGATGCCGATGAGATCGAAGCGATCAAGACAGAGCGTGACAGACTGACCAAAGCCCTGGGGCGTTGCCGGCAAGATGTAAAAACGGCCCAGGCAATTCTGGACCGAAGCGAAATCATGAAAGCAAATCTCGCCGCGGAGGAGCACTTGCGGCGGGAACTGAGCAAGCCTCCCAGGAGGCGGGAAAGGAGCTACGAACGATGAATCATGTACAGGATATGATCATTCCCGTGATGCAGGAGAACGAAACGCAGGAGTGTGAAAAGAGGGCTCTGGGGAAAAATGAAGTCACGTCCTATGACCAGCTTCCCGTTGCCCTGAAAGCAGACCAGGTGGCCGCCGTTCTGGGGATCTCCCGTGCAGGAGCGTATAACCTGATGCGCTCCGAGGGCTTCCCCACGCTGTTCATCGGTAAACGTATGATCGTCCCTAAGGACAAGCTGATCGACTGGATGGACGAACACGTCGGCGCATAAAAGCAAAGACAGCGAATCCCTCCCTTCGCTTATGGAGGGAGGGATTCAGATAAAGAAAGTAATCCCTATAAAATGCTTGCTTTAAAGCGTGAAAGTGATATAATGGATTCGGAACTTGGATTGACAGGTACAAGTTCAACACTGTAGAAAGCGAGGTAGAATTGGCAAAACAAACGAAGCGAAGCGCAAAGGGTGCGGGCATGATCCGCAAGCGCAGCGATGGTCGCTGGGAAGGCCGGTACACCAAAGGATTTGATTCAAAGACGGGGAAGCAGCTACAGAAGACCGTCTATGGGAAGACTCAGAAGGAGGTCCGCCAGAAACTGACGCAGATCGCGGCGGAGATCGACGACGGCAGCTATCTGGAGCCTAGCTCCATGAAGGTCAGTGCCTGGCTCGATCTGTGGCTGAATACGTATGCCGCGCCGTCGGTGAAGCCCTACACGCTGGACTCCTACACCAACGTCTGCAACCGTTATCTGAAGCCGGAGCTGGGAAATCTGACGCTGGCCAAGCTGACCGCGTTTCACATCCAGCAGATGTATAATTCCCTTTTACTGGAGCATGGACTCTCCGCCAAAACCATCAAGAATATCCATGGGATCCTGCACCGGGCGTTGAACCGGGCTGTGAAGCTCCAGATGATCCGAAGCAATCCTTCCGATCTCTGTGACCTTCCCAAGGTCAAACACAAGGAGATCAGGCCAATGGAACAGAAGGACATTGCTTCCCTCCTGAAAGTCCTGGAAGGGGACAAGTATGGGCGGCTGTATCAGGTCACGTTGTTCACGGGCTTGCGGCAGGGTGAGGTCCTGGGGCTGACATGGGACTGCGTGGATTTTGACCGCTGTACCCTCTATATCAACAAACAGCTCCAGAAAACAAAAAAGGTCGGCGGGGACTATGCCCTTGTGCCAACGAAGAACAGCCGTGGAAGGATCGTGATGGTCGCTAGTTCTGTTCTTGAGCTCCTGAAAGAAGAAAAGCGGTGGCAGGAACAGAAGCGGGAGCTGGCCGGCTCCGCGTGGGACAACAGCTGGAACCTGGTATTCACCAACGTGCTGGGCCGCCATCTATGTCACGTCACCGTGTACAAGCATTTCAAAGAAACGGTGAAGAAGATCGGATTGCCCGAGGAGCGGTTCCACGATCTTCGGCACCCGTATGTCAAGCACACGACAAAAAAATATTCTCTGCAAAAGCAGAAATCCCAAGCTACCGTTTCCGATAACCTGGGGTTTCTGTTTTTACTCTATTGGAACAGGTCCTGCACCTTGTACTCGATCTCGATTCTACCTCCAGGATACAGCCGCACCCTGTCGATCAGGAGGTCGGCCAGCGCGGTGGTAAGGCAGGTGGCCTCGGTCAGCTCCTTTGTGATGCTTTTCCGTTGGACCTGTCTATCCGCTTCTTCCTGCTCTCGTTTCGCCTGTGCTGTTAATGCAGCGTAGGCGTTTTTTGTTTTCAGGAGCTTTGTGTCCAGCATTTCCTTCTGCACTTTGTAGGTGGGCAGGTCGATCTCCCGGAGCTGGTACTGCTCGTAAAGATGGAGCTTGCCGTCCTCCAGCTCCTCGATCTGTCGTTCATACTCCGGGCGCTGTGATACGGCAGCTTTCACCAGCGCCGATCCTTCGATACACTCCGCGCCCAGCACTTCCATCTGCGTTTTCAAGGATTGAAAGACCGCTTCCTCCAACGCAGTTGCCTCATAACGCATCTTGTAACAGGGCTTGCTCTTGTCTGCGTCAGAGTGACGGCAGAAGTAATACGATGCTTTCTGGAAGGTACGGGAAAGAGCGTGGTCACAGCAGCCGCAGAAGATTTTGCCTTTCAGCGGGTAGTCCCGCTTTTTCTTGTTTGGCTGGGGATAGCGCGTCTGATTGGCCTTGGACTGCTCAAATGTGTCCTGATCCACAATAGCCGGGTGGTGGTCGGGAATGATGTACCATTTGCTCCGATCCTTCATGCGGCTGTGTGTGCCGCCCACTTCCAGCACCGCACGTTTGCCTATCACATAGGTGCCGGTGTATCGCTCGTCCTCCAGTATCCGAAGGACGGTTGATCCGCTCCATATCCCGTGGGTCCGGGACACATCATGGGTGTGGTTTCCGCGGGCAGCTTTGTACTCTCCAGGGGTCGGGATACCACGCCGAAACAACTCTCTGGCAATCTCCGCCGCTCTCATGCCTTCTGCGGAAAGACGGAAGATCAATCGCACCACTTCTGCGGCTTCTGGGTCAGGCTCCATGCGGCCATCGGAGCTTTTGCGGTAGCCGTAGGGACATATCTTGCTCTGGTATTCGCCGCGCTGCATCTTGGCATACTTGGCGCTCTTGGTCTTGATAGACATATCCCGGCTGTAGTATTCGTTTATGAGGTATTTGAACGCGACATCCATGCCCCCGGTATCGCCTTTGTGCCTGTCGCTGTCAAAATCGTCGCTGACAGAGATAAACCGGGTATGGAACAGCGGGAAGACGCGCTCAATGAAATAGCCGGTTTCAATGCTGTTGCGCCCGAAGCGGGAGAAGTCCTTGACGATGATGCAGTCAATCTGATTGCTCCGCACCATCTCTATGAGCTTCTGTACCTGGGGTCGCTCAAAGTTGGTGCCGCTGTACCCGTTGTCGATAAACTCCAGGACCTCGGCGTGAAGGGTCTCCGGCATGGCGGCGGCGTATTCATGGAGGACAAGGCTCTGATTTTCAATACTCAGGCTGTCGTACTTGTAGTCCTCAATAGAGAGGCGGATATAAAGGGCGATCACATAGCTTTGCATTTCTCCAACACCTCCCCGTAGCTGTCATACTCGCTCTGAAATTTGAAAGTTACTGCGATGTGCTTCTCCGTCGTGATGTCAATGCGCTCGATCAGACGGTCAATCAGCTCCGCCGTCAGCACCCGATCTTTTCTGATGCTTTGCGCGTCTCGCCGGACGGCCTGGATCTTCTTGATTTGCGCTTCTAAGGCTGCAAGTCCCTTTTCAAGCTGCTCCAAGTCCTCGCTGAGCTGGGCAAGTTGGGCGTCATACCGTTCCCGCAGGGAAAAGTATTCGTCTCTCCCAATGACGCCCAAGGTCAGGTTTTCATAAAGACCGCGGCTAAGATCACCGAGGCGGGTTCGCTCCTGCTTCTTGCGGACGATCTTCTGCTCCAGTTCTTCACGGTCCCTGCGCTGCTGTTCCGGAATCTCCATGCTGAGAGCATATTTACCAAGCACGGCGTCCAGATTGTCCAAAATGGTGCCGGTGAGAGCTTCCATCAGTTCCTCCTCATAGATGAATACGCCGGGGCAAGCGCCGTGGGCCGTTCTGCTGTTGGTCAGACAATGGAATATGTAGCGGTCCGCGGTTTTCTTCCGTACACAACGTTGCCGGTGGAGGCTCCTGTCGCAGTGAGTGCAGAATACCTTGCCCTTCAAAATATTCGCCGTATAGGGCCGGACTGTTTTCGCCTTGCTTGCCTGGGCGGTGGCCTCCAAAATCTTCTGTACCGCGTCGAACAGCTCCCGGCTGATGATGGCCTCATGGGTGTCGCGCACGACGGTCAGATTCTCCGGGTCTGCCGGAACCTGCTTGTGGTCGATAATCTTCGTGTGACCCTGCACCAGATCGCCGGTGTAAACCTCGCTGTGGAGGATCTTCGTGACGGTGAAGGTCTGCCACCTTCCGCTGCCGATCAGGTTGTCATGGGTAATCTCTCCCAGGTCGCGCTTATAGTGGCTGGGAGCCGTGATCCCGGCCTCATTCAGCCGGACGGCAATAGTGTTCAGCCCAGCGCCCTCATAGGCCCACTCAAAAATCTGGCGTACCACCGGGGCTGCTACCGGGTCGATGATGAGCTGGTGGCAATCGTCGTCGGCTTTCAGATACCCGTAAGGCGTCCGCGCTCCGATAAACTTCCCATCCTTCATAAGCTGCCGCTGAGAGGCTTTGATCTTCCTGCCTATGTCCAATGCATAAGCCTCGTTTATCATGTTCCGCAGCGGGATCAGGATGCCAAAACCGGCGTCGTCCGGGTCGGAGGTATCGTAATTCTCATTGACGGCGATAAAGCGGACACCGCGCTGCGGAAAATAGGTTTCGATGTAGTAGCCGGTGTCGATGGTGTTCCTGCCCAGGCGGGAGAGGTCCTTCACTATCACGCAGTTCACAAGTCCAGCCTCAATATCGGAAAGCATCTCCTGGAAGCCGGGGCGGTGGAAGTTCGTACCCGTGGCCCCGTTGTCGATATAGGTGTGGTAGGCCGTGATCTCCGGGTGGCGGTCCAAAAACTGTGCGATAATGAGCTGCTGTGTCTCAATGGAGGCGGTGCGGCTCTGCTTGTCCTCCACGGAAAGCCGGACGTAGATTGCCGCCCGGCAAATGGCCTCTGTCTCTTGCACTGGCGGCGGCGTGACGTTCTTTCTGCTTTTTCTTGCCATGATTAACCTGCCTTTCGCTCTACCTGCTGGGCCAGGAATATCAGCTCCGCGGCCTTCCGGTATTCATCTTCGTGTCTGAATGTGATCTTCAGCTCTTGCTTGCCGAGAACACGGATGCTCTCAACCATGTGGATCAGCGCCGCGCGGTCTATGGATTCCTGTTCGGAAAACTTGGTGAAGTGATTGATCCAGCGGATGCGCTCGCTTCGGTTTTCCTTTACAGCCTCCAGCTTGTCCTTCAGGAGCCGGATGCTTGCCTTGATTTCTTCGATCTGTCGGGTGTACCGCGCCCGGTAATTGGCATAGTCCTCTTTGGAGATTTCGCCGCTCACCAGACTTTCGTACAGGTGGGCCTTGAACTCCATGATCTGATCCAGACGGCGCTCATTGTCCGTAATGTGGTCGGTGTATTCCTGAATCAGCGCACGGTTGATGCTGGATTGGTCGATGGTTTTCAGCAGCGCCTCCAGAGAGGCCACGTTGTCGATATAGCCCTTGACGGTTTGCCAGACCACATCTATCAAGCTGTCCTCCCGGAGCATGACCGGGCTGTGGCAGCCGTTCTTCTTCCCGGTGGGGCAGTAGTAGTAATTGTACTCCTTGCCCTTCACGCGGTTGGTTTTCCGGGTCATGCGAGCGCCGCAGCAGCCGCAGATCAGGACTCCGGAGAATAGATACACCGTATCCTTATGAGGCGAGGTCCGGGTATCCAGACCGCTGATCCTCTGGACCAGCTCAAAGTCCTGCTTATCAATGAGAGCGTCATGGGCGTCAGCCACCCGCACCCACTCGGAGGACGGGCGCAGCTCCAGCTCCTTGATCTTGTAATTGCTTGTCCCGCGCTTGCCCTGCACCAGCGTTCCCGTGTAGACCTCATCCCGGAGAATACGGAGAATGGTAGTAGCGGACCATTTGCAATCCTTCCGGTCCGCATAGCCTTTCTTAGCGTAAGGGAAACCGTTGTTGCGCTTATAGGCCAGCGGGGAGAGAATCCCCAACCTGTTCAGTTCCGCCGCGATATGGGACGCGCTGGCCCCGTCCAGGCGCATACGGAAAATATCACACACCACGCGGGAGGCGTAGGGATCGGGAATGAGCTGGTTCTTGTTTTCCTCGGATTTGATGTAGCCGTACACCGTAAAGGCTCCCACAAAGTCACCGTTGCGACGCTTCACATCCAGCGCCGTCCGGGTCTTGATGGAGATGTCCCGGCAGTAGGCTTCGTTCATGATGTTCTTTACCGATACGGTCAACTCATCGCTGCTACTTTCCTGAGCAGTGTCGATATTATCTGTAATGGCGATGAAGCGGACGCCGTAAGTCGGGAAGATCCGACGCAGATACCGGCCCGTTTCAATGTACTCGCGTCCCAGGCGGGACAGGTCCTTGACGATAACGCAGTTGATGGTGCCGTCCGCGACCTCCTGCATCATCTCCTTGAAGGCTGGCCGGTCAAAAATGATCCCGCTGTACCCGTCGTCGATCTTCTCCATAACGATCTCAATGTCCGGGTTGCGTCTTGCGAAATCCTCGATCAGTCTGCGCTGGTTGCCTACGCTGTCGCTTTCATTCTGGCGGTCATCAGTATAGGACAGACGGATATAGGCGGCGGCTTTGTATTTGGGCATGAAAAAACACTCCTTCCGTCCCGGAAGTTCCCGCGACAAAAAGAGTGGGTTATAAGGCTTCGGCCTGTTTGATCCTTTT
>Ga0079305_1001991_pt1 | contig 20933 bp, 14 predicted proteins | sample LMS_cellobiose_e_FD_79183 | JGI IMG/M metagenome (GOLD analysis project Ga0079305, IMG submission 79183) | Rumen-fistulated moose microbial communities from Alaska, USA - LMS_cellobiose_enrichment | ecosystem: Host-associated > Mammals > Digestive system > Stomach > Rumen fluid ... | reverse complement strand
TTCGCGGCGGCCGGAAGGATGCGGGCCGATTCGCCGTTGAACGTCCGGGAGCCGGCGGGAAAAAAGGCGACGGAGTGGCCGTCCCGCAGGGCGGCGAGCATATTCTTCACGGCGGAGAGATCGGACGCACCCTTCGTTCGGCTGATCGGCGCGAGGTACCGGCGGATCAGCTTTGAAAAGACGCCCATCCGGTAGACGTGCTCGCTCGCAAGGAAGTACATGTGTTTCGGGAAGGCGGCTGCAAGCATCAAGGGGTCGTAGTCGGTCGCGTGGTTCGCCATGACGAGGAACGGGCCGTCCGGGGTCTCGACCTCGGACGCGGAATAGCCGAGCCTTCGGAAAAGAAACGGTACGAGCAGGCCGCGGTACCGTTCGTAAAAACGCACGTGGCGCAGGGAATCATCCATCGGAACGCCGTCCTCCTCCTTTCCGGTCAGCGGTTGAATATGAGAGCCTCGTACGACGGGATCGTTTCGCGCTCCTCGTCGGTCAGGCCCGTATAGGAAATGCGGTAGAGGTTGCTCAGCTCGTCGTCCGAGGTATAGCGCGCGAGCGCTTCGGAGAGGTAGGAGCAGGCGTCGGCGTACCGGCGGCAGGCGACGAGCGCGGCTCCGACGAACCGTTTGACTTCGACGAGCGTATAGTCCGACCGCTCACCGGCGGCGAGAGAGACCGTATAAATGCGGTCGTAAAGGAGCGCCTTTTCCGCCGTGAGCGCGTAGAACGCGTCGATCCCGTCGGCGGTTCCGTCAAACCGTACGTGGAAGGCGCTGCCCGTTTCGATGAAGGCGCGGAGAACGTCGGCGTCTTCGGCGAACCGCTCGTCCTCCAGGAGCGCATAGAGGCCGTTGTAGGCCGTTTCGATCTCGCCGTTCTCGCGGTAGGACTGCCAGAGGAAGAGCTGACCGTTCTTGAAGAACGCGGTCTTCGCGTCCTGCATCGAGCGGGAGATGACCTGGGCGTCGCGCACGCTCAGCGGGTCGAGGTATGCGAGGGAATCGGTGTATACACGCCGGGAAACGCAGACCTTCCGGGCGTTCCGGTAGGAATCGCTGTCCGTCCTTCCTGCTTCGCGCAGGCTTGTGAGAAGGAGCAGATACGTCTCGTCGGTCGCGTATTCGTAGTCGATCATATACTCGAGGACCTCCGCTGCAAGCTCGGGATGGCCGTCGAGGAGGAGAAGCTTCGCCTCGAGAAGATAGGGGAGAGGTGAGGTATCGGAGTAGTCCTCTGCCTGCTTGAAGAGTTCGCCGTACGTTTCGAGCTGGGCGGACTCCTCGTTCAGACGCTCGTTTCCGGCGCCGCCTGCGACCGCGTTCAGATAGGCGTCGAACGCTTCGAGATCGCCGAGTCCGGCCATATAAGCGTCGGATACGCCGATCGAACGGCCGGCCCGCTCTTCGGCGGCTGCTTTCACCTGCGTATCGGAGATGATGGTGTCCACGGCGCCGGTCGCGGTCGTCCGCCTGAAAAGAGCCGTTCCGCCGAGGAACGCAAGGAGGAGGAGAAGGATCACGAGGGGGATGAAGTCGCGGAAGGTGACGTGTTCGGGGAGAAGCGGCTTCGTTACGGGAATATCCGCATCGGTCAGGATCGCGGCAGGTTTTCCGTAGGCGCTTTCCTTCGTCAGAAGGCCCTTCTCCAGAAGCAGCTCCTCCGCCGACGAGGGGTTGTTCCGCGCGTTGTCCTTCGCCGCGAAATCCAGATCGATCGCTTTCCGGTCTTTGTCCGGATCCGGTTCCGCACCGAACGATTCCGTCACGGCCGGGAAGACGCGGATCACGGTCTCGGATGCGAGACGGAGCGTGAAATGGACGAAGCAGGTTAGAACGAGCGCGTAGACGATCGCAAGCAGCACCGAGCCCCAGACCGTACGGTACAGAAAGACGAGAACGCGCTCGGAAAGAAGCGGAAAGAGAACGGCGCCGGACCAGAAGGTCAGGAGAAGCGCGGCAAACCGTCCGAGCGCGGAGAGCGGGCTTTTCAGGTGAAGCCTCCAGGTCTTTCCCCAGAGATCCGCACTCGGAAGGATCGCGTCCTGTTCGTACAGGATCGCGGAGAGCCACAGGGCCGTATGGGAGGCCGCATAAACGGCGAGAACCGCGGGGATCAGAGCAATGACGCTGCGCGGAAGGAGAGCGCCCTTCTCGAAGCAGACGCAGAAGACGCGAAACTCCAGATAGACGGCCGGAACGCCGAAGCAGAACAGGCGGATCGCCGCGTAGAGCGCATTGTCGGGGAAGGACGGAAGGCCGAGAAGCGAAAGGGCGGCGATTCCGTAGCAGAACGCCGAGACGGCAAGCGAAAGGATCGTAATGGCGGACTGAAGCGGTGTCGTCAGAGCCGTTCCACTGACCGTGAAGAACACCGTGCGAAGAAGATACGGGATGAGGAATGCCGAAAGAAGGCACAGAAAGACCGCCGGCATCCCCGTGCGGACGGGACCGCCAGGCCGGAGGGAGCGCGCTTCCACGCGTTCGGATGATACAGTTTTCTCTCGCTGTTTTTTGCTCATATACGCTTATAGTATAACAGAAAAAACGAAGACCGACGAACAGAATCTCACGGAAAACGAAGAAAGCGGCTGAAAAAAGGGATGGTTTCGTGATATACTGAACGGGAACGGGAATACTACCGTAGAAAAACGCCTGCCGCGCACGCGCTGCGCCGGGACGGCATCGGGAGGAACGACAAATGAAAGCACATGAACGGTTTCTGCATTATACGACCTTTGCGACGGAATCCCGCGAGGAATCGCCGACGAACCCTTCGACGAAGGAACAGTTCGTCCTTGCGAACGCGCTCGCGGAGGAAATGAAGGGCCTCGGGCTCGAAAACGTGCGTGTCGACGAACACTGCTACGTCTACGGCGTGCTTCCCGCGACGCCCGGCTATGAGGAGAAGCCCGCGATCGGCTTCATCGCCCATATGGATACGGTCGAGGATTACGGCCAGAGGCCGACGAAGGCGCGCGTCATCCCGAACTACGACGGGAAAGCGGTTTCGCTCGGCGAATCCGGACTCGTCCTCGATCCCGCGGTCTTTCCGCATCTCCCGACGCTTGCCGGAAAGTCGCTTATCGTGACCGACGGAACGACGCCGCTCGGCGCGGACGACAAGGCCGGGATTGCGGAGATCCTGACGGCCGTCGAGACGATCATCGAGAAGAAAATTCCCCACGGAAAACTCTGCGTCGGCTTTACCCCCGACGAGGAGATCGGCCGCGGCGCGAGCCTCTTCGACGTTCCGGGCTTCGGCGCAGACTTTGCGTACACCGTCGACTCCGGGATGCTCGGCCTCCTTGAATACGAGAATTTCAACGCGGCGAAGGTCATGGTGAAGATCCGCGGCCTGAACGTCCATCCGGGCGCCGCAAAGAACAAGATGAAGAACGCGGTTCTGATTGCGAACGAATTCATCTCGATGCTTCCGGCCGCCGAGACGCCCGCCCACACCGAGGGGTACGAGGGATTCTTCCACGTCCGCTACCTCAACGCGACCGAATCCGAGGCGAAGATGCAGATCATCATTCGCGACCATTCCTTCACGCATTTCGAGGCGCGCGAGGATACGGTCCGGATGATCGAAAAGGTTCTGAAGGAAAAATACGGCGACGAAACGGTCGAGGTCGAAATAACGGAGCAGTACCGGAATATGGAGGAGCAGGTCCGTCCCCATATGCACCTCATCGAGAACGCGAAGGAGGCGATGCGCCGGAACGGCGTCGAGCCGATCATCGTTCCGATCCGCGGCGGTACGGACGGCGCGACGCTGTCGTATATGGGCCTGCCCTGTCCGAACATGTGCGCGGGCGGCTACGCGATGCACGGTCCGTATGAGCACGCTGCATGCGAGGACATCGACCGGATCGCAGAGATCATCGTCTCGATCGCAGCGCTCTACGCGGAGAAATGACCGGAAGCGCGGCTCCCCGGGCCGCAACTGCCTGAAACCCACAGGAGAACGAGATGAGTGAACAGAAACTGATGGTGATCTCCTTCGACGCGATGGTGCGGGAGGACATCACGAACACGCTGAAGGATTATCCGCACTTTAAGTGGATGCTGGAGAACAGTGCCCAGGTCAACCGCCTCCGGACTGTCTACCCGTCGATCACGTACCCGGTCCACGCCTCGATCCTGACCGGCTGCCCCGTCGGCCGCCACGGCGTTCTCGGAAACGAGATCGAGGATTTCGGGAAAACGGGATATCTGCCGTGGAGATGGTATCACAACTACATCAATCCCGAAGCGAAGACGATCTTCGAATACGCAAAGGCGGCAGGTCTTTCGACCGCGTCGATCTTCTGGCCGGTCACGGGAAACAACCCTTATATCGACTACCTGATCCCCGAGATCTGGACGTCGGAATCCGGACGGCGCAAGGTCTTCTCGATCGACCCGTTCCGTACGTCCGGGACGCGCGCCGACATTATGGAGCGGATCGCGCGGCCGAACGAACATTATTTTTACGGCGATCCTGCGGACGGTCCCGTCGTGGGCAATTTCTCGACGGCATGCGGGCGTGATTTCATCCGTCTCTTCCGGCCCGACGTCTTCTTCATTCACATCGGCTTCATCGACTACGCGCGCCATACCCGCGGCATGTTCTCCGATCATCTCACGTCGATGCTCCACTACGCCGACGACTATCTCGGCGTCTGGATGGATACGGCGAAGGAGTACGGAACGTTTGACCGGACGAACTGGGTCATCCTCTCCGACCATGGTCAGGTCAACATCGATCGCGGCGTTGCGCCGAACGTGCTCCTCGCACGGGAGGGACTGATCCGTCTCGACGGGGAAGGGAACGTTCTCGGCTGGGACTGCTTCGTGAAATCAAACGCGGCCTCCGCGCTTGTATTCCTGAAGGATCCAAACGACAAAGCGCTTGAAAAGCGCGTTTCCGATCTTCTGAACGGCTGGAAGGACAGCGGCGAATGGGGGATCGAACGCGTTTATTCGGCGGAAGAGGCGCGCGAGGAGGAAGGCCTCTACGGCGGCTTCTCGTTCGTCCTCGAAGGCGACGGACGGACGGCCTTTACGGGCGACTGGAAAGGCGAACCGATGCGCCTTCCGTCCGATACGGACTACCACTTCAGCCGTGCGACCCACGGCTATCATCCCGATAAGGGGCCTCAGCCGCCGTTTCTGGCGGCCGGTCCCGCATTCAGGAAAGGAGCGTTCCTCGAGCGGCGCTCGATTCTCGACGTCGCGCCGACGCTGGCGCGTGCGATGGGCTTTGAGATGCCGACTGCGGAAGGCCGTGTGATGGAGGAACTGCTGAAATAGCGCGGGGCGGGCGCGGCGGAGCCGCGCCTTACGGCCGCAGGGCGCGAAGCGCCTGCGGCCGCCTGCGCGGATGCGCAGGCCCCGCGCCGTAAGGCGATTCGAAAACGATGAAAAACCGGAAATGGATGGGCAATCTGATGCTGCTCGTGATGGCGGCGATCTGGGGGTCCGCGTTCGTCGCGCAGCGTATGGCTGCAGGCTCGGCGCTCGGACCCTTCAGTTTTTGCGCGATCCGGTATCTCATCGCGGCCGCCGCGATGGTTCCGGTGATCGCCGTCTCCCAGAAACGGGAGGGACGGCGCGGCATCAATCCCTTCGATCCGAAATCGTACGGCGCCGGAAGCGAAAGCCGCTGGATGACCGGGTATGCACTCGGGGTGCGGCGAAACAAAACGCTCTTGGGCGGCATCCTCGCGGGCGTCTTCATGTTCGGCGGAACGGCGTGTCAGCAATTCGGCCTGATCACCGTCCCGACGGGTAAAGCCGCGTTTCTTACGGCGCTCTACGTCATCCTCGTGCCGATCGGTGCGCTCCTCGTCTTCCGGAAGAAGCCGGGCGTTCTCGCGTGGGTCGGCGCGCTGCTCGGCGTCGTTGGCCTGTATTTCCTGAGCTTTGCGGGCGGTGCGGAAAACGGCGGTGTCTCGGCGGGAGACCTTCTCGTTCTGCTTTGTGCGGCGTTCTGGGCGGCCCAGATTCTGACGGTCGACCATTATATGGAGGCCCATGCCGATCCGATCCGCGTCGCGGGTCTCGAATATGCCGTAACGGGCCTTCTCGCGCTCGTCGGGATGCTCCTCTTCGAGAAGCCGACGTGGGCCGCGGTCCTCGCGAACGTCTGGCCGATCCTCTACACGGCGATCCTCTCGACGGTCGTCGGCTTTACGCTCCAGATCATCGCCCAGCAGTACACCGATCCGACGCCGGCGGCCCTCATCATGAGCCTCGAATCGGTCTTCGGCGCTCTGACCGGCGCGCTGATCCTTCACGAATTCCTTTCCGGCCGCGAGCTCGTCGGCTCCGCGATCCTCTTTGCGGGCGTGATCGTCTCCCAGCTTACCCTGCCGAAGCGGAGGGAAGGCGGACGGAAAGGCCGCCGCGGACGTCTCTGACGGAACGGTTTTTGTGACGAAGGCGCTTTTCAGCGTCTTTTTTGTTGTTTTCGGCCGCCTTTTTTCATGCTATTGTGGAGTTGCAACCAAAAGTTGCGGAAAAGTTGGTGGAAAAGCCGCCCGTTTTCGGCATTATGGAAGCAGGATCGTGCCGCTGCTTCCGGACGGCGGCCCGGAATCGAACGAAAACGGAAAACGCGACACCGAACACCGTAACGAAAGGAAACTGTCCATGTGTGAACGACCGCCGATCGGCGAGATCATCAAACAGCGCCGCGAAGAGCTCGGCCTCTCCCAGGAGGAACTGGCCGAGCGCCTGAACGTCAGCCGCCAGTCCGTCTCGAAGTGGGAGACGGGCCTTGCCGCGCCGTCGCGCCGGAACATGGAGGACCTCGCCCGCGCGCTGGGATTCGAACTCCGGCCGGAGCTCGTCACGGAGGAAGAACTCGCCGCGGCAGAAGACGCTTCAGTCAGACAGAACGCCCGCGCGTGGAAGATTGCTGCTGCCGTCCTTGCGATCTGTGCGTGCGTCTTCGGCGGCCTCTGGCTGAGCGAACGCGCGAAACCCGCGGCAGAACCGATCGACGGTGCCGTCGCGACCGAACCGCGCGCCGAATTCCCCAACAACCTCGAAGGCCTCTCGCGCGAGGATTGCGAGGAACTCCAGAAAGCGGAGCCTTCAGATCCGACGTACGAGATCCGAAGAAATCCCGTCAACGTCATCTGGGAGTATCTGGGGAACGTCTGGGGGATGGCGACCGGCGCGAAAGTGGAGTTCCGCTACGCAAATCACAACGAAACGCAGCGTCATTACCGGTTCAGATGGACGGACAACCCGGAACTGGAGGGCGAGATCACGGTCATACAGCCGCTGGAAACGGGCGAAAACGGCATCTGGGTCGTCAGCGAATGCACCGGTCCGGAGAAGGTCGTGGAATGGCTGATCGCGCGCGACGCAGTGAACAACGTCGATCGGACAAATGATGAGGATGCTCTGAAAATCATTCGGACGATCTACCCGCCGGAGGTCACGTTCGTTCGCGAGGCGGATGAAGAACTGACCGACAGCGACACCGGTCTGACGTTCCCCTGCGCGGTCTGGTCCGTCTACGTCGGCGATGACCTTCGCAGCCAGATCGCGGTCCATTCGCGCGAAAAGATCTGGGTGCAGAACACGGACGACTGGCCGCTCAGACATGACTGGTCCGGTGCGTATCGATACGGAGAGGGGTATGCGGCGACGTATATGCAACAACAGGTTTGGAGAAACTCCGAACCGCATTATGAACTTCAGGGCGCACCGGACAGCCTCCTTGTCGGGCCGATGGGTCCGGATCGCTATTTCCTGTATGCCGCGGGGATCCCGGACATCGAAGAACTGACGACGCACAACGAAGGCGGGATCGAATGGACGAAATCGACGCAGACGGTCCGCATCAGCTCGACGCGTTCGACCGGAACGCACACGGGCGCGGTGGAAGGAATGGTACTCTGGGTGGAAGCGGTCAAGGAGGGCGATACGTTCCGCGTGACGGATTACGGAACGGAAGCCGGCCCCTATTTCACGCATCCGTCCATGACGCTGAACAGCCACTTTAAGATCGAGATCACCGAATTCCGCGCCGCGGAGATCGCCGCGATCGCGTACGATATCATCTCGCGCGAGATTGCGAAATACGAATAATCATTGAGTATGCGGAAAAGCAAAAGCCGCACATGCAGAAGCGCATGTGCGGCTTTGTTATTGTTCAATCACACAGAATCGTTACAGAAACCGCTTCACCGTTTCCGCGTCATTCAGCGCATGTTCCAGAATGCGGCTCAGAACGCCGGTATAGCCCTTGCCGAGCGAACGCGCCTTTTTCAGTGCGATCGGCGAAAGACGGAGCGTCACGGTCTGTTTGCGGCGGTCGGCCTTTCGCACTTCCGAAACGCGATGAAATTTGGCGAGTTCCTCTTCCGTGAAATACGGCGAATCCTCGTCGTAAACGATTGGCATTTCGGCCGCGCGGCGAAGTTCTTCCAATTCTTCTTCTGAAGGTTTTCGACTTGGGTCAAGAGAACATCTAACGATTGCCATTTTCGAGATACCGCCTTTCTTCGGTTTTATTTGCTTTGCGTGCCGAGATGATACGGCAGAACGGGCCTCGGAATGAATATACGACCGAAATCAGATTGTAGGCGAGTCCGATCGTTATGTAACGATCCTCATTGGCACTATGACGGAAATCGTATTCTTCCAGACGGTTCGGGTCGCCAAAAACAAGAGTTGCGGTTTTAAAAGAAACGCCATGTTTCAATTTGTTCAAGCGTTCCTTATTTTCGTCCCATTCAAAAAGCATGTTCGGTTCCTCTTCAGCATACGATAAAAGCGCACAAAAAGCAACACTTTTTGTGCTTCCTTGCAAATCGCCTGGCTTTTCAAACGCAAGGGCCGCAAATACATTTTATAACACAAAAAATACGCGCACAAGAAAAAAATAAATATATTACCTCTAATTGCCAACAATGTATCGCGTTGTTTCCACAAAGAAAAAACGATTCTTTAAGTGTTTCGAATCCGCTCCCACGTCTTCCCGAGCAACCATCCCGCGAAGACGGCGAGTAGAAACAAGTACTGGAAACTATAGCGGACGACGGGCACCGAGAAGAGAATGCAGAGGAAATAAGCCCAGAACGGGAGCGCGTAGCGGCGTGCCTCCCGCGTGAAGAGCGCGAGTACCGCACCGGCGAATCCGAGGCAAACCGTGATGTTCCGTACGATCTCGGTGAGGATCTGCATCGGCCATGCGTCGTTGTTCATGAAGATGATGTTGAATTTACCGAACGTCATCCACGAAAGCGTTGCGCGCGGGTGTTTCTTCAGAAGGCCGAACAGCAGCCGGAAGTTGCCCGCGTAGGAACCCGGATCGGTGAGACCGTCCGCCACGGGGTCGGGCGAGAGACCGGCGTAGACGGGGTTCGTCTGCGTCGCCCAGAACACGAGCCGATGGAGCGTGACGATGTTGCGGATCCACCACGGGACGCAGGGGATCAGGAATCCGATGAACATGAGCAAAACCGGCCGCAGCGACACGGAACGGTCCCGGCGGTGTCGGAAGAGACGCGGCAGGAGCAGAAACGGCAGCGTCACGACAACGAGCGAACGGACCATAACGGCACATCCGAAGACGAGACCGCCCCAGAAAGACAGCGTCGGACGTTCGTGTCTCTCCGCCTCGGCCAAAAGCACGAACGACACCATCATCAGGAAGAAATAGAGCGACTCGGTCAGCATCATCCGCGGGTAAACGTAGAAGCCGCCGTTGAGAAAAATGAGCGCGGCCGCGATGAGTCCTGCACCGTCCCGCCCGGTCAACACGGATGCTGTTTTTCGCCTGTTTCCGCTCACGGTGGCGTCTCCTCTGAAAGATTGCGGCAAGGACCGCCTTTCAATGTGTTTACAAATTGTAGACAACTGTAGTCTACAATGTGTAGACAAGCAGGTCAAGCGTTTTTCGTTGGGATCCGCCCAGTGAATTCCTTTTGTTTTCCAATCATCGAAAATAGATTCCGTCAGAGGTTTATTTTGCGTTGCTGTTTTCGCCGTAAAATGCTACAATAACTGCGGTATACCCGCATACCGCTTTTTTGCGTTACGCCGTGTATGAACCGGTGAATGACGGTTCTCTTTTCGGAAAAGCCATTGTCCCGAGAGAACCGGCGCGGGTACCGAATGATCGTTCGACCCTACCGACCCCCAAAGAGGTATTTACCATGAAAAGACTATTCACATCCGAATCCGTTACCGAAGGTCATCCCGACAAGGTGTGCGACCAGATCTCCGATGCCATCGTCGACGCGATTCTCGCGAAGGATCCGAACGGCCGCGTTGCGGCGGAAACGTTCGTGACAACCGGCATGACGACGATCATGGGCGAGATCACGACGACGTGTTACGTCGACATTCCGACGCTCGCCCGCGAGGTCATCCGTGACATCGGCTATACGAAGAGCGAGTACGGCTACGATTACAAGAGCTGCTCCGTCGCGACGTATATCCACGAACAGTCCCCCGACATCGCCCAGGGCGTCGACGGGGCGCTCGAAAACCGCGAAGGCGACGCGAACCTGGAAGGGAACGGCGCGGGCGAGGATCCGCTCGACAGCATCGGCGCGGGTGACCAGGGCCTGATGTTCGGTTACGCCTGCAACGAAACGCCCGAGAAGATGCCGCTCGCGATCTCGCTTGCCCAGAAGATGGCCCAGCGCCTTGCCGCGGTCCGGAAGGACGGAACGCTTCCGTATCTCCGTCCGGACGGGAAGACCCAGGTCACCGTTGAATACGAGGACGACAAACCGGTCCGTCTCGATACGGTCGTCGTCTCCGCCCAGCACGATCCGGACGCCTCGCTCGACCGGATCCGCGCCGACATCATCGAACACGTCATAAAGCCCGTCCTTCCGGCGGAACTGATCGACGCGAAGACGCGCTATCTCGTCAACCCCACCGGCCGCTTCGTGATCGGCGGTCCCGCGGGCGATACGGGCCTGACCGGCCGGAAGATCATCGTCGATACGTACGGCGGTGCGGCCTGCCACGGCGGCGGCTGCTTCAGCGGAAAGGACCCGACGAAGGTCGACCGCTCGGCGTCGTATATGGCGCGGTACGCGGCGAAGAACCTCGTCGCGGCCGGGCTTGCGGACCGCTGCGAGATCCAGGTCGCGTACGCGATCGGCGTCGCACGTCCCGTTTCCGTCTCCGTCAACACGTTCGGAACGGGAACACTCGACGACGAAACGCTCTCCGGGCTTACGAAGCGCGTCTTCGATTTCCGCCCTGCCGCCATCATCCAGAACCTTGACCTGAAGCGTCCCATCTACCGCAAGGTCGCTGCATACGGCCACTTCGGCCGCCCCGAACTCGATCTTCCGTGGGAGAAAACGGACAAAGTCGAACTGCTGAAAGAGGAAGCGAAAAAATGCCAGAAGTAAAAGTTGTTAAATTCGGCGGAAGCTCCGTTGCCGACGCCATCCAGCTCGCCAAAGTCAAAGCCATCATCGACGCGGATCCCGCCCGCCGCTACGTCGTCGTCTCCGCTCCCGGAAAGCGTTACGACGCCGATAACAAGGTCACCGACCTGCTCTATCTCTGCAAGGCCCAACTCGAAAACAACATCGGCTGCGAACAGGTCTTTCAGGTCATCGGCGACCGCTACAAGGCGATCGAGATGAACCTCGGCGTCGACTGCGATCTGAGGGGAGAACTCGACGCGATCTACGAGAAACTTGTGAACGGCGGCTCGAAGGACTACATCGCAAGCCGAGGCGAATATCTTCTCGCGAAGGTGTTCGCGGCCTATCTCGGATACGATTTCGTCGACGCGGCCGGCCTCGTTTCATTCGATGCGAAAGGCCGCTTCCTCGACGAGGAAACGAACGGGAAACTCGCGGCAGAGCTTGCGAAGCACGAACGCGCCGTGATCCCCGGCTTCTACGGAACGCTCCCGAACGGCGAGATCCATACCTTCAGCCGCGGAGGCTCCGACATCACCGGCTCGCTCGTTGCGCGCGCCGTGAACGCCGATATCTACGAAAACTGGACCGACGTTTCCGGCTTCCTGATGGCCGATCCTCGCATCGTGAAAAACCCGAAGCCGATCGACCGTATTACCTACAGCGAGCTTCGCGAACTCTCGTATATGGGCGCGTCCGTCCTCCACGAGGACGCGATCTTCCCCGTCCGGAAGTCCAACATTCCGATCAATATCCGCAACACGAACGAACCCGACAATCCGGGGACGACGATCGTCGCGACCGTTACCGAAAAGTCCGACAAGATCATCACCGGCATCTCCGGCAAGAAGGACTTCATCACGATCGGTATTATGAAGAATACGATGAACAGCGAGGTCGGCTTCATCCGCCGGATCCTGTCCGTCTTTGAGAGCTACAACGTTCCCGTCGAGCATCTCCCGAGCGGCATCGACACGCTCTCCGTCATCTGCGAGCGGAAATACGTCGAGGAATCGCTTCCCGAAATCGTCGAGGAGATCGAACGGAAATACCAGACCGACTCCATCGTAATCCACGAGGATATCGCGCTGATCGCCACCGTCGGCCAGGGTATGTCCTCCCGTCCCGGTACGTCCGCGAAGCTCTTCGGCGCGCTTGCGAAAGCGGGCATCAACATCCGCATGATCGACCAGGGCTCTTCCGAGATGAACATCATCGTCGGCGTCGACAACAACGACTACAAGGAAGCCATCCGCGCGATCTACAATGAATTCGTAACGGAATAGAAAGCGAATGATACCATTATGGGTCTTTTAGAAAAACTGTTCGGCGACGCGTCGGACCGCGAACTGAAGAAGGCCGAAAGGGCCGCGGACGCCGTGATTGCACTCGAGGCGGAATACGGCGCGCTTTCGGACGATGCGCTCCGCGCGAAGACGGATGCGTTCCGGGAACGCCTCGCAAACGGCGAAACGCTCGACGATATCCTCGTTGAGGCGTTTGCGACCGCCCGTGAGGCCGCGTGGCGCGTGGTCGGGATGAAGCCGTTCCGCGTCCAGCTCATCGGTGCTTATATCCTCCACGGCGGAAACATCGCCGAGATGAAGACGGGCGAAGGAAAGACGCTCGTCGCTCCGATCGCGGCGTATCTGAACGCGATCGGCGGAGAGGGCGTCCACATCGTCACCGTCAACGATTACCTTGCGAAGCGTGACCGCGACTGGATGGGCAGGATCTTCGAGTTCCTCGGCCTTACCTGCGCCGTCGTGACCCATGACGTGACGGGACCCGAACGCCACGAAGCGTATATGGCCGACGTGACGTACGGGACGAACAACGAATTCGGTTTCGACTACCTCCGCGACAATATGGCCGTCCGGAAGGAACAGCTGATCCAGCGCGAACTGAACTTCGCAATCGTCGACGAGGTCGACTCGATTCTGATCGACGAGGCCCGTACGCCGCTCATCATCTCCGGCATGGGCGGAAAGGCCGATACGATGTACGAGACGGCGAACCGCTTCGCCCAGACGATGGTCGAGGACGTCGATTTCACGAAGGATGAAAAGGACCGGACCGTTTCCCTGACCGAAGCCGGAATCGCGAAGATCGAACGCCATTTCCATCTCGAGAACTATTCGGATCCCGAGAACATGGAACTCAACCACTACATCCGCGCCGCGCTGAAAGCCATCAATCTGATGAAGCGTGACGTGAACTACATCGTCAAGGACGGCGAGATCGTCATCGTCGACGAATTCACCGGACGCCTGATGTTCGGGCGCCGCTTCTCCGAAGGCCTCCACCAGGCCATCGAGGCGAAAGAGCATGTGAAGGTCCGCGAGGAATCGAAAACGCTCGCGACGATCACTCTCCAGAACTACTTCCGGATGTACAAAAAACTGGCCGGTATGACCGGTACGGCGAAGACCGAGGAGGATGAATTCCGCGAAATCTACAATATGAACGTCGCGGTGATCCCGACGAACAAGCCCGTCATCCGCGAGGATCTGAACGACGCGATCTTCTCGAACGAGAAGGCGAAGTTCCGCGCGATCATCGATGAGGTCGTCCGCCGCCACGAGACCGGCCAGCCCGTCCTCGTCGGTACGATCTCGATCGAGAAGTCCGAGCTTCTTTCGGATATGCTCCGCCGTCGCGGGATCCCCCACAACGTCCTGAACGCGAAAAACCACGAACGCGAAGCGGAGATCGTCGCGAACGCCGGCCAGTTCGGCGCTGTGACGATCGCGACGAATATGGCGGGCCGCGGAACGGACATCGTTCTCGGCGAAGGCGTCCGCGAGGTCGGCGGCCTTGCGATCATCGGCTCTGAGCGCCATGAATCGCGCCGCATCGACAACCAGCTCCGCGGCCGTGCCGGCCGCCAGGGCGACCCCGGCTGTTCCCAGTTCTTCGTCGCGATGGACGACGATCTGATGCGCCTCTTCGGCGGCGACCGCGCCCAGGGACTGATGGCCCGTTTCGGCCTTGAGGACTCCGTTCCGATCCAGGCCGGGATGCTGTCGAGGTCGATCGAAACGGCCCAGAAGCGCGTCGAAGGCCGGAACTTCTCGATCCGCAAATCCGTCCTCGGCTACGACGACGTCATGAACAAGCAGCGAACGATCATCTACGGCGAGCGGCGCCGTGTACTCGACGGCGAGGACCTGACGGATCACATCGACGCGATGCTTCGCACGATCGTTGAGGGCGAAGTCCAGAGTGCGACGGCCGACGGAACGTATCCCGAAGAATGGGACATCACGCGCCTTGAAACGAACCTGCGCGAAATCTGGCGCGGCTTCCCGTCCTACGCGTATTCGGACGAGGAGTGGAAGACGATGACGCCCGAACGGCTTCTCGAGGATACGCTCGAAACGTTCGAACGGGAAAAAGACGCGAAGGAGCAGCTCATCGGCTCCGCGGTCTTCCGCGATTTCGAGCGGAACATTCTCCTGCGCGTTGTCGACATGAAGTGGATGGACCACATCGACGATATGGATCAGCTCCGCCGCGGCATCGGTCTCCGCGCCCTCGGCCAGCAGGACCCCGTCGCCGCATACGCGAAGGACGGCTTCGATATGTTCGACGCGATGGTCGCCTCGATCCAGGAGGATACCGTGAAGTACATCTATGGCGTGACGATCGAAACGAAGGTCGACCGCCGTTCGGCCGCAGCCCCGTCGGGAATCCGCGTTTCGAAGGCAGAAGCCGGCTCGATGAGTCAGCTTGCCGCCCAGGGAAGCGCATCTCTGCCGGACTCCCAGCCCCAGTCCGTCCCGCTTCCTCCTGCGAATGCCGCGTCTTCCGCGCCGTCCGCCGAAAAGATGCTCCGCGGCCAGATGCCGAAGGAGGCGCCGAAGGAGATCCGGACCGCAAGCCATACCCCCGTCGTCCGGAAGGACGTCAAGGTCGGCCGGAACGATTCGTGTCCGTGCGGCTCGGGAAAGAAGTATAAGAACTGCCACGGGAGAAACGCCAATGATTGAACTTGACCAGATCAAATACGAACTGAAGGATACGGCGAAGGAACTTGCCGACCTGAAGAAAGCGATCGACCCCGACGCTCTGAGCGTGCGGATCGCCGAAATCGCGAAGACGATGGAAGAGCCCGGGTTCTGGGATGACCAGAAAGAGGCCCAGAAGCTGACACGCGAGAAGAAAATCCTTGAAAACAAGGTTTCGGAATACGATTCGCTTGCGGGAGATTTCGACGACATCGGCGTTCTCATCGAGATGGCCGAGGAGGCGGATGACGCTTCGATGGTTCCCGAAATCCAGGAAGCATACGACACATATAAAAAAGAGGCGGAGGAGCTCCGCGTCCGGACGCTGCTCTCCGGAGAATACGATACGTCGAACGCGATCATCGCAATCCACGCGGGCGCCGGCGGAACGGAGGCCATGGACTGGGCCGGGATGCTCCTCCGGATGTACACGCGCTGGGCGGAACAGCATAAATACAAAATCAAGATGCTCGATCTCCAGGATGACGTCGAAGCGGGGATCAAATCCGCGACGCTGCTCGTCGAGGGCGAGTACGCGTACGGCTATCTGAAGAATGAACGCGGCGTTCACCGCCTCGTCCGCATTTCGCCGTTCGACGCAGCCGGCCGCCGCCACACCTCTTTCGCGTCCCTCGACGTGACGCCTGAGCTTGACGAGGACGTCGACGTGGAGATCAACCCCGAAGACCTGCGCATCGATACGTACCGGTCGAGCGGTGCGGGCGGCCAGCACGTCAACAAAACCGACTCGGCAATCCGCATCACCCACCTGCCGACGAACATCGTCGTCACCTGCCAGAACGAACGCTCCCAGCACCAGAACAAGGATATGGCGATGCGCGTTCTGAAATCGAAACTCCTTGCGCTTGCGCTCCAGGAAAAAAAGGATAAGATCGCGGACCTCAAGGGAGACTTCTCCCAGATTACCTGGGGCTCCCAGATCCGCTCCTACGTCTTCCAGCCCTACACGCTCGTCAAAGATCACCGCACGAACGCCGAAATGGGCAACGTCCAGGCGGTTATGGACGGCGATATCGATTATTTCATCAACGAGAAGCTGAAACAGCGTGACTGATTATGACGGAACAGACAGAAAACCGGACGGAAACGAAGCAGACGGCGCCGCCGAGTCCGCTTCACCTCTTTCTCCGTTTTGCGAAGATCGGGGTTATGATGATCGGCGGAGGACTGACGATGCTGCCTCTCCTTCAGCGTGAGATCGTGGAGCGCGAGGGATGGGCGACGGAGGAGGAACTTCTCGATTACTACGCGATCGCCCAGTGTACACCCGGCATCATCGCCATCAACACCGCGACGTTCGTCGGCTCGAAACAGCGGAAAGCGATCGGCGGAATCGTCTCGACGCTCGGCCTCGTTTTTCCGAGCCTCGTCATCATCACCGTCATCGCGGCCGTTCTCGCGGAATTTGCGGAGAACCCGGTCGTTCAGAACGCCTTTCTCGGAATCCGTGCGGCCGTCTGCGCGATGATGCTGAATACGGTGATCAACCTCGCCAAAAAGTCCGTCAAGGGCGTTGTGACGGGAGCGGTCGCGCTCGCTGTTTGCGTCGGAATGCTCTTCCTGAAGGTCTCGCCGGTCGTTTATGTCGTTGTGTGCGGCGTTCTCGGCGTGATCCTTCAGGCGGAGACGCGGGACGGAGGTGCGCTGAAATGATCTATCTCCGTCTCTTCTGGGAATTCTTCAAAATCGGCCTCTTCGCGATCGGCGGCGGCCCTGCGACGCTTCCGTTTCTGACGGAGCTCGGCACCCGGACCGGCTGGTATACGGACATCGAGGTTGCGGATATGCTCGCGGTCGCGGAATCGACACCGGGTCCGATGGGCATCAATATGGCGACTTATGTCGGCTTCCGCGAAGGGGGCATTCCCGGCGGCATCATCGCGACGCTCGGCGAAGTCACTCCTTCGATCATCATCATTCTGATCATCGCGGCGGTTCTCCAGAAATTCAAGGAGTCCAAAACCGTGAAAAACGCGTTTTATCTGATCCGCCCCGCGTCGACCGGCCTGATCACCGCCGCCGTCCTCGGCATCTGGCGGCTTGCCTGCTTCGCAGGAGGATTCGACGGACGCGTCTTCGTCTCTGCGATTCTGATCTTCGTCCTCATCCGGCTGACGAACAGACATCCGCTTCTGTACGTCGGAATCGGCGCACTTGCGGGAATACTGATCTTCCCGCTTTTCGGGATCGGCTGATCCGGAAAGGAGAACGCTATGCTGCACCTTTACTACGGTCGTGAATCGGTGGATGCATACGCGTTCTTTTTTTCGCGCTTCGGACCGGGCCGCCATACCGTCGTCGTTCCCGATCAGTTTACCCATAAGGCCGAGGAGCGCGCAATCGAGGCGTTCGGTTCGACCGGTCTGATGGACACGGAGGTCCTTTCGTTCACGCGGCTCAGCCATAAAATCATCGGAGAGGCGGGCGGGAATACACGCGTCCCTCTGACGGAGGACGGCCGGCGGATGCTGCTCAGCCGGATCCTGCGCGAAAAGGAGGGGGACCTCACGGCGTTCCGCCGCGCAAGCCGCATGCCCGGCTTCCCCGGAAAGATCGACGGGATGATTTCGGAATTCAAACAGTACGGAACGTCGCCGGACGCTCTTTCCGAGGCGGCGTGCGACGAAACGAATCCCGTTCAGCTCCGGCGGAAGCTTGCGGACCTTTCCGTCGTCTACCGGGCGTACGAGGAAGCAATCCGCGGCAAGTACCTCGACGCGGAGGATGCCGTCCGCTTTACCGTCTCAAAAGCGAAGGAAGCACCGCTCATCACGGACCGGACGTTCTGGATCCTCGATTTTGACCCGTTTTCACCGATGATCGAGGAACTGTTCGGAATGCTGATCCGGCTCGCGAAGGACGTTCATCTCGCGATTGCGTTCGATCCCGAAGAAGGACCGGACCGGGATCTCTTCCGCCTTTCCAGGCGGTTCGCGGAACGGGAAAAGGCGCTCGCACGTTCCGCCGGCGTTCCGTTCGACGAAACGGTGATTCCGGACGCGTTCATGCGGAAGCGTTCTCTTCCGCTTGAGACCGTCGAGCGGGAGCTCTTCTCGCGCCGCCCGTCTCCGTTCGGGAAACAGGCGCCCGAGGTCGTCTGTGTCCGCGCGATGACGCCGCATGCGGAAACGGAAGCGGCTGCAGCGCGGATCCTTCGGCTTGTACGCGACGAAGGCTTCCGGTTTCGTGAGATCGCCGTCCTCACGAACGATATGGACGGCCGCGGAAAGCTCGCGAAGCGCGTGTTCGGTGAATACGGGATCCCGGTCTTTCTCGACGAGAAAAAAAGGATCCTGTCGAATCCGGCCGTCGTTTACGTGACGGCGCTTCTCGACGCATCAAAAGACGCGAAGCCCGAGGATGTGTTCCGGCTTCTGAAAACCGGCTTTTTCGACATCGAACCGAACGATCGCGAGATTCTGGAAAACTACGCGGTCAAATACCATATCAAAGGCAGCGCGTGGCGAAAGCCGTTCCGTTACGGAAAGAACGAGACGGTCAATTTCCGTCCCGTTTACGGAGAGGAGGGAATGGCGCGTCTCGAGACGCTTCGCATTTCCGTTGCTTCGCTGCTCGACGGGTTCCGCGCCTCCTTTGGCAAAGCGAAGACCGCGGCGGAAAAAACGCGCGCTCTGTACGCATTCCTTGCGGAGGAGGTGCACCTTCCGGACCGCATCGAACGGCTTCGTGACCGGCTTTCCAGAGACGGAGAATTGGAGGAGGCGGAGGAACTTCGCCAGGTCTGGGATGCGCTGACGGACGTTCTCGAACAGCTTGTCGAACTGGCGGCGGATGAGGAACTCAGTGCGGATGAATACCGTGAACTGCTTGCGGCAGGGCTGGCCTCAAAAGAGATCGGCCTGATCCCTCCTGCCGTCGATCAGGTCGTCATCGGCCCGGCGCGCCGTCTCGCAACCGGCGCCCTCAGGGCGCTGTTCGTCATCGGGGCGAACGAGGGCATTCTTCCCGCGGACGGAACGGAACAGGATCTGTTGTCCGGTGAAGAGCGGAAGGTTCTTCTCCTGAGGGACAGTTCGTTCTGCCGGGACGGCGGGTGGATTGCCGAAGAGGAGCGGCTTGCGATTTACCGCGATCTGGCAAAACCGTCCGAACTCCTGTGGGTCAGCGCCGCCCGTTCGGACAGCGAAGGGGAACCGGCCCGCGAATCCGAACTGTATACAGGCCTGCGAAAACTCTTTCCGAAAAACGGAGAGGAGAACGGCGATCTCGGCGCAGCCGGATCGTTCGAAACGGCGGCTGCGGCGCTTCCCCATCTTGCGGCGGCGTTCGCGGGAAATGGAAACGTGTCGGAAAACGCATCCGATTCCGTTTGGCGCGAGGCGTACGACTGGTTTCTCGAAAACGAACCCGGGAAGCTTGCGCCGGTCCGCGAAGGACTTCTGTTCCGCACCGGGAACGAGCGCATCCGGCCGGAAACGGCCGCTTCCCTGTATAAAAAGACGCTTTCCGCGTCCCGCCTGGAGCGGTTCAGCCACTGCCCGTTTGCCCATTTCATCAGCGAAGGTCTGAAGCCGGAGGAAAACCGTTCCTTTGATCCGGATTTTCGCGCGACGGGCGAAGTCTACCATCAGGCCGTCATGGAGCTTTCGAAGCGGCTTCTGCCGGAACACGGCGCCGTGACCGATCCCGGATCGCCCTGGATGACGGTCTCGGACGAAGAACTCCGGGTTCTGTGCGAGACGGTTCTCGACGAAATATCGAAAAACTACAGGGAGGGCCTTTTCGGTGCGGGCGAAGCGGAACGGTACCGGAAAGACCGGATCCTCGACGTCCTGTTCGAAACGGCGAAGGCGCTTGTCCGTCAGGTGCGGAGCGGGTCCATCGAGACGATGCTCCTCGAGGAGCCGTTCGGTCGTTCCGGCACACGCCTTTCCGCGCTTCCGGTCGAGACGCCGGAAGAGACCTATTATCTGGAGGGGCGAATCGATCGGATCGATCTGCTTCCCGGCCGTTACGTCAAGATCATCGATTACAAATCCCGCAGGGAAACCTTCCGTCCCGGAGATGCCGAGAGCGGCTGGCGTCTCCAGCTGATGCTGTATCTCGCGGCGGCGACGGAGAACGGGCAGGCTCCGGGAGGTGTATTTTATTTCCGCATCCGGAACAATGAGGTGGATCTCGCGGAGAAAACGGGTCCGCTGACGGACCTGCTCAAAGCCGGGGCGGAGGAGACGGGCCGTTCCGCGTTTGCGATGAACGGCATCGTCGTCGACGATGCGAAGGTGATCGGAAGCATCATCGGAGACGATGATCCGGAGGACATCATCAGCGGTCTGAAAAAAAGCAAAAAGGACGGTGCGGTCATCGGGAAAAACGTGCTGATCGACGAGGCGGCCCTTCGCATTCTTCTCGATACCGTCCGGAAGAACGTTGCCGGGCTTGCGCGGGATATGTTCCGCGGCAACATCGCGGTCGACCCGATGATCGTTTCGAAGGAGAATGATGCCTGTAAGAACTGCGGCTACAAGCCGATCTGCGGAAAGGGG
>Ga0079305_1001989_pt1 | contig 20950 bp, 13 predicted proteins | sample LMS_cellobiose_e_FD_79183 | JGI IMG/M metagenome (GOLD analysis project Ga0079305, IMG submission 79183) | Rumen-fistulated moose microbial communities from Alaska, USA - LMS_cellobiose_enrichment | ecosystem: Host-associated > Mammals > Digestive system > Stomach > Rumen fluid ... | reverse complement strand
GGGCCGCAGCGCCTGGAAAACAGTCCAGCGGACTGTTTTCAGCGAAGGCCGGGCGGCAGCCCTGGGCAGCGCTACGTTGACCGGAATGAAGCTATGTCAGAGCGAAAAAGAGCCGAAAAGATGACTACTTTTAAGAAGATTTTAGTATTACAGGCGGCGCCTTATTCATGCAGCAGCCGCTCTTTTTCCAGCGCTTCCTTCTTGCCGTGGATGCGGCCCAGGGCGTACATCAGCAATGTGGCGCACAGCAGGTTGATCCAGCCCATGCGGCCCGGGCCAACGGTGTTCATCATGCCGATCACCAGGTTGGCCCCGCCGATCACGGAGAGCATTTTTCCGATCTTGTCCAGGTGCCTGATGCGGGAATCAATATCGGAGAACAGGTCGAAGGGGCCTTCCTCCGTCTTTTTGCGAAAGAAGATCCACATGAGCATCTGGCCCACATACTCCGCCCCGGTCTCCTCCATAAAGCTGATGTAGGATTCGTCATAGGGGTGCATCTCCAGCCGCACGCTGTACTCCCCGGGCTGACACCGCACAAAGTGATAGGAGCACAGGCCCACGCTTTCCAGCACCCAGCCGTTCAGGGCCATTTCATTCAGCCAGGCCTCTTCCTTTTCAAAATCCCAGATCATAAACCATTTGTATATCGTCTTGCGGCTTTCCATGCTTATTCCCCTCTCAATATCCTTTCGCCGTTTTCCGCCAGCTCCCGCAGGCGGGCAACCTCGTTTTCCAATACGCGCTTTCCCTGGGCCGTCAGCCGGTATTCCTTGCGGCGGCTGCCGTCCTCCACCGGCAGCTGGATGATCCAGCCCTTGTCGCACAGGGAATTCAGCGCCCCGTACAGCGTGCCCGCCGCCAGGCGCACTCGGCCGCGGCTCATTTGCTCGGTCTGCTGCATGATGCCGTATCCGTGCTGAGGATTGATCAGAGACAGCAGGATATAATACGTAGCCTCCGTCAGCGCCAACGTATCCGCCATATCCTCACTCCTTTCGTTGTCCGATATATCGCTTAACGATATATCGTGTTGTCATTATATCGTAAAGCGATATACTTGTCAATGGGGATAAGAAAAAAATTGAGGAAGAAACAATCCCCGGCGGCGCTGGAAGAAACGAAGGAATAATACTGATACCTGATTAGAATGCTGCACAAGAAACAGAAATTTGACGGGGAAGGGGTACGCTTCTCTTTTGCGTCAAAAGAGAAGCAGAAAACCTGCCTTTGTCGCCTTAAAAGCTGCTGACAGAGCGAGAAACAAAGCCGCAGACCACCGCTTCCGGGCAGCCGGCTTCGCTGGCGCGCTGTGCGCAAAGCGCACAGCGAAAAACCGCTGGACAGACCAGAAAATGAATTCATTCATTTTCTGGCTGGCCATCGGTTTTTCTTATGCCCGGAAGCTCTCTTGGCGACATTTAAGCTTCGGGCGCAGATTGTTCGTTGTTGTTTTCAAGCCGGTTCGCCCGGCGAGGTCCAGGAGATGAAATCTCCTGGCGCAGTGGTTTGGAGGCCGCGGAGGCCTCCAACGTTTCCCTTGCCAATTTCTGGGAATCGTATAAAATGCCGTTCGTCAATAAAAAAATGCCGTTCATCAAATGATGAGAACAGCATGATAATACTACTTCAATCCTAAAATCTTAATCTTCAGGGGTCTTTTCCATTCTGGCTTTGCTTCAGACGCCCCGCGCTACTCCGCTAAAGCGGAAGCGCGGGTTTCGGGCAGCAATGCAAGCATTGCAGCCCTCAGCCTCGCTGCGCTCGGCGCTGTTCCGGTCAACGTAGCGCTGCTACGCCTCCCTCCATTCAGCTTAGCCAGAATGAAAAATCCCTCCAGAATCTGATAAGATTTTAGAATTTCAGTAGTATAAAACGATTCATTCTGCATTCTGCATTGCAAAAAGCGTCCCCTCAGGGGACGCTTTTTGCTCAGTACCTGCGCTTGCGAGCGGCTTCTGCCTTCTTCTTGCGCTTTACGCTGGGCTTCTCATAATGCTCACGCTTACGAACCTCAGCCATAACGCCCGCGCGGGCGCACTGGCGCTTGAAACGCTTGAGAGCGCTCTCCAAGGATTCGTTTTCCTTGACACGTACTTCAGACACTTGTTTTCCCTCCCTTCGCCTATCTCGCCCTGGCACACGCCGCATATACGGCGGATGGCGACCGTGTGTGTATTATACTGCTTTACGGGCTTTCCGTCAACTGGTTATTTCATGTTTTTACAGTTCAGACACATATGTGAAATAATATGTGTCAGCTTGTTACATAAAACAACGTCCGGAAATTTGCGGGATTTTCCGCGGTTTTCAGGCCATATTGACACGCACAATCCCCCCGCGGGATTGTCAAGGGGCTTGCCCCTTGACAATAATTCGCAGCCGACGACATGCGCGGCGGCGAGAATGAAAATTTCAGCGGGGAGCGCAGACGACCGGATGAAATTTTCTTTCCTTGCGGTTTTTCCGCCCGGGAGTCTCCATAGCGCCGAGCGTCACGAGGCGAGAGGAAAAACCGAATGGGGGGAATGCGGGGGATGAAATACCCCTCCGTGACAAATCAGGCCATGTTGACGCTCAGCCTGCCGCCGCCCAGCACGTGAATGTGCAGATGGGGCACGGTCTGGCCCGCGTCCGTCCCGCAGTTGCTGGCGATGCGGTATCCCGTTTCGGTGATGCCCTCCAGCTGGGCCACCTTGCGGCAGGCGTGCAGCAGGGCCAGCTGCTCCTGCTCCGTCAGGGCGTCCAGCTCGTTCAGGCTTTGTACGTGGCGCTTGGGGATGATGACCACGTGCTTGGGGGCCAGGGGGTTGATATCCCGGAAGGCCAGCACGTATTCATCCTCGTACACCTTTTCAGAGGGGATCTGGCCGTTGGCGATGGCGCAGAAAATGCAGTCTGCCATAGGTACAACTTCCTTTCTTTTCCACCCCTCTGTTATATAGACGTAACAGAAGGGCGTTTTATTTCACTTTTTAAAAAATTTTTCCGGTAAAACCGTCTTTGGCAAGGCCGGTGATCAGCACGGGCCGGGTCTCCCCCGGCAGGGCCCCTTGAACGGCGCAGCGCATATACTCCATGGTATAGCCCACGGCGGCCCCGTCCTCGCAGGCCTCAAACAGCACGCTGCGCACGCTGCCCACCTGGCTTTGGGCGTAATCGCGGGCCATTTCCCGTCCCAGGGCGATCAGCTCCCGGGCGCGCTGCTCCCGCAGGGGCCGGGGCACGGCGTCCGGCATCTCCGCCGCCGGGGTGCCTTCCCGCTCGCTGTAGGGGAAAACGTGCATGCGGCTGAACCCCATTTCCCGGCAGAAGGAAAGGCTTTCGGCGTGCTCCGCCTCCGTTTCCCCGGGAAAGCCGCTCATCACGTCGGTGGTCAGGGCGCAGCCGGGAAAGACCGCCCGCAGGGCCGCCGCGCTCTGGCGGAAGGCCGCCGTGTCATACCGGCGGCGCATGCGGCGCAGCACGCTGTCGCACCCGCTTTGCAGGGCCAGGTGAAACTGGGGGCATACCTTGGGCAGCTCCGCCAAAGACCGGGCGAAATCCGCCGTTGCGATCACCGGCTCCAGGCTGCCCAGGCGGATGCGCTCCACCCCGGGCAGGGCGTGCACGGCGCGGATCACGCTCAGCAGGTCGGCGCCGTCCTTCAAATCCCGCCCGTAGCTGGTCAGGTGGATGCCGGTGAGCACGATCTCCCGGTAGCCCGCCTCGCTAAGCCGCTGCGCCTCCGCCGCCACGTCCGCCACGGCGCGGCTGCGGATGCCGCCCCGCACATAGGGGATGATGCAGTAGGCGCAAAAGCGGTCGCAGCCCTCCTGAATTTTCAGCGTGGCCCGGGTGCGGCCCTCGTGCCGGGTGATCAGCAGCGGTTCAAAGGCGGCGCGGCGCACGTCGGTCACGGCGCAGATCTGCCGGTTTTCCCGGATGGCCTGCGCCAGCAGCGTCACCACCTCCGCCCGGCGGGCGGTGCCCAATATCAGCCGGGCATTCGTGGTCTTCAGCAGCTTTTCCCCATCCCGCTGGGCCAGGCAGCCGCACACCACGATCTCCGCCGCCGGGTTCAGCCGCCGGGCCCGGCGAACGGCCTGCAGGCTCTTTTTATCCCCCGTGCCGGTGACGGTGCAGGTGTTGATGACATATACGTCGCATACGTCGTCAAAATCGCCCGCCGTGTACCCGGCGCGCTCAAACAGTTCCAGCATGGCCTGGCTGTCGTACTGGTTTACCTTGCAGCCAAGGGTGTGAAATGCGACTTTCATGAATCGGGATTATCCTCCTTTCAAAGCTTTCGATAATGCCCATTTCCAAGAAAATCAACAATTCCTCGATTTCGTAGCACTTGCAGTTGCTGTCTGATTTTAGGACGAATATTGTGATTGTCAGGATGTTTTAATTCAAGTGTTTTTTCAAATCCGTACACTTCTTCCAGATCAAATTCCTGATCCTGTATCATATTAACACATTGGAGAACATCAAACAGCCAACCTCTGGCATCAAGATTATCCACTTTGATTTGAAAAGCTTTTGTAATCTTCTGCCTGATATATTCTTTTTCGGTAATGATTCCATTATGAATGATTGGAATTTTTCCCTGTTCCGGAATTTGATCAAACAGAATATTGCAGCCAATCCATCCGCTTCGTTGAGCTTCTTCTCTTAATGGTTTTCTTTTTTCAACAATAGCAGGAGTCAAAAAGAATTTAGGCACAAATAGAAGATCGGAAACTCGCATAGAATCGAGATGATAGCTCATGAAAAGAAAATCAGGATTTGAGTTTTCAGTAATTCTTTTAATAAATGTTTCATAAGCACCATCTGTGATTTTCTTGCCCAGTGGCCCGTTCTTGCTCTTTAATTCATATTGCTCTTTGCATGATGGACAATAGAAATCGGCGACTGTTTTGTTGTTGGGAAAGTGATTGACTTTCGAATTACCACATATTGGACAATACAAGTTTACGGAAACCCAGTTTTCTGTTATAACGCGTGCCTTTTGGGATTTGCTGTTATAACGTGCCGCTAATTGAGCATCAAGAAGTAAATCCATTTTCGCTCCTAAATACGGCTTCCCCTGGAGGGGAAGCTGTCACCGCAGGTGACTGATGAGGTGTAGCCGCCGCAGCGGCGTATTCTTCGCGAAACAAAGAGAACGGCTCTGTGGAGCCTATACCTCATTCGTCCCGCTATTGCGGGCCACCTTCCCCTCAAGGGGGAAGGCTTTTGGTTGCTTTATATCCTCAACTATGCAACCTTCAAAGCATTTGAAAACGATGCGAAGGTGAAAGCATAATTTCGGAATAGTGCCCCATCCTTACTCCAGATTGTTTGAAAACGCCATCGCCGCCACGATGGCGGCCAGGCCGGCGGTTTCGGTGCGGAAGATGCGGGGGCCCAATGTGACGGCCTTCGCCCCGGCGGCCAGCAGCGGGGCCACGTCCTCGGGGCTCATACCGCCCTCGGGGCCGATGACCAGGGCCAGATCGGTGATCTGCGGGGTGATCAGCTGCCGCAGGCTGCCGTCCCGGGCGTCCTCCCAGGGAACCAGGGCCAGCTGATGGCCCGCCAGGGCGGCGGGCAGCCGCTTCATGGCAAGGGGCGGAGCTACCTCCGGCGTCAGGGGGCGAAAGGCCTGCTTGGCCGCCTCCCGGGCGATGCGGTTCCAGCGGGCCAGCTTTTTGCCGTCCTCCGCGCCCAGCTTCGCCACCGACCGGGGCATATTCACCGGCACGATGCGGTGCACTCCCGCCTCGGTGCATTTCTGTACGATGTAATCCATCTTATCCCCCTTGGGCACCCCCTGATACAGGGTCACCCGCAGGGTGGCTTCGGGGCTCTTCACCGGCTGCAGCATCCGCACGGTCACGCCCTCCGCGGTGTCCGCGATCTCCGCCAGATAGGCTTCACCGCCGCTGAACAGGTGAATCTTCTCCCCCGGGCCCAGCCGCAGCACCCGTAGGGCGTGGTTCGCGTCCTCCGCCTCCAGGCGGGCCAGGCCGCCCGCGACGCCGTTTTCATCTGCAAAAAAGCGATGCATGGCTTACCCCACCCGCGCCGCCAGCGCCACCCAATCGCCCTTCTGCAGGCGGTCAAACAGCCGGTAGCCGTTCTTCGTCAGCACGTCCACAACGTCCTGCTCCCGCTCCTTCAGAATGCCGCTGCACACGAACAGGGCGTTCTCCGCCAGGTGCTCCCGCAGGGGGGCGGCCAGCAGGGCGATGACGTCCGCCAGGATGTTGGCCACGGCGAAATCGCACTTTACGCCGTCCAGCCCGGCCACCAGGTCTCCCTCCTGGATGTCGATCACGTCGGAAAGGCCGTTTTTCTCCACGTTTTCCCGGGCCACGCGCACGGCCATGGGATCGATATCCACCCCCAGCACCTGCCGGGCTCCCAGCCGGGCCGCCGCGATGGCCAGAATGCCGCTGCCGGTGCCCACGTCCAGCACCGTGCCGCCGCGATAATGCTTCTCGATCATCTCCACGCACATGGCGGTGGTCTCGTGGGTGCCGGTGCCGAAGGCCATGCCGGGATCCAGCTCGATGATCAGGTCGCCGGGGGCGGCCTCCCAATTCTCCCAGCTGGGCTTGATTACCAGGCGCTTCCCGGCGCGGAAGGGCTTGTAATACTGCTTCCAGCACTCCGACCAATCCTGCTCCTGCACGCCCTGACGGCTCACCGCAAGGGAGCCCAGATCCATGCCCGTCAGCCCCGGCAGGGCGGCCAGGATGTTTTCCAGGCCCCGCAGGGCTTCCACGCTCTCAAACCAGGCCTTCACCTGCACGTCCTCGGGCATTTCGTCGATCATTTTGGGGTCGATCAGCTCCCAGTAGCCGCCCGGCTTGCTGGGGTCGGGCACGTCCGCCCGGTCGATGATCTGGGTGCCCACCGCGCCCTGGCGCAGCAGCGCCTCCGACACGATGTCCGCCCCCTGGCTGTTGGTGGAAATGGTGATCTCGATCCAGTCCATGGGAAAAAACCTCCGAAGGATAATCAATAAAAATATTATACGCCACATCGCGGGGCAAGTCAATTTGAACAAAATCCCTGTACAAAAAGAAAAACGGAAGGCGCCATGCAGCGCCTCCCGCGGTTTTGCGTCCCGAAAACCAAAGCCTGATGAAGAATACATAGTGAAACAAACTTCAATTCTTCATTCTTCATTTTTCAGTCTTCAGTCTTCAGTTTTTTTATTCAATCACAAATGCTCCTTCTTTCGCGTCGATGGTCAGCTGGCCGTCGTGCACGTTGCCCGCCACGATGGCCCGGGCGCACAGGGTTTCCAGCTTGCTCTGGATCAGGCGCTTCATGGGCCGCGCGCCGTAGGTGGGGTCGTAGCCCTGCTCCAGCAGCAGCTCCATGGCGTCCTCCGTCAGGGTCAAGCGCACCTGGCGCTCCGCCAGGCGATCCTGCAGGCGGCGCAGCAGCAGCTGGGCGATCTGCTTCACCTGGCCGCGGCTCAGGGGCGTAAACATCACGGTGTCGTCGATGCGGTTCAGGAATTCGGGCTTGAAGGTGCGGCGCAGCAGCTGCGTCACCCGATCCTTGGCCTGCTGGCTCAATTCGCCATTCTGGCTGATGCCGTCCAGTATCTCGTCGCTGCCCAGGTTGCTGGTCATGATCAGGATGGTGTTCTTGAAATCCACCGTGCGGCCCTGGCTGTCGGTCACGCGGCCGTCGTCCAGAATCTGCAGCAGGATGTTGAACACGTCGGGATGGGCCTTTTCCATCTCGTCAAACAGGATCACGGCGTAGGGCTTGCGGCGCACGGCCTCGGTCAGCTGGCCGCCCTCGTCGTAGCCCACGTATCCGGGAGGCGCTCCGATCAGGCGGGATACGCTGAATTTCTCCATGTACTCCGTCATATCGATGCGGATCAGGCTGCGCTCGTCGTCAAACAGGGCCTCGGCCAGGGTTTTGGCCAGCTCGGTTTTGCCCACGCCCGTGGGGCCCAGGAAGAGGAAGCTGCCGATGGGCCGGTTTTCGTCCGCGATGCCCGCGCGGCTGCGCAGAATGGCCTCGCTTACGGCGGTTACGGCCTCGTCCTGGCCGATGACGCGGCGATGCAGCACGCCGTCCAGGCGAAGCAGCTTCTCCCGCTCGCCCTCCATCAGCTTGCTCACGGGCACGCCCGTCCAGCGGGAAACGATGCGGGCGATCTCCTCCTCCGTCACCTTATCCCGCAGCAGGGTGCGGGTTTCCGGCTCCTTGGCCTCCAGCTCCGCCAGCTCCTGCTGCAGCTTGGGCAGTTCGCCGTATTGCAGCTGGGCGGCTTTGTTCAGATCATAGGCGTTCTTGGCGCGCTCGATCTCGCCGTTCAGGCGCTCGATGTCCTCGCGGAGCTTCTGCACCTTGCCGATGGCGTTCTTTTCGTTGTCCCACTTGGCCTTCATCTCATTGAAGCGCTCGCGCATTTCGGCCAATTCCTGCTGCAGGGTCTTGAGGCGGGTCTTGCTCAGCTCGTCGGTCTCCTTTTTCAGGGCGGCCTCCTCGATCTCGTGCTGCATAATTTGACGGCTGATCTCGTCCAGCTCCGCGGGCATGCTGTCCATCTCCGTGCGGATCATGGCGCAGGCCTCGTCCACCAGGTCGATGGCCTTGTCGGGCAGGAAGCGGTCGCTGATATAGCGGTTCGACAGGGTGGCGGCGGCAATCAGTGCCGCGTCCTGAATCTTGACGCCGTGGAACACCTCGTAGCGCTCCTTCAGGCCGCGCAAAATCGAAATGGTATCCTCCACGGTGGGCTCATCCACCTGCACGGGCTGGAAGCGGCGCTCCAGGGCCGCGTCCTTTTCCACGTACTTGCGGTATTCGTCCAGGGTCGTCGCGCCGATGCAGTGCAGCTCGCCCCGGGCCAGCATGGGCTTTAAGAGGTTGCCCGCGTCCATGCTGCCCTCGGTTTTGCCCGCGCCCACGATCAGGTGCAGCTCGTCGATGAACAGCAGGATCTTGCCCTCGCTCTTTTTGATCTCGGCCAGCACGGCCTTTAAGCGCTCCTCAAACTCGCCGCGGAACTTGGCCCCGGCGATCAGCGCGCCCATATCCAGGCTGAAAATGCTGCGATCCTTCAGGCTGTCGGGCACGTCGCCCCGCACGATGCGCTGGGCCAGGCCCTCGGCGATGGCGGTTTTGCCCACGCCGGGCTCGCCGATCAGCACGGGGTTGTTTTTGCTCTTGCGGCTCAGGATGCGGATCACGTCGCGGATCTCCTTATCCCGGCCGATCACGGGATCCAGCTTGTGATTGCGGGCCAGCTCCGTCAGGTCGCTGCCGTACTTTTTCAGGGCGTCGTAGGTGTCCTCCGGGCTGTCGCTGGTGACCCGGGCCGCCCCGCGCACGGCGGAAAGGGCCTGCAAAAAGGCGTTTTTATCAATGCCGAAGGCCCGGAAAAGCTCCTTCGTCTCCCGGTCGGGAGCGGAGAGCAGGCCCAGCATCAAATGCTCCACGGAGATGTATTCATCCTTCATCCGCTCGGCTTCCTTGGCCGCCTCCCGCAGGGCCTTGTCCATATCGGCGGTGACGTACACCTTGCCCGCCTCGCGCCCGCCGCCGCTCACCCGGGGCAGCTTTTCCACCGCCGCCAGGGCCGCCGCGTGCACCGAGGCCGCCTCGATCTTCATCTGGGTCAGCAGCTGGCAGATCAGCCCGTCCGGGCTTTCGGTCAGCGCGGAGAGCAGGTGCGCCTGGCCCAATTCCTGATTGCCATATTCCCCGGCCAGGGCCTGGGCCGCCTGGATGGCCTCCAGGCTCTTTTGCGTATATTGAATGTTGCTCATAAACATCAGCCTCCTCGGGAAGATCAAAACTGACTTTCTTTGACCTTCAAGAATATTATACGGCTTTTCCGCAGGCTGTCAAGGGGGAAAATGAAAATTGTTGCAAATTTCGCCGTTCGTCGTTATACTGAGCGGAAAGGAGGCGAAGCGCCATGAAGCTGCTGTTTCTCTTCGGCAATTCCGCCGTGGGCAAAATGACCGTGGGGCAGGAGATCGCGGCCCGCACGCCCCTGCGGCTGTTTCACAATCACATGATCATCGAGCCGGTGCTGCAGGTGTTCGGGGAATTTGACGGCGCGGCCATCGCGGAGATCCGCCAGGTGATCTTTCGCCGATTCGCCGCGTCCGATCATTACGGCCTGATCTTCACCTACATGTGGGCCTTCGATCAGCAATCGGACTGGGATTATATCGCCTCCGTGCGGGCGATCTTTGAACCCTACGGCACGGAGTTCTATTATGCCGAGCTGGTGGCCGACCAGGCGACCCGCCTGGCTCGCAACCGCACGGAAAACCGCCTGCTGCACAAGGCCAGCAAGCGGGATCTGGCCGCCTCCGATCAGCGGCTGCTGGACGCCGACGCCCATTACCGCTGTGAAAGCCTGCCGGGAGAGCTCCCCTTTGAAAATTACCTGCGCATCGACAACACCCGCCTCACCCCGGAGCAGGCGGCGGAGCGGATCATCCAGGGGTTTGGATTTGAACGGAAACCAATATAAATATACAGAAAAGCGACGGTTTGAACCGCCGCTTTTTGCATGTGATCCTTAGACTGTCATTCCATCAGCTGAGGGCCTTCCAGCATTTCCGCGCCGCAGATATAGGCGATGGGCAGCGGGCTGCCGTCGATCTCCTCGCCGCTGCATTGCAGCATCACGCCGTTCATCACGCAGAAGGGGGAGAGCGCGCTCATTTCCTCCCAGGTGCCGTGGCCGTCCAGAATGCCGGGCAGCGCGGCCTGCTCCTGGGCATCCAGCCCGGCCAGCGCGCCGTACAGCGGGAACAGATGCATGCAGGCGCTCACCGTGTCGCCGCTCAGGCAGGAGAGCACCGCGTTCAGCACCGCTTCCCCCTCCGCGTCGGTGTAGATCAGCAGGGCGCAGTCATCCCACATTCCGTTGTAAATGCGCCCGCCGAAGGACGCTTCCCAGCTGTCCGGCGGCTGCGGGGCGGAAACGGAACCGTTCATATAGCCCGCCGTCACATGCTCCGCCAGGGCGGAAAACAGCGCCGTCATCGTCCGCTCCCCGGAGAGGGTGGCCATGCCATCCGCGCGGAAGGGCGCATACCCGGCGGCGGCATCCAGCGGCTCGGTAAAGGCGACGCGGCCATAGGGACAGCCTGCGGTGTTCCGGCCGAAGGTTAGCTGATAGCCATTTTCCAGCCATACGGGCAAGGGCTCCTCCCTAAACCAGTCGCCGGTGTGATCCTCCATAAAGATGATCTGCGATACCCATTTGCCGTAGTCCCCGTACTGGGCCGCCGCCCAGTCCGCCGCGGCGGAGAGCACCTGCACGTCCGGCGCACATTCCATCGCGTATCCGGTCAAAACCACTTCCTGCACGATTCCGTCCGGGGTGGGGTCGGTCACCGTGGCCCGCAGCGTTACGTACCCGGTCTGCAGCAGATGGATCCAGTGCCCGTCTGACCACAGGGCGTCGGTAAAGGCCACGTCCTGATCCCAGTTCTTTTTCACAAAGCCGGAGAATACCGTGGAGAAATCCTCCCAGCGCCGCTGCTGGGGCTCGCTTTCCACCCCCAGGATGCCTATCGCCTGGCCGCCTTCCAGCTGCCTGACCTGCAGGGCGGCGGTCACGCCCTCCGGCGCTTCAATCAGCCGCGGGGCCTCCTGCGCCTGCTCCGCCAGGGCGGCGGAGAACAGCAGCGTCAGCGCGGCCAGCAGGGAAAGGATGCGTTTCATCATGGCTTATGCCTCCTTTATCCTCAGTTTCGCGGGGCAATCATAGCTTCCTCTCGCCGCTCCGCCACACGGCGTGCACGGCGCAGCCTTCGTCCATCAGCAGGATGTCGGCGTCCAGCCCGGGCAGCAGCGCGCCTTTTTTGCGGTCGATGCCGATGCTGCGGGCGGGAGCCTGGCTGGCGCAGCGCACCGCCTCCCACAGGGGCGCGCCGCTGTGATCCCGGTAATTGCGCACGGCCTCGTTCAGCCGCAGCACGCTGCCGGCGATGGTGCCGTCTGCCAGGCGGCATTCCGGGCCGCGCACGTGGATGGTCTGGCCGCCCAGGTCGTATTCCCCGTCGGCCAGTCCTCCGGCCCGGGTGCAGTCGGTGATCAGCGCCAGCTGCTCCCCCTTGGCCCGGCGCAGCAGCGGGAACAGCCCCTTGTCCACGTGGAAGGTATCGGCGATCAGCTCGCAGCAGGCGTCGCTGACCAGGGCGGCCCCCACCGCGCCGGGGCGGCGGTGATGCAGCCCGCTCATGGCGTTGAAAACGTGGGTAAAGTGATCGGCCCCCGCGTCCAGGGCTGCCAGGGCGGTATCGAAATCGGCGTCGGTGTGCCCCACGCTGACCCGGATGCCCGCCCTCCGCAGGGCGCGGATGCACGCGATGGCTCCCGGCATCTCCGGGGCCAGGGTCACCAGGCGGATCACGTCCGCCCAGGGCAGCAGCAGCTCCGCGTCCGGCGGCAGGATGGCCCCCTCCGCCTGAGCCCCCTTGCGGGCGGGATTGATGAAAGGCCCCTCCGCGTGGCAGCCCGCGATCTGCGCCCCGTCAAAAGCGGGGGAGGCGCTCTCCGCCATCAGGCCGCGGATGGCCCCGAAGGCCGCTTCCAGCTGAGAAAACGGCACCGTCATGGTGGTGGGCAAAAAAGCGGTCACGCCGTTTTGCAGCAGGGCCTTGGCCATGCGCCGCAGGCCCGCCGGGCTGCCGTCGCTGGCGTCCTCCCCCAGAAAGCCGTGGATGTGCGCGTCCACCAGCCCGGGGGCCACGTACAGCCCCCCGGCGTCAAACACCCGGCAATCCCGGGGCGGCTGCTCGCACAGGCCCAATATCACCCGGTCAAACAGCAGGGTTTTATGCTGCGCTTCCCCATCGGGCAGCAGGATGCGTCCGTTTACGATGGCGTTCATTTCGGTTCCTCTTTTCTTCTTTAAAAACAGTCCCACAGGCAGAAATCCTTCCTGTGGGACTGCTTTTTTGATTATTTCGCGCTCCTGCGCTTCTTCATGGCCAGGAAGGCCGCGCCCATCAGGGCCAGCGATCCGGCGGCCAGCGCCGCCCAAAGGGCGGGCTTGGAAGCGTCGCCGGTCTTGGGCACGCTGGAGTTCACAATGGTGCCCTTGTTGTACACCCTGTCCGCCTCGGAGGCGTGGTCGCCCTCGTTCACATAGGTGGTGGTGTAGCCCTCGATGGGATCCTCGATCACGTAGTAATCCCCGCCGGAGGAGAGCCAGGCTTCAAACAGCCATTCCGTTTCGCTGATCTTGGTGATGCGGAAGTCGTGCTTTCTCACCGTGCCGTTGGGGTTGTACAGCGTGTAGTTGATGCTGGGCTGGGCCTCGCCGCGCCATTCCTTCTTGAACCAGAAGTAGAAATCGTTTCTGGAGGGCGGATTGGTCACCCTGGGCGTGGGAGTAGGCGCAGGCGTGGGCTTGGGCGTCGCGGTGGGCGTGGGCTCGGGCGTCACGGTAGGCGTGGGCTTGGGCGTGGGCGTGGGCTCGGGCGTGGGCGTGGGCGCTGTGTATTCGTTGGTGAAGGCAGCCTTGTCCGTCACCTTGCGATCCGCCTCGTAGGCGGCGTCGCTGTTGTCATAGACGGCCTTTACGGTCAGCTTGCCCTTCAGGTCATCCTCCACCGTTACGGTGATCTTGCTTTCGTGGGTGCTGTAGGTAACGCCGTCCTGCACCACCTTGTTGCCGCCCGTATGGGTCACGCCCTCCGGCAGATGCTCGCGGATCACGTAGTAATATACGCCCGGCTCGGTATAGGTCAGCGTGTGCGTGGTCATCACGCCGGTGCTGTCCACCGTTCCGTTGAAGATGGGTTCGCCCGCGACCTTGAAGCCGCTGTCCGCTTCATACAGATCGAAGCTGTAATGTCCCGTGATCAGCTCGCGGCCGATCATCGTCTTCTGTCCCTTGAAGGCGTAGGATACCTTCTCGGGGCGATAGGGGTTCGTGAAGGTCACAGGCTCGCTGCTTCCCGTGCGCGCATAGGTCACCTCGGGCTCCGTCAGCGTGCCGTCTCCGGCGTCCGCCAGGCGCACCGTCACCTGATGCTTCGTCTGGCTGTACGTCACGCCCGGCAGGCTTCCGCCTACCTCCTCGATTTTGTACACGTAGGCGCCCGCCTTGGTAAAGGTCATGGTTCCGAAGGCACCCTGGCGGACGTCCTCGGCGATCTTGCCGCTCTCCGCGGTGACGGTCACGGTGTCCTTCTCCGGCATGGGCATCTGGTCATTGCTCAGAAGCGCCGTGTTGGATACCGGCAGGATCCGGAAGGTGAAGCTGTCATCCGCGGCCCAGGCGCGGCCGGTCAGGTGCTTGTTCACCTTCAGCGCGGCTTCCTTTGCGTCCTTCACGGTGTAAATGTTGTTGAACTGCGGGTCGATGGGGGTGTTCAGCCAGCCGTCGTAGCTGCCGTATTCCACGCGCAGCTTTCCGTCGCCATGGTCGCTCACCCGCAGGGTGATCAACTGATCGGCGGCGTATACCAGGCCGTCCTTTTCGGCTCCGCCCGCGGCGGGGTTGTCGTCGGTGCCGTCGCCGTTCACGTCGCACACCTCGTGGATGCGGTAGGTGAATTGCTTCACCCACGCGCCGTCCTCAAACACGGAGTCCGCCAGGTCATCCTGGGTGAACCACAGGGTACGGAAGTCCACCAGGTGCTGGACGTCCGTGGCAGTGGCGGTCAGCTTGCCGCCCTCCGCCAGGGCGAACACGCCCTCGTTCTTCACCCGCAGGGGCGCGCCGTCCTCGCCGGTCAGCTCAAAGGTAAAGCTTTCGCCTTCCTTCCAGCTGTCTCGGCCTTCAATGTGCTTGGAGGCGTCCAGGATGGCGGAGCCCTCCACCGCGTAGGTGTTCACGTGCACGGGCCAGCTTTCGGCATCCTTCACCAGCATCATGCCGGTTTCCGCGTCGGCGGCCAGCTCCACGGTCTTAAAGGCGCCGGAGCCGTCGTCGATCTTCAGTTCCTTGATCTCGATCTCGGTCTCGCTGCCGGTTTTGTGGCCCACGGTCACGGCGTAGCGGTGAATTTCGGTGCTGTAGGTCATGCCGGGCATGCCTAGGTTCAGCTCGCGGCCCAGGTAATAGAAGGTCTTTTCCTCAATGCCCTCCAGCTGGTGCTTGCTGAATACCACGGTCTTTTCCACGATGCCGAAGGCCGTTACCGTGCCGGCGTCGATGCGCTTTTCGTCGGTGTAGGCCAGGTCGTTTTCATCGTCCATGGCGTACAGCTCAAACTGGAACATGCCGCCTTCCAGATCGCGGCCGATCAGCTGCTTGCGTCCGGCCAGCACGATCTCGGCGTCGCCCTGCTCCTGGTTCAGGAATACGGAGGGTTCTGCCGTGCGGGATTCGCCGTATTCGATCACCGGCTCGGTCAGGGTGCCGTCGCCGTTATCCGCCACCGTCACCTGCACGGCGTGGGAGGTGATGGAGTAAATCAGGTGATCGTGGATGTACAGGCCCTCCACGTAGCCCGCTTCATCCATCGCCGCGTCGGGGCGCACCTCGCGAATCACGTAGTAATACGTGCCGGGCTTGGTATAGCGGATCTTGCCGAAGCTGGCCAGCTTGCCGCTTGCCAGGCTGGCGTTCACCGCGGAGCGGACGTACTGGCCCCGCTCGGCGTCGGTGCGCGGCTTCGCGCCCTCGGGCATGGGGGTGTCGTTGTCGCTGGTCATCAGCACGAAGGCGAATTCCGCCTTGCTCCAGTCGTGCTCATCCTCGGTGCCGCCGTTCACGATCCAGTCATCCTCCGCCTTGCCGGTCGCGTCCAGAATCTGCTTGGCGGCCTGCAGGGTGGCGGGCTTTTCATCGTTGATGGCGTAGTGGTTGATCAGGGCGGGGGGATCGATTTCATCGTCCAGCCATTCCGCGGGCTCCTTGATCGCCCCCGTGGCCTGGTCGTACTTGGCGTAGGATACCTTCAGCGTGCCGTTGCCCAGGTCGGCCACCAGCACCTTGATTTGCTTGTCCTCCGCCCGCGTGATGCCGCCGGGCAGCTCGCCGGTTTCGGTCACGCGATAGGTGAATTCCCGCTCCGCCTCGCCGTTCAGATCGGCGTAGCGGTAATACAGAGTGGGGAAGGTAACGTTGCGCTGGTCTTTAACGGCCACGGCGGAGAGGCTGGCCGCGCTGGCCCCGTCCTCGCTGGTGCGCAGGGGCGCACCGTCCACGGGCAGCAGGGTCAGGGTGAAGGCGTCCTCCTCCGTCCAGTCGCGGCCCGACAGGCGCTTCGCCGCCTTCAGTACCGCCGTGCCAACGGCGTCGTAGGTGTTTTCAAAGGTGATTCCCTCCAGGGCGGGAGTAAAGGTTTGGGCCTTGTTCTCTTCGCTCTGCGGCCCGGCGTTCTCGCTGTACGCCACGGAGGACACCAGATGCCCTTCCAGATCATCCGTTACGGTCACGGTCACGGTAACGGCCTTGGTGTCATAGGTCACGCCGTCCAGCTTGCCATCCACCGCCGTCTCGGGAAGGATCTCTCTGATCTGATACTTGTATTCGCCCGGCGCCGTCAGCATCACCACGTCCTTCGGGCTGATGGTCAGCCGGCCATCCGCGTTGGTGCTGGTTTGGGACAGCATGTTGCCCGCCATATCGTACAGGCCAAAGCTGTATCCGCCGGTCAGCTTGCCGTTCAGCAGCTTATTCAGCGTGACTGTGAAGCTGACGGGCGCGGCCTTGTACTCGTTCACAAAGGGCTCGGGATCCCCGGCGTCGTTGTAATAGGCGATTTCGGCGTGCAGGGTGCCATCCTCGTTCTCCGTCAGGGTGATGTGCACGCTGTGGGGCGCGCTGGCGTAAATGATGCCGTTCTCCGGGTCGGGATCGGGCAGCTTCTCCCGCACGGCGTAGTGGAACACCGCTTTGCCGTCGGTGAGCATGCTGCGGTCAAAGCTGATCTCGGGGAAGAAGGCCGTCAGCACCGTGCCCTCCGGCGCGCCCTCCGCGGGGGCGGCGATGGTAACGGTGTCGGAGGCCGGCATGGGTGCGCTGTCGCTTTCCAGGGTGAAGGTAAAGCTTTCGCCCGGCTGCCAGTCGCGGCCCGTCAGCTGTTTTGCCACCATGATCTGGGCCACGTCCGCCGCGTCCCACACCGCGTACAGGTGGTTTTCGCTCTCGCCGCCGCCGGCCAGCTCCCCGGGGTAGAAGTATTCATAGCCCAGCGCGGGGTGCATGTCGATCTTCGGGGCGTTGGGGTCGTTTGTCCAGCCCAGGAAGCGATAGGTCTTTCCGTCGGTTCCCTGATATTCCGTGGGGAAGCCCAGGGCCTCGTCCGTCGGGCTGAGCACGGTGAATTCGCCGTTCACCTTCTGCGGCTCGCTGACGGTCTTTTCCTCATCGGGGGTTTTGTTCACATAGCGGGTGTGATAGGCCGTGCTCACGGTTTCTTCCCGCTTGGCGTACTGGGCCACCAGCACGATCACGTGGTCCGTTTCGCCGTCCATCGCGTCGTGTTCCGGGCTGATGGCAAAGGTGCCGTCCTGCAGCAGCGGGCCTTCGCCGCCGATTTTCCAGCCGATGAAGGTGGCGGCGGGGTCGGTGGGCGTGGCCCGGTACAGGATGGGGGCCATTGCCCCCTCCAGATATGTCTGGGGGTCGGTCACGGTGGGGGCCATCGTGCCGTCTTCCTCGGTGAGCTTATACTGCACCAGATAGGGGTCGGCGCTGCGCCACTGGGCGTACAGATGGAATTCGCCGTCCTCGTTCACCAGGTCCGCGGTGATGGGGTTGTCAAAGTCAAAGTAGGCGCCGTCCCCGCCGTGCTTCTGCGTGCTCCAGCCCAGAAAGTCCAGATTATCGGCATGGGCGGGAATGTCAACGCCCGGCGCCTTGGTGCCGATTTCCACGGTGACCGGCGCATAGGCCAGCTCGCTGTCAATGGCCTCCTGGTTATTCATGGGGTGATACAGCACTTTGCAGGATACGGGCTGCCAGGCCCCGTAGAGCGTCAAATCCTCGGCGGGCATGGTGCTGTTTTGGGTGAAGACATAGCTGTTTTGCAGGGCGGGATCGGTATACCACCCCTGGAAGAGCATGAGGCGGCCCGTTTCTTCGCCGTCATGCAGCTCTTTATAGGTCGTTTCGCCTTTTACATACCGTATGCCGCCGTTTGTTACGCCCAGCTGATTGCCGTTTTCGTCAACGGCGTCATCGGCATATTGGCCGATATTGCTGCCGGACAGGTGCTTTTGCGTGGTGAAGCGCTCCTGATCGTTGTTGGGGATAAAGGTCAGCGTATATTCCAAGGGCACAAAATGCAGATAGACGGGCTCCGCGTTGCCCGGGGTGTTGCCGCCGTTTTTAAAATAGAAATTATAAGTTGTGTTGTCCTGCAGGTTTTTATATGAAGTTATATTGTTAGTGGTTCTGTCGAAATTGCTGACGGTTACCAGGCCACCCTTGCCGATATCGAAACTATGACCGTGCCCAATCTGGTAGCTGGGAGCGCGCGTGCCTTCTGCAACGGTGCCGACAAGGAACTGTTCCATATATTCGCTGTCATAGCCGTGCGCCTCAAAATCTTCTACGAACTGGTATATCTCTTCCTTGCTGTACGCCTCTTTGTAAGATAGGTATACAATGGGATATAGCTTCATGCCGCTCACGCGAGAAAGCTCGATGACCAGGTCGTCGCCATCCTTTGCGTTTACGGCCCTCATGGGAAAACTGGTGTTGGTTTCATCAAAGACGGTTTGCCCGATGCCAACATTGAACTTTGTAAAATACCAGCCCGTGTTCTCAGCGCCTGCATTGCTTTGATGAAACGCGCGGAACATATCCTGATATTTTCCATCCTCAAAGGCCCACACAACCTTGTGCAGGTGCTGCTGGTATTTAACCGGGATGACGGGCAGCTCCACATTGTCCACGCCTAATTTATCCAAAACCTCTTTGGCATATACTTTGCCCTGTTCGCTCAGCGTGGTAGAGCCTGTATGCGCTTCGGTGTAGGTGGAGCTCCATGTTGTGGGGATGTATACGGTTTTCCGGGTGGCGGGATCACCGAGCGTACCGACGATTAAAAAGTGCAGATTATAGGTATCCCGGCAGTAGTATACCCGAATCACGGTGGAACCGTTGCCGTTGATGGCGGGCGGGGTGGGATTTTCCCACTGATTGGCGCCGCCCTTTACGGTATACCGGTTCACGGCGGTATTGCTGGTGCTGTCATACACCTCCAGCACATATACGTCATCCTCGCCGTCTGTTATGCCGTTGCCGCGCCAATGGCAGAAAGTATCCGTGCTGTTGTGAAAACGATCGTCTTTGAACTCCGCTAATATGTCGTTCGCGGATATGGCGGAGCCGGAGGTGGCGGTGCGCTCTATTCTTTGCATTACTGTGAAATCGTCATCATTGTTATTCTCGCGGTATATTTCAATGTGATAAATGGTTTGGGTGGCCGTCCATTTGGCGTGCAGTACCAGGTCTGCCGTGATCGGCGTATTAAAATCAAAGGGCGAAGCGCCGTATGTTTGCGTTTCGGCGTTATATTCGGCATACCAGCCGTCGAAGCGGTAGCCCGCGTGCTCCGTGTTGATTTCAAGCTCCGCGGGCGCTGCGGCGGTGTGGTTCGCTTCCACCTTTTGGGATTTCACGGTTACGCCGCCCCGGCCCCGGGTATCAAAGGTGACGGTATAGAAAATGCCGTGCACGGGCCGCAGCGCAAGCACGCGGTCGCTGTCAAACAGGGCGCTGTCCCCGGCTGTGACAGCGCTGACCGCGGTGGAGCCGCCATTCTCCGCCTTGACCCAGTGGGAAAACTGCTGGTTGGCGTGCATGAGAGCCTTTTTGCCGATCTCGGCAAGCTGCTCCTCGTTCAGGCTGTCGCCGGGATTCAGGATCACCGTATCCAGAATGACCGTGTCATTCACATCCTCGTCCGCGTAGAATATCACCTTGTAATTCTGCTCGAACGCGGGATAGACCTTGACGGTTGTATCCTCGGTCTCGGCTGGGTCGATGGCCGCGGGCTGGCTGAAATCAATGATTTCGTCCGCCCCCGCAATCTGCCAGCCCATAAAGACGGAGGCGCCGTCCCCCGCCGGGTCGGCGTCCGCCGGCGGCAGCAGCGTATCCCCGTCCTTTACGATCTGGGTATAGTAAGGCGCAGCGGCGTCATTCTCGGCGTCCGCCTTGCTCCTGTAGTATTCATAGGTGCGGCGGGGATACTTCCGCACGTTTTCATCCGTGTACTTGTCCTGCGTCGTAACGCCGTACACCGACGCCATCGCCCCGATGGGCAGGCAGCTCAGCAAGAGTACCAGCGCGGCCAGCGCGGTCAGAATGCGGTTTTTCATAGTGATAAGCTCCTTCTTCTGCATATTCTGCGACTGTATGCGAAACGCCCCGCTGCGTTGGGGGGCGGAAAAAAAGGGGATGGTGCGGGCTGCCCCGCGGGCAGCCGTTTGGAGAAGGGGCGGGCGAAGGGCCTGCGCGCCCGCCCGGCGGCGGGCGGAGAGAAGGGTCTCTTGACACCCGGCCCGGCAAAGCGCGCGCAACGCCCGGCAAACGCGCAGTCCGCGCGCGCTTACGCGCCGCTGCGCGCCCGCTTGCAGGCTGTTCCTTCGCCCCATCGTTCCTCTTTATCTTGCGATAGAACCTATTTTCTGACACTACATAGTAGGTCATGCTATATTATAGCTATTTTCGGGGGTTAGTCAAGCGTTTCTACAATTTACTTTCGGGCGTGCGCGCGCGGGAGAACGTTGCCCGTATGGTTGATAAACCCATCCCCCAGGGTATTTACTTTCGGGCGTGCGCGCGCGGGAGAACCCCGCCGCGATTGGCAAGGGCGCAAATATCTGGTATAATATCCCCGAGGGTTCCCCCAGCGTTTGGCTGTTTTGAGCGAGGAGGCGATATCGTGGCCCATAACAAGCTGATACTCATCGCCGACGACGAAATCGGCATTCATGAATCCCTGCGGCTGTACCTGAGCCGGGATGGGTTTGACACCTATTCGGTGTACCGGGGCAGCGACGT
>Ga0079305_1001987_pt1 | contig 20993 bp, 15 predicted proteins | sample LMS_cellobiose_e_FD_79183 | JGI IMG/M metagenome (GOLD analysis project Ga0079305, IMG submission 79183) | Rumen-fistulated moose microbial communities from Alaska, USA - LMS_cellobiose_enrichment | ecosystem: Host-associated > Mammals > Digestive system > Stomach > Rumen fluid ... | reverse complement strand
TTCGGCCTGATCCTGGTGATGGCGTTATTTATAATCATTCTGAAATGCGTGGACAGGATGGCTGACAGGACATCGGCAGCTTTTGCGATGACCATGTGCGCTTATCCCATTTACACGCTGAACGACGGAATGCTGATAGACTCTCTGATCTTCGGACCGTTTACGGTGCTGATGCTGATAGTGCTCTTCTACAGCAGTCCAATTATGAAGGAGAATGGATATGAAGGGAAGATCGCCCTACGACTACGTTAAAACGGTATACCTGTCGGATCTCTTCAAGTCGGTGATCAGAAGGCTGCCGGTGCTGATACTTATAATGGCGATCGCGTTTCTGGCAACCTTCGTTCCCCGATATCTGTCCGGGCAGAAAGCGAAGGCGGAAGCGCCTTGCTATTCATATTCGATAAACATAAACATCGATTCGGATTTCGATACCAATTCCATCCTGAACTGCGCCTCGGTCGCGTTCAGCGACGAGAACCTCGACAGGCTCATTCAGTACGAAAAGCTTGATACCGATGTTGAATCGGTCCGGAACTCTTTCATATACAATTCGGAAGGAAAGGGCATACTGAAGCTGACGGTCTATACAAAGGATACCGAGACAGCCAAGCGGTTCATGGACGGAGTCAAATATATCTGCGTTCCGGTGCTCGCCGAAGAAGCCGACGCGAGGGACTGGCACTATTCGTTCATTACTGCGCCTCAGGAGGTCAAGATAGACATCTTTGTCAACGACGGGGTGCCCGGGCTGGCGGATATCAAAGGCTCACATATACAGACATGGGAGAGCTATCTTGCCGAAAAAGCCGGCATCGCGCACCTTGCGAAGAACGCTTTGGTCCTGACAGTGTGCATCGGGCTGCTCGCGTCTGTCATCATAATGCTGCTGAGGATAATGAGCAGAAAGCTCGTATCCGTTGCGGATATTGAAGCCGCGGCGGGCATGCCGGTCTCGGCGGTGATCTGCAGCGACGGAAGCGGGGTGGAGTTCCTCGCGGAAATGATAAGAAGAAACGCCGGAGGCCGGAACCGCTTCGATCTGATCCAGGTAAAGGAGTCCGCACAGGACGCCGGCAAAGAATCCATCCGGACAGAACTGTCGAAGCTTTCAGACCTTGAGGTAAAGATAACGAAGCCGCTTTCAGATGATCCTTCAGCGGCATTCGGCGAGGATCCCGCTATGCTGTTCATCGAGGATGAACGCCTTACGGACATAGAGCTCATAAACTCGGCGGAGCTTCTCAGAAGCGCAGGACGAGATATAAAAGGCGTGGCAGTGTACGGCGTAGACGGGAAGAAACTCAGAAGAGGAAAAGACTATTTTGGAAAATACTACAGGGATAAAGGGCAAACTGAATAAGATCATCTCTGTCGGAAAACAGTATATAAGATCGCTTACGGAAAAAGGGGCGCTCCACATTCTGGCCGGCAATTTTGCCACCAAGTTCGTGGGCTTCTTCGGGTCGATATTCCTTTCCAGAATTCTGACAAAAGCGGATCTTGGGATCCTGTCCTACATCGAGAACCTCTATGGATACGGCTTCGTTTTCGTTGGAGTCGGCATGGCTAACGCGCTCCTGCGGTTCGTGGTGCTTTCCGAGGAACCGGAGAAGAAATACGCATACGTACGCTACGCAAGACGCAGAGGTCTGATCGCGGATCTGATCATCTGCGCCGTGATGATCATAGTAAACGTATTTTACCCGCACAAGTCCAGCTATGAGGTCGCGAGAGTGCTGCTGCCCATCATGGTGCTGGCGCTTCCCTTCCAGGATCTCCTGAATCAGGCCCAACTCAATGAGAGGGCGATGTTTGCCAATAAGCGCTTTGCCTTCTTCAGCGTCGGAAGCGCTGCGGCAGTCGTTCTTGCCAGGATCATCGGCGCAAGGGCCGGAGAGCTTAAGGGCGTAGTGATCGCGATCCTGCTGGTCAACGTAATACTCGGGCTCGGACTCCAGTTTCTGTCTCACGGAAAGTATTTCCGGGGGCTCAGGCCAGGGATCCTCACAAGAGAGGAGAAGCATGAGGCGGCGGTCTACTCTTTTCAGTATATGATCACCAACGGCCTCTGGTCCATTTTCATGCTGATGAACATCTATCTTCTCGGAAGACTGCTGAACGATCCCACGGTCGTCGCCGACTACAAGATAGCTTATTCATTCCCCGTGAACATCTCCATCTTCAGCAGCGCGATAGGTATCTTTATAGCGCCTTATTTCGTCAAAAACGAGAACGACAGGGAATGGGTGAGGAAGAATTATTTCCGCACTATCGGCGCCAGCTTTGCGATCCTGGGGCCTGTATGCATAGTCATGGCTCTGCTCGCAAGATTCCTTATATCTCTGTTCGGAGCTCAGTATCTTAACGTCGTGCCTCTGATGAGGGTTTTGATAATAGGATGCTTCGCGGATGCTGCTCTTAGATATCCGATAAGCAATATTCTGGCTGCGATGGGGCAGGTCAGATATAATATGATCGTCGCGGCTGTCGGTTTTTCAGCCCAGACGGTCCTCAACATCATACTGATCCCGAAGATGGGAGCATACGCGATCGCGCTGAACTCGATCATAGTCCAGGTCCTGATGGCGGCCGCGTTGTTCGTGATATTCAACAAAAAATACGGGATCATCCGGATCGGTCGGTAAGAAGATGGCAAAAAAGGACAGAAGCAAAGATATAAAACGCGGTGCGCGCGGGTTCAGCAACGGGCAGGCAGTGTGGAGATATACACTGCTGTTCATTGCCGTGTCTCTGATCATATTCTTCCCGTTTATAACCGGATGGCGCACGCTTCTTTGGATGGCTGACGGATATCATCAGCACATCAAAGCGCTGATATTCTATTCGGACTGGCTCAAGGCGGGATGTCCCGCGGATTACAGCTTCAGTCTGGGCTATGGCAGAGACATAATAAGCACCATGCAGCATTACTGTCTGGGAGAGCCTCTCGCCGCGCTGTCATACTTCGTCCCGCGTGAGTATATGCTGCATTTCTACTGCGGCCTTTCCGTCTTCAGACACTATCTTGCGGGTCTGGCTTTTACCGCCGCATACGCATACATACGTAAAGGCAGAGCTTCCGTAAACGGCTGTACCGCCGGAGCGATAATATACGCCTACTGCGGATACGCGATCCATTTCGGACTGCAGCATCCTATGTTCGTAACGCCGATGATCTATCTGCCGCTGATGATCCTCGGGATCGAGAAATACCTTAGAGAACGCAAACCCGGGATATTCATCATTTCAGTGTTCCTCTCCGGGATAACGGACTTCTACTTCCTGTATATCCTCGGGCTGGGTGTGATAGCATATTACTTCATATTCGGATCGATAAGGATGGGGAAGACCGGATTGGGCGGATTCATCAAAAATGGATTTGCTCTTCTGGCACTCGCTGTAGTGGGAGCCTGTCTGTCGGGCATCGTACTGATCCCAACTATTTATTCGTTCCTCGCGGATCCGCGTACCGGATATCAGGAGGCATTTGAGTATTTCTACAGCCTCGGCGAAATAGCGAGAATGCCCGAAGCCGTATTGTCGTCAGAGTATACGTCGAGGGGCATGATACTGGGAGTGGGGGCGCTCACCGTGCCCGCAGGCTTCATGCTGATCACCGGCATCAGGAAGCATCCGGGGGTCTTCGTCACTTTCATCATCTCGCTCGCAGCGCTGACTATGCCTGTATTCGCCTTTGTGTCCAACGGATTCAGCGAAGTCAACAACAGGTGGATCTTCATAGAAGCGCTCATACTCGCCGTTATGGATGCCGTAGCGGTGGACGAACTCAGAATGGCCGGAAAGCTGAGGGGCTCGATGGTATTCCTGGGATCCGCCGCCTATATCGGAGCTATAGGTTATCTATATTTCCGCATGGGCGAGCTTGATCTTCAGCATATCGACATCATGCTGATAGTACAGGCGGCGCTCGTGCTTCTGATCGCGCTCATCTTCCTGATCGTGTCGTTCTCCCCCGCAAAGGAGCGGAGGGCAGGACTGGAACTCGTGTCTTTCCTCGGGATCGTGGCTGTAGCGGCTTCCGGCTGCTGGCATTTCGCGGATATAGGCGGAAACTGGGCGACTGTCTTTATGAAGCCTGAGGAGATCGATTGGGAAAACGGGCCTGCCGCGGCAGTTGCTTCGCTGAACGACGACAGCTTCTTCAGATACGAATTCCCGGACGCTGACAGATCGGATGAAAATTCTTCGGATCTTTACGGGCTGTCGACCACGGGATACTACTACAGCCTGTCCACAAAGAGCGTGTCGGACTTCATGACGGATATGGCCGTGACGGATCCGCTGGACTTTCTCAACTGCTACCACGGACTTGACGGAAGAGCTCCGCTCCTCCAGATGGCTGCGGTAAAGTACTATGTTTCAGAGTTCGGGAATGCGCCCTACGGATTCGACTATGTGAAGAAGACCTCTTCGGGGCTGAACATCTACAGAAACACCGCTCCGGTCTCAATGGTACACAGCTATACGGGAATCCTCAACACCGAAGCTTTTGACAGGCTCTCAGTCGTGGATCAGCAGTATGCCATTCTCAGTGGCGCACTGATCAGGGATAAGGGCGACGGCTTCAGCGGAGTATATGAGATAGTCACACCTCGTTCCGAAAGCAGCGAGATGAAGTACAGCGTGACACCCTCCGGACAGAAAGCCGTACTGAGAACGTCCGGGATAAAAGTTTCCCAGGAGGGCGCGACGCTGGTCCTTAAACCGGCGGACATAAAAGAAGGCGAGTATTCGCTTTTGTTCGAGGGCCTGACCTATGAGCACGGAGAATATGAGGATCCGTTCAAAAATGCAGGTGGGGGACGAGTCCCCATAAGGGTCTCCTTTGTCAGACGCGGAGAGACAGAAGCCGAGAATACGATCCAGATATTCACAAAAGGCGCGCCGGCTTACAGAGGCCAGGATGACTATCTGGTATCCTCAAAGTGGGCAGAGCAGGGCATAGACAAGATCATTCTGACCTTCACCTATCCGGGAGAGTACAGGTTCGGCGACATGGGCCTCTATCACGTCGATGAGGCGGCTTCGTATGGCGCGTTCTCCGATTATCTCAAGCCGGACATCATAAACGCGGAGATGAACGATGAGACCATGAAGCTGGCTGCCGATGAGGTAAGCGTTTCCGCAAGATGGGCAAAGGACTCGATAGTATGCTTCTCGATCCCGTTGAGCGAAGGATGGACGTGCACGATCGACGGAGAACCGGCGGAGATCCTGACGGTGAACGGAATGTATATGGGCGTTGAGGTATCTGCCGGAAGCCATGAAATACTCATGCATTACCAGTGCCCGATGAAGCTTGCGGGCTTCATCGCGACGGTTTCGGGAGCCGCGGTCTTTGCTCTGATCGTAACTCTGTGCTGGAATACGCGAAGGAAAGAACGGAAAAAGAGAAAGGCCGAAGCCATACCTGAAACGCTCAGCGGAACAGCGGATGCAGATACGGAAGACGACAGTTTTGAGAGCGTGATGAAATATATGCCTGCCGCTCAGCCGGAGCAGGATATAAAGCCCGTACCCGATGTGACAGCGGACAGCGGAACGGACAGTGAGTAGGAACGGAAAGGATTTGTTCTATGGCAAAACAAAAACGCGGGCTGTATGAAAGATATTTAAAGCGGCCTCTTGATCTGGTCCTTGCTTCCTGTGCCGCCGTAGTGCTTTCACCTGTGATCGGCATCACCGCCGTACTGGTAAAGAGCAGGATAGGTTCCCCGGTTCTTTTCTTCCAGGAGCGCCCGGGTCTGATAGATCCGAAGACGGGCAAAGAGCGCATCTTCAGACTGTACAAGTTCAGATCCATGACGAACGAACGTGACGCTAACGGCGATCTGCTGCCTGACGAAGACAGAATGACGAAGTTCGGGAAAACGCTCAGAAGCACCAGCCTTGATGAGCTTCCCGAACTGATCAACATAATCAAGGGCGACATGTCGCTGATCGGTCCGAGGCCTCAGCTCGTGAGAGATATGGTCTTCATGACGCCGGAAGAACGAAGACGGCATACTGTAAGACCCGGTCTCAGCGGGCTGGCGCAGGTGAGAGGAAGAAACAGCCTTTCATGGGAAGGAAGACTGGCTGCGGACCTCGAGTACGTGGACAATATAACGTTTGCCGGCGATGTCAGCATCATAGCCCAGACCGTTCTGAAGGTGTTCAAGAGGGAAGGAATAAGCGAGGAGGGCATCTCGACGTCTACAGATCTCGGCGACTATCTTCTTGCGTCAGGCAGGGTGAGCCGAGAGGAATACGACCGCCTTCAGGCGGAGGCAAAGGACATTCTGGCATCCCTCTGATGACGATATGCTCCGGTAATGATCAAAGAAAAACGCACCGATCAGTCGATCGGTGCGTTTTTTTATTCGGTGCGTTCTTTAATAATGAAGATCGGTCTGTGCTTCACTTCCATATACGTTCTGGCAAGATACTCGCCGATTATCCCGAGAAGCAGCATCTGGATACCGCCTATCAGAAGGATCAGGCACACGACCGTGGCATAGCCGGGAGCGTCGATGCCCACGGTAAGCTTTTGAATGATCGTAACGATCATATAGATCAAAGCCGCAGCGCTCGTTATCATTCCGAACAGGGTAGCGAGCCTGAGCGGAAAAGTACTGAAGCCTATGAACCCTTCGATAGCGTACCGCGTAAGCTTCCTGAATGTCCAGTTCGTGTCGCCGTGCAGTCTGGCGTTGGCCTCATAGGGGATATAGCAGGTGTTGAAACCGACCCAGGAGAAGATCCCCTTGGAGAAGCGGTAGTATTCTCCAAGAGAGAGGATGGCACGGACCATTTCACGCCGCAGCATCCGGAAATCCGATGCGTTTTCGACAAAGCCCGTCTCGCTCATGTGATTGATGGAGCCGTAAAAGATCTTTTTAAAGACCCTGTTCACCAGGCCCTCATGACGCTTTGTCTGATAGCAGCAGACGCTGTCATACTCCGGGTGTTCGTCCAGGATGCGTGACATCTCGATAACGTGAGACGGATCCTGCTGAAGGTCGGCATCGATTATGACGGCAAGCTCCGAGTCGCATTCCTTAAGGCCGGCGTACATGGCAGCTTCCTTGCCAAAGTTCCTCGAGAAGCTTATCCCCGAAATGCTGCGGTCGGGGTGCGCCTCCTTAAGGCGCTTTATCTCCTCAAATGTGCCGTCTGTAGAGCCGTCATCTATAAAGACGAATCGAAACAGCGTATTATTCTCTTTTTCTACTTCCGCGCAGCGATCAAAGAAAGGAAAAATATTGTCCTTCTCATTCAGTGCGGGAACGATCAAAGTGATTCTTTCCATACCAGAAGTTTAACACAATTTGAATGCGACCGTCAACGAGTCGGATAAGCCCTTGCTATTCGCCGAGGAGCTCCTCATAAAGCACGTAGAGCTTTTTCTCCTCAAACGACCAGCTGAAGCGCTCCTTTACCGCCCGCCTGCCTTCTTCGCCCATAGCTTCCGAGAGTCCGGGGTCCCGGGATATAGTGCGGATGGCTTCCGCTATCTCTTCCGGATCCGAAGGATCCACGGCAAAGCCGATCCTGTAGTCATTCAGAAGAGAGACGTTGAAAGGAGAGTCGTTTATGATGACAGGCATTCCCTGCTGCAAATATTCATGGACCTTGGTGGGAAGATTGTCGACGCTGTAGTACTGCCCCGCGTTTAAAAGCGTGGACAGCCCTATGTCACAATGCCTGTTGAGCGCACGCACTTCCATCTGGGAGAGCGTTCCGACGTATGTCACGCATTCCCATTCCGGCATGGACCTTAGCCGCTCCTCGTAGGAAGCGGACTCAAACTGCCCTGCAAGCACAAGCTTTGCGCCGGCGAGGAACGAACCCTTCACGGCGGATGTTATACCGCGGATCTCGGAGAGAGATCCCGCATATACGCAGACGGGCGCGCCCTTGGGATCAAAGCCGGCCATCAAACTGTCTATATTCTTTTCGGCTTCCGCCATCAGAGCGGGATCGGGTTCTTCTGTTATCGGCAGATTGTCGATATAGACCGTGGGACGCTTGAGGGCGAAGCCTTCGAGCGGATCGCCGCCTCTTACCCTGCACGGGAAGATCACCGCGTCCAGCTTTGGAAGGGCGTACCTCTCATACGCTCTGTACAGATGTCCGATGATCTTCGCAGCGAAGCCCCGGCGCTGCATGAACTGCTCGCGGTAAAGCTCGTGCATATCGAAGATCACGGTCTTGCCGTGTCTTTTCAGCGAACCGGCGATCACCGGGATGAGCCACGGCTCATGGATGTGGTAAAGATCCGCGTCCCTGAGAAGCAGCTCTTTTTTCAGGTCGCGAAGATAGTAGAGCAGTCTCACATAGCGCTTGTTGACTATCGGAAGGATGCGTATCGCAACGCCGCGTTCGCAATACTCCCCCGGTGACGCGCCGCTTTTTTCCGATGTGATATACGTGATCTGATAATTTGGCTTCTTTGCTAGAGAAAGGCATTCCTTTTCAAAAATGCGGGTGTCCTTCTCGCTGTGTTCGTAGCCGACGTGAATGATCTTTTTCATCGTTTTGATCCCCAATCTATATGTGGACATTATAACTTTTTTATTGCCATAAATCAACAAAATGTGGTGTATACTGCCGTAAGTATGGTACAATAAAACTGTATAACCACAGCGCTCGAGGCACGCGCCTGAACATGGAGGCATAATGCAATGGTGAGACGATCCCCCAAGAATGACCGGAAGTCCGCATGCGTTTTTAAGAGAACGCTGGCTTTTGGTTTTGCCGTGATTATCGCGCTGTCTTCGGCTGCGTGCTGTAAAGTGGCCGATACGCCCGAGGCTGCTCCTGCTGCCGGCAAGGAGCCGGCAGCTGAGAGCGAAGACCGCAGCACGGCTTCTGTTATCACGACTGAAACCGCAGGAGATCTTCAGGCATCCGCTGTAAGTGAGGGAGATGCCCGGGAGGCAGCCTATACCGCGACGGAAGAAGGTGGCGGACAGCTGAGCGATCCCGCATATTTTGATCTTCCGCCCGAACAGGGAAACGACGGGCAGGATCAGCAAAGATCAGACGCTCCGGTCATAGCAGCCGTTCCGGAGGATATGGCCGTTCCTCAGCCGGCAGAGGCCGAAGCTGAGCTGGACGAAGGATTCTTTTTCAGCGAGGGAGAGCTGCGCTATGCCGGGAAGGACGGAGAGATCCGGGAGACCGGAGGCTGGTTCAATCTTAACGGCAATACATACTATTCGAACGAAGACGGATCTTTCTGCTATGACTGCACGATGACACTGGGAGATTACAGATTCGGCTTTGATGAGGCAGGGAGACTCCTCATCGGCTTTTTCTACAAGGACGGTTATCTCAGATATCAGGACCCGGTCACGTTTGAGCCGCGGGAGACCGTGGGGTGGTTCACGGTGAACGGGAAGACTTACTTCTCCGATAAAAACGGGAATATATACCACGAATGCTTCATACACACGACCGAGACGGATTATTACTGGATGAGCGCTGACGGGTCGATACAGCCCGGAACCACCGTGGTAGTGGGCGGTATCCCATACGATCTTGACGAAAACGGTATGGTCGTCCACACAGGAGGATGGGGCGAATCGGCGGACGGCAGAAAGTTCTACAGGGACCCGGAGTCGGGAATGCCGCTCAGAGATATTCTGTTCGACCCGGACGGAGAGGGCGAATGCTATGCAGGCCGTGATGCCTTCCTGGCCACGGGCTGGGCTGAAGCCGAAGGCCGCTGGATGTATTTCGACAGAGAGTCATGCAGAAGGGTGTTCGGGCGATTTGATGAAGAGGCTCTTAACGGCTTCAACGGACAGTACTATTATACCGCGATGCCGGGCATGAGCTACGGCTGCTGCACCGGTTTCGTCGGCTTCATGACCTATAATCTCATGGGTATCGAGGATTACCCGCATACAAGGTCCACCGCTTCCCACCGAAACGGCGGGGAATATGTGGACGGACATATGATCTGGCTCATGGAAAACGCCGATATGGTAGGCTATGCCACGACTGAGAACCGCAAGGTGGTGTATCACGGTGAGACCTACCAGCCGGGAGACATCATAGTGTTCAACAACAGAAGCGACGCCTATCTGGGCGAGCTCTCCCCCGGAATATCAAGCCAGAATTTTGATACGTGGAAGGTGGACGGCTACGCCATCCTGGAGCATATAGCCATAGTCGGCTGGAACACCTCCGGCGTTCCGGCGGGACAGTACAATATGCATCACAATACATCGAGCCGGAACATAATCAATCAGGACAGCCCGGAGCAGTTCATCCTGAGCAGCCCGCCGAACGGATCGAAGGACGGCAGATCCAGATCGTATTATGTCTTCAGACTGAGAACAGAAGGAGCCGAAGAACCGCCGGAGTCTGAAGAACAGCCGTGAGACAATAATTATTCGTGTTGAAAAACTACCAAAAAACGCATTCTTCATGTTGCGATTCCAAAGCGATTATTGTATTATTAATGCAGTGTGATTTGAAGGAAGACGATTGATGAAAAAGAGCATTATCAAAAGGATTTCATTAATATGCGTGCTGGCGATGGCGATATCCGCCTGGCCGGGTCAAAGTGTCTCCTTTGCGGAGGAATCGGCGTCTGAAGAAGCGGACGGCGGGACTATTGTGATAGCGAGCCCTGAGGTCATGCCTTCCGGAGACGGCAGCGGACAGGACCAGGGAGATGTTACGGTCAGCGATGAAGCGATACAGCAGTTTGAGTTCGGCGACGGAACCGGTGCCGGTGAAGCCACCGACGGAGCGCTGATAGAGGAGCCTCCGGCAGCGTCGAATGATTCGAACGGGTCCTTCGTTACCGAGGGCGGCATACTGTATTATTATGACTCGGAAGGCAATATGGCCGTAAACCGCTGGGTGACTGACAGCGGAAAGAGATATTACGCTTCCAAGTCCGGCGCCATCGTGACCAACAGCTTTATCAAACTCGCTCTCAATGAAAAGCCGGAGCCGAACGCGGAGGAAGGACTCAAGAACTATCGCAGGGCCGTTCAGTACTATGTCGGCGCGGACGGCAGCATTCAGAGCGGCATCGTTCAGGCCGGCGGTAAATACTATTTCTGTGATCCCGAGGACGATTGCAGGGTTAAGACCAACTGCTGGGTCGAGCAGGGCGGCAAGAGATATTTCGCCTCCCCGGACGGATCATTCTATACCAACAGATTCATATCTTTCGAGGAAGGCGTCAGATACTATATGGGCGCGGACGGCAGCGTTCAGAGCGGTATCGTTCAGGCCGGAGGGAAGTATTATTTCTGCGATCCCGCAAACGATAACCGGGTCCAGCTCGGCGGATGGGTCAATTACGGCGGGAAAAAGTATTTTGCTTCGCCCGACGGGTCGTTCTATACCGATACGTTCATCACGTTTGAGCCGGGTGTCAAGTATTATTGCGGCAGCGATGGCAGAATACTCACGGGCGTGATCAAAGTCGCCGGCAAATACTACTATGCGGATTCCGCTCAGGGCGGTAAGATCGCGATAAATCAGTGGGTGACTGCGGACAGAAAATACTATGCATCCGAGGACGGATCGTTCTATACGGATTGCATACTGACGATTTCTTCTTCAGAGAAATACTATCTCGGCAGCGACGGATCCGTTCAGACAGGGATCAACAAATATAACGGCGAGTACTATTACAGCGATTCCGCGGACGGCGGCAAGATCGCTATAAACAGATGGGTGGAAGCCGGAGGAAACAAGTATTTCGCTTCTCCGACGGGCGCGTTCTACACCAATAAATTCATACATTTCGGGGATATTCACTACTATATGGACGCTTATGGACGCGTAGTGCGCACTCCCTTCGAGATCAGGGGGATAACCATAACGCCTGATCCTACGACAGGGGCGATCACCCAGGCTCAGTATGACAGCATCTATGACTATAGCAGCCCGCTTCCCTACAGCGATTACGTCCTTGTAGACATACCCAGCCAGACTCTCAGATACTATGTGAACGGATTCGAGACCCTGTTTACATATGTCGTGACCGGAGATAAATATCTGCATCCTACTCCGACAGGGACCTTCTGGCTCAACGGAGGGAAAACGCAGAACGCGACTCTGATAGGTGAGGATTACGAGACTTTCGTCAACTACTGGATGCCGTTTATCGGAGGCGCGTACGGAATGCACGACGCGACCTGGAGAAGCTCCTTCGGCGGAACGATCTATATGGGCAACGGATCGCACGGATGCGTCAATATGCCTTATGAAAAAGCGAAAGAGCTTTATTTCATGATCCCGGTAGGCACGATGATAATCATCAGATAAGCAAATAATACGCACACCAATAAAAAATAATTTTCTGCTTGAAAAAGCGCCGCATGTATGCGATAATACTTCTTGCGGCGCGTATGGGCGGTCTTGGCGGAATTGGCAGACGCGCACGGTTCAGGTCCGTGTGAGGAGACTCATGGGGGTTCGAATCCCTTAGACCGCACCAATAGAAAAGACAGGTCCGCCTGTCTTTTCTAAATCTCGGGATGTGGCTCAGCTTGGTAGAGCGCCTCGTTCGGGACGAGGAGGCCGCAGGTTCAAATCCTGTCATCCCGACCAACAAGAAAGGGCTTGAGACCGATATGGTCTCAAGCCCCTCTTCTTTTTAACTGTTTTCTTTTCAGCCGATCTTCACGGAGAACTTCTTCTTCTGCTCCTTTGTGATCAGCTCAGCTCCGGCGTCGAGCGCCTTGCGGTTTATCTCTTCCGTTCCGGCGGGGATATGGCGCTTGACGGCCTCCATCATGTCATCGTCGGAAAAGAGGCTGAGAGCGGCATTTATGGCCCCTACAGCCACAATGTTGGCGGTGAATGCCTTGCCTACCTTCTCGCGCGCGGTCTCCAGGATAGGAGCGGAGATGACCTGAGCGGGATCGACTCCCTCGGGGATCTCGAGGCCTGAGTCGATCATCACGCATGCGCCCTCGGCAAGATCCTTTGTATAGGCGTTCAGAGAAGCCTGGGTGAGAGCGAGAAGGAAATCGGGTCTGGTGACCTTGGAATAGCGGATCTCTTTTTTGCTGATGACCGTTTCCGCTTTGCTCACGCCGCCCCTCGCTTCAGGTCCGTAGGCCTGGGACTGGACGGTGTTGAGACCGGCGATGACGGCGCCTTCGGCCATGATCACGCTGGCGAGTATCACGCCCTGGCCGCCTGAACCCGCGAATCTCATTTCATATCTTTCGTTCATAGCCGGCCTCCTTATTTCTTTTTGGACTTCTTCGCGGACTCGATGACCTTGGCGTATTCCTCGGTATATTCGGGATAGTCGTTGAACGACAGGATGCCGATCATCTTCTTGCCCGCGCGGTCCTCTTCACTCATATTGTAGTAGCGCGAGGTCGGGATCAGATTGTCTTTCTGCCACTTCATCATCTCGACTGCGTCGCCCTTCTTGTTCTTGCGGCCGTAATAGGTGGGGCAGATGGAGTAGACGTCGACCAGGGAGAAGCCCTTGTGCATGATGGCCTGCTTGATTATGTCTATTGTTTCGCGGGCGTGGAAGACGTCGCCTCTGGCGGCGAAGGAAGCCCCCGCGCCGGAAGCCAGATTGGCTATGTCAAAGGGCCTGTCCACATTGCCGTAGGGGGCGGTGGTCGCCTTGTCGCCGTTCGGAGTGGTCGGAGAGTACTGGCCTCCGGTCATTCCGTAGATGTCGTTGTTGAAGGCTATGACCGTGAGTCCCAGATTGCGGCGCGCGGCGTGGATCAGATGGTTTCCGCCGATAGCCGAGCAGTCTCCGTCGCCGGTCAGGACGATCACGTGGAGGCGGGGATTGGCGAATTTGATCCCGGCGGCAAAGGCTATGGCCCTTCCGTGGGTCGTGTGTATGGAATTGAAATCCAGATAGCCGGCAGCTCTGGAGGAGCAGCCGATACCGGAAACTATGACCACGTCTTCACGGTTGAGATTGGTCTCGGGATCGTGGATGAGCTCGTCGAGCGCCACAGCCACGTCGTGCATGATCACGCCGTTGCCGCAGCCCGGGCACCAGATCTGAGGAAGGTGGTCAACTCTCATATAGAGATGGACAAGATCACTTGGCATCGTATTATTCCTCCATTCCGTTAAGCTTCTCAATGATATCGGCCGGTGAGATCACGGTACCGTCGACCCGGCCGAGGAACTCCACAGGGACTCTGCCGCTCACAGCGCGCTGCACTTCCAGAAGCATCTGGCCGTGGTTGTGCTCGACCATCAGGATGTTCTTAAGCTGCGGGAGCCATGCGCTGAGCTTTTTCTCCGGGAAGGGCCAGACCGTGATAGGACGGAACATTCCGACCTTCTTTCCGGCCGCTCTGGCGGCGTCGACCGCGTCAAGCACAGCTCTGGCGGTTCCGCCGAAAGCCACGATCGCGGTCTCGGCGTCTTCCATCATGTATTCCTCGACGCGGATGATGTCATCGGCGTTGTCTTCGATCTTGTCGAGAAGTCTGTTGATCAGCTTTCCGGCGACTGCGTGGTCGTTGGTCGGGAAGCCTGACTCATCGTGGGCGAGACCCGTGATATTGTAGCGCTCGCCCTGGCCGAAAGGCTTCATGGCGGGAACGTACTGCCCCTCGGGCACGAAATAGCACTGCTTGTTCGCACCGTCGTGGAAGGACATCTTCCTCTTGTTGATGATGAGGTCGCGCGGATTGGGGAGAACGACGCCCTCCCTCATATGCCCGACGATCTCGTCCATCAGGAAGATGACAGGCGTGCGGTACTTCTCGGACAGGTTGAACGCTCTGATGATCAAAGTGTATGTCTCAAGCACGGAAGAGGGGGAGAGGGCGATGACGGGGTGGTCACCGTGAGTGCCCCATTTAGCCTGCATATAATCTCCCTGAGAGGGACTTGTGGCAAGGCCTGTAGAGGGACCTGACCTCTGAACGTCCACGATAACACAGGGGATCTCGGCCATGTCGCCGTAGCCGAGGTTTTCCTGCATCAGAGAGAATCCCGGGCCCGATGTCGCGGTCATGGCCTTCATGCCTGCCGCGGAGGCGCCGAGTACCGCCGCGATGGAGGCGAGTTCGTCCTCCATCTGGATGAATTTTCCGCCCTCCTGAGGGAGCCTTACAGAACACTGCTCAGCGATCTCCGTGGAGGGGGTGATGGGATAGCCCGCGAAAAAGCGCATTCCCGCAGCGATGGCGCCTTCAACGGCGGCTTCGTTGCCCTGCATCAAAACTGCTTTTGCCATATCTCCTTACTCCTCCATATTCACAAGATAGATCGCGTAGTCCGGGCAGCGCAGCTCGCAGAGACCGCAGGAGATGCATTTCTCCGGCTCAGCGGCATGTACCTTCTCGTCCCGGATCTCAAGAACGCCCTTGGGGCAGAACGCGGCGCAGATGCCGCAGCCCTTGCACCAGGCTTCTTCGATGATGAGTTTTTTTCTTCCGTACACTGGGGTTTCTCCTTTTTGTTTAAAAATACAGAACGCTTAGTGCATCCGAATCAATTAAACACCCGCGGGAGACCAAATACAAACACTTCTTTACCTGCCGTTGCCACAGGGAAAAACCTGTGATACAATGGCATAGCGCCAAGAAGGAGGGCGTCGGTGATGAATTTCAGGAATCTGAGGTATTTTATTCAGGCGGCGGAGGAGAAGAGCATTTCCCGCGCTGCCAGAGAACTCTATATCTCTCAGCAGTCCCTCAGCGAGCATATAAACAAGCTGGAGGAGGAGCTGGGAGTCACGCTGTTCGAGCGCGGACCGGAGCTGAGGCTCACCTATGCGGGAGAGAGGCTCTATGCTCTTGCCGACAGGATATGTTCGCTCGAGCAGGAGATAGTCCTCGAAGCGGGGGAGATAAGCGGCAGAAAGCGCGGACGGCTTAGACTTGGCATCTCATATACCTGCGGAAGATCGCTCCTTCCGCTGATACTTCCGGAGTTCAGCAGGGATCATCCGCTCGTAGAGATAAACCTGATGGAAGGGAATCACCAGAAGCTCAACGAGTGGCTCGAGAAGGGGGAGATAGACGTCGCACTCGGCTATTCGCCGATCGACGTTCCGGGCGCTGAGGTCTATCCGCTCATATATGAGAGACTCCTTCTGGCGTGCCCGAGAGCATTGACGGACGCCGTATTCGGCGATTCGGCGGAAAAGGCCAGAAAGAGCGGTTTTTCACATCTGGATATAAGAAAACTGAGCGGGCAGCCGTTCATTCTGCTGAAGACCGGGAACCGCATAAGGAATCTCTTCGACGCTTACACGAAGCGAAGGGATATCATGCCTTCCGTGATAATGGAGACTGAGAACATAGAGACCGCATTCGCCCTCGCTGAGAGCGGAATGGGCATCACGGCCTATCCTGAGATGTTCCTGATGACGATGCACCGCGATGCCCTGGAGGAGGGATCGGGGCTCGATCTGATACCCCTCTCCGGAAAGGACACGATGGGCGTTCTCGCTCTGGCCTTCATGGAGAAGGGCTACCACTCTCCGACCGTGATGGATTTCATCGCGATGTGCAGAAAGAAAACCGACCTCTGGAAGGAGATCGGTTCAGATATCTAAGCGTTTACGGAGCCTGAGCCCCATGATGATGACTGCGATCCCGCCCGCGAGGACCGTCAGGCTTATGACGACCGCGCAGAGCAGGAAATAGGTCTCCGGCAGGATGAGGATCACGGGATCCGTCCTGTAGTCGAAGATCCAGAGGTCGTTTCCGAAGAAGAGCTTGTGAAACAGCACGAAGGTACGGTCGAAGTCGACGGCCGCCGCCAGGAGAAGGACGACGGGTATCAGTATGCTCACGACACCTGCAGCTGTCATCACGCGGCACTCGGAGCGCGCATCTTCGAGCCCGGTATCGGGTGAAAGGGCGGTCCTGCACATCCTCAGGATGTTCGCGATCCCGACGAAGAGCGCCATGGCTCCTCCCAGCGTGAAGAAGTTGAAGAGCGCCTTGCATTCTGCGAAGTGCTGCGCGCCGTTCGCGCTCATCGAGAGAGTGGGGAAGGCGAGCTCCGCGGTATGCCATGGCCAGCACCAGCGCATCAGAGCGTCGTAGTTCAGGAGGATCTCTTCCCGCGGCATGCCGCTGATCCTTTCGAGGCCCCATCTTCCGATATTGGCGGAATAGAGGATCCTCGCGCTGAACACGATAACGAGCCCGAGACCTATCATGCCGAGGAGTATCACGAGTCCGAGAGCAAAGGATCCGAGGATCTGTTTTCCCTTCGAGGAAGAGCCCCGCGCGGAGCGCGGGGCTTTTGTTTCAGTCATTTGATCGTTTACAGGTCTAAGGCTTCTGTCCATAATGTTTGTCCGTAGATATCGGTGAATCTGTAGATGACCTTGACCGGGCCGTCTCCTACCGGAGCGTTCGTTATGGTAAGGTCACTGAGGTCGGAGGCTTTGATCGGGTCGCCGAGCTGATAGGAATCCTGATAGGTGCCGTTATAAGCGAAGTAGTCGCAGATAAAGCTTATCTCGGATTCACCGCTCAGGTCTTCTATTTTGATCCCGCCGGCCTCGGTGCTCTCGATGACGAGGCTCTCGATGACCTTCGCGACCGTCCCGGTCTCGCCGTCCCTGTAGGCGAATCTCACACCGGCGGCATAGCCCTGCGGATGATCGTTGTCGAATACCAGTATCAGATCAGCCGGAACTCCGTCGATTTCGATCGGGACAGTTCCGGAGATCCTGTACTGATCGCCGTTCTCATAGGTGTCATCGTGATAATACGCGACGATCTGACCGTTTATCGCGAGCCATGTCCTGTCGGTCACGGGCAGGAGATTTCCGTCGGAGTCAAAGTCGAAGATATTGTCCAGACCGAGTTCGACATAGCCGTCTCCGTCGTCATAGTACATCGCCATATCGACGTTCTCGACGAGCTCCCACTGATCCTCTGCGAGGATAATGGCCTGATCGCCTTCCGCGTTCTTCTGCCACTTGAGATCCGTGCTGTCGAGCATGTTCTTGCGGATATAGCTCGCGACCACATGCGGGTCGAGAGGCTCGCCGGTCAGGAACTCGGTATTGCTCCTGTCGAGATCGGTAAATCCGACAGAGCCGAAGTCTCTGAACCCGCCTCCGAGCAGCTGCTCGAGCAGCGAGAGCATGGCCTCTTCCGTGAGGCTGCTTCCGTATGAGCTGCTGTCATACCATCCGGGCCAGGCGTCCTGCGAATTCCCGGAGGAACCCGAGGAACTGTAGTCGGAACCGAAGAGGGAACCGTAAGGATTGACCGATCCGCTTCCGACCGTCTGCCCGCTCGCCTGCATCTGCGCGAAGTGCCTGATGCATTTGGCATAGGAGCTTTCGACTCCGATCACGTCGTAGATCTTCGTGATCACGTCAACATAGCTCAGCTTGCGGTAGGGGAAGTAGACCGAAAGTCCGAAGGAATTGGTCATATCCGTCGATGCCCTGTTGTATTTCACCGCTGATCTGATCGAGGAGATGAGCGGGTCGCTTCCCTCGACGTTGAGGAGAGCGGCAAAGTGAACGAGGTCTATCTGGTCTATCTTGGTGCTTACGGAGAACTCTCTGGAACTCGCTCTTGCGTTCGCGACCGCCTTGTATTCACCGTTCTCGATAAGCGCGTTGGTGTCCTCGGAGAAGGCTTTGAACGCTTCGGGGAAGGTCTGCGAGAGCTCCGCGAGGTCTACGAGCGAGAGCGTGGTGGACTGCCCGGGAGTGCTCTGCCTGCACGCCGCGGTAAAGTCATCCGCTATCTTCTTGCCGAGTTCGAGCGTCGAGAGAGAAGTGTTCTCCGAAAGCGCGGTGAGCCAGTTCGTATAGTACCAGCCGATGCCGGGCTCGACCTCTTCGCTCGCGATGAGATAGTCAGCGTATTCGCTGAGCATTATCGCATTTTCGGCAGTCGCCATAAGGCACGCGTCAAAGCCGATCAGATCGAATTTGGCACCTGCAGAGGACACTGCCGCGGCTATGCCGTCGAGCGTCATGGAGCCTCCTCTGGGGTTTCTCTCATCGTAGCCGTAGCCCGCGACGGAACCTCCGCCGTGATCCCAGAAGATGAGGATGTTTCTGTCAGCGGGATAGTTCTGAACGCCCCACTTGAGGAAGGAGGCGAGCGTGGAGTAGTCCGTCATGGAGTATTTGCCGGCATTGTCGTTCAGTCTTGAAAGACCTGTAGACGAGATCTGGTAGATCTGGTTGATGCCGTTAGCCATCACGTTGTTCTGCCATTTGCTGCAGCCGCCGGTATAGATGATCAGATTGATCTTGTCGGACATGTTCGCGTTCAGCATCTCCTGAAGATCTCTCGATGCCATGGCGGCACCCGACTCGAGGTCGGTTCCGCACATATAGACGAAGATCGACACCCTGTCCTGCCCGTTGCCCTTGAGCTGTGTGAATTTGGCTCTCGCGGCTGGATCGACTTCGGTGTTGAGGACTCCGACGTTGCTGGCGGTCTGCCATCCGGGGGCAAACCCGTTGCTAGGCGTTACGGTGCCCGAGCTGCTTCCGGATCCTGAACCCGAGCTGCTGCCCGGGGTCGTTCCCGGGACGGTGCCCGATCCCGATCCGGATCTCAGCACTCCGCCCACGATGAGCAAAAGCAGGAGCACTGCTATTATGACCGCAAGGATGACTATCATCCTGCAGCCTTTGTTGCGGCTCCGGCTGTGAGAAGCTGCTGCCTGATGGCTATAGCTTCCGGTGGGCTGCTGGCTGTAGAAGACGTTTTGCTGTCCGCCGCCTATACCCCTCGTCTGCCCGCCCTGAGGCGCTCCGTCCGTACGGGTGAATCTCAACGGGCCCTGCTCGTCATCATTGCTTTCGGAGTTCCCGGTGAGCTTCTCGGCCATCCCTCCGGCAGCGCCGATTATCTGGCCGAGGGCTCCTGTATCCATGCCGCGTCTTCCAGTGCCGCGGCCTTCTTCTCTTCTCTGTACGCCTTTGCTCTCATCGGAAGTAAACCGTTCGCGTGAACGTGGTCTGTTGCGTTCCATCGATGTTCCTCCTTAGACTTACTGTGCCTTGCGGGCCTTCTCCCGCTTTTCGGCCTCCTCTTCTTCCAATTTCCTGTAAGCTACTTTCCCCACGAGGGTCTTCGGAAGCTCATCTCTGAACTCTATCTCCCTCGGGAGCGCGTATTTCGCTATGTGTTTGCGGCAGTAGGCCATGATCTCATCGCGCATCGCCTCGGTCTTCGGAAAGCCGGGCTTAAGCATTATGAAAGCCTTTACCGTCTGCATCTTGAGATCGTCCGGAACGCCGATCACGCAGCTCATCTGCACGTATTCGTTGGCGTCGAGGATGTTCTCTATCTGCCCCGGATAGATGTTGTAGCCGGAACTGACTATCATCCGCTTGCTCCTGCCGCGGAAGTAAACAAAGCCTTCGTCATCCATATATCCGAGATCTCCCGTATAGACCCAGGTAAGACCGTCGTCATGCTTTCTGAGGGTCTCGGCCGTCTCGGCGGGGTGATTCATATACTCCTTCATGACGGTGGGACCTGCGAGAAGTATCTCGCCCTCTTCCCCGTAGGGCAGCACCTTGTCGGTGCCGGGCTCCACTATCTTGATATAGGTGTCGGGGAAGGGAACGCCGATGCTTCCTTCCTTATGCGTATGCGGCGGGGTAAGGCAGCAGGCGGTCACCGTCTCGGTCGTACCGTAGCCCTCGCGGACCTGGATCGGCGCGCCGTGCTCCCTCAGGAACTCGTCGAGCTTCTTCTTGAGCTCGACCGAGAGGGAATCTCCGCCCGAGAAAACGCCCTTCATATAGCTGAGATCCTTTCCCACCATGGAGGGCTCCCTGAGAAGCGCCTCGTAGAGGGTGGGAACACCGGCTATGAAATTGCATCTGTATTTGGTTATAAGCTTGGCGTAGCTCTTCGGCGTGAACCTCGGGACCAGAACGCAGCGGCCGCCCTCCGAGAGCATCGTGTGGATGCATACTCCGAGCCCGAACACGTGGAAGAGCGGCATCGCGGCAAGCATCTTGTCGTTTCCGCCTCCGATGAACATCGGATTGGTCG
>Ga0079305_1001986_pt1 | contig 21000 bp, 17 predicted proteins | sample LMS_cellobiose_e_FD_79183 | JGI IMG/M metagenome (GOLD analysis project Ga0079305, IMG submission 79183) | Rumen-fistulated moose microbial communities from Alaska, USA - LMS_cellobiose_enrichment | ecosystem: Host-associated > Mammals > Digestive system > Stomach > Rumen fluid ... | reverse complement strand
GTTCCAAAGCGTTGCCCGGTTCCGGAATTTCTCCAGGGCGTTGGGCGGCAGCAGGATTTCCTTGTGGACGATCCTTTCCAGATGATCGCCGGATTTCCATTCGTGTTCGTACTCGGAATAAAGTTTGTCGCCGGATTGGTAAGCGGCAGCGCTCATGACGGAGCTGCCCTTCTCCTTTCCGCGGGCGATGATCGTGATGTTAAAATGGGGACACGGGATGTGTGCCTCGCCTCCTTTCTTTCGTCGTTCCTGATTCGTTCTTCGGGTTTCCTACGGGGGTAGCCGATGCAATCGGCGCAGGGGGCCGCCCCTGCTGATGGAGAGAAGCCACAAAAGGCTTCTCTCCATCGAGCCCTCCGCAGGAGCCGTCGGAGACCGCAATGGATGAACGAAGTTCATATAATTGCGCCCTCCGTAAACTCCGGGACATTAGTCAACCGATTCCATCGCTTCGGTTCCCTCGGCCTTTGCTGCCGCCATCCGCTTGGTTTCCAGCAGCTTTTCCAGGGCCTTCTTCGCATACGGGGTATTCAAGGCATAGTCCAGATAACCGAACACCTCCTCGTCCGTAAGCTCCGTCGCGCCAAGGGTTTCCAGCAGCTTTTCCAGATAACCGCCACGATTGCACAGACGATGGGTTCGTTCGTTCCGCTTAAGCTCTGCAATCCGCTTTTTGAGTTGCTTCTCTTCCTCTTGTGCCCGACGCAGCTTCTCCTGTGTTTTCTCCTGGGCAGCCAACAACTTTTCCAGCTGGGTACTCATAGATTACTTCACCTCCTTCCTGCCGCCGCTATCCAACGGCGTTTTTCTGCACGCAAAAAGCCACCGGCAGCACCGATGGCTTTCTTGGTTACAGGGGGAAATATTCTCCCCCTTCAATATTCATTGGCTTGAGAATGGCCGTTTTTTTCCTGGATACAAAAATTTTTTTGAAAAAAATTTAAAGCAACTTTTTCTCCGACTTGGCCCGCTCCGCACCGTCGGGCAGCGGATTGATAAATACCTCATATTGTTCGGCGATCCTGTCAATGCGTTTTTTCACGGCGCTGGGCGTTTCATAATCGACAATGTCCGCGATTTCCTGCAAGGTCCGCCCCTTCATCCGCAGATCCAAGATGGTCTTATCCTTCTGGTTCAGCGTCGCTTCAAATTGTTCGACGAGCTGCTCAGACAGAACCTTCCTGTCAAACGCCATTTGCGTATCGGGCACGTCGATTTCGTCCTCGATCAGTTTCTCTACGGAAGCGTGCTGATAGTACCGGCTGTGATTCCACCGGCGCAGAAATTCTCCCCGCTTGAGGTTATACCCGGTATAATCCTCCGGCTGGCGATGATTCCACACCTCATCAATGACCGGCTGCAATTTCTGTTCCTGTACGATCATTTCTGTCAGGTTGAAAATCAGATTGGAAAAATGCGGCCAATCCATCCAGGGAAGCTCCTCATTTCTGAATTCCGTAAATAGCCGCTGGAAGCTCCATTCCATCCTCGTTTCATACGTCATACGGAAGAGACTGACAATGTGATAGCTCATTCGCCAGATGGGAAAATAGCCAGAATAATTTTGCCAACTGCCCGGCACTTCCTTGTAGCCGCCCTTGCCGTCCGGCACCTGGATCGCCTGCCAGATGGCCCAGGCATAGCAATCCCATACCAGCTCCAGGAAAGCGTCCTCCTCGATAATCTTCATGTACTTTTCGCTTTCCATCAGCTTCACGATATTCCGGGGCAATTCCAGATACGCGGGCCGTTTCTCCACCAATTCCCGGGGCAGGGCATAGAACATGGTCATCCAGGAAAGGTTGCTGGTCTGCGGAATGCGGATGATCTCGCCGGGCAGCAGCACAATGAAATCCGTTTTCAGGTCATACACAACGCCGCTTTCATCGTGTTCGATAGTTTGGGGGTAGCCGTCATCTTCGTTTTCTTTGTTGGCTTCATCTGCTTCCTCGCCATGATATTCGTAGGCGCTGTCCTCTGCTTTCCGCATCCGGGTGTATTCATCATCGTCTATATCATTGCTGTTTCTGTACATATCGTTTTCCATTTTCTTCGCTCCTATTCATTTATGTGGAGATGTTATCCGGGTCAAACACCTTTATTATATACAGGAACATACGTTCTGTAAAGAGAAAGAAATTTTATCATGCTTTCCCGATCGTGTTTTTTGCTCTATAAGGTGTGTTATAATCATGATGGGCCAATCAAAACTGCGCCACACACTATGGAAAATGGTGTGAATTCTATTGATAATGATCCCCGTGATCATCATGTCAATTGAGTCTGATATGCAGCATTATTTTGAGATAGGATGAAACAAAAGCGATTGTTAGTCCGTCTTTATATATTGAAGCCCAATGGCAATGAAGCATCCAGCAACGGGGGAGGAATCGAAATGAAACAAAAGATCATGATTGTTCTGCTGATAACCCTTCTGTGCGGCCTATGCGCACCCTGCACAGCGGAAATGAGCGACCGCAATTCCGATGATTTTTCTTATGTTTATTTGGAAGATGGGACCATTTGCATCACAGCTTATCACGGCAGCAATGCAAAAATCAGTGTTCCGGCGTATATAGACGGCCTTTGTGTGACTCAGATCGGCGAAATGGCCTTTGTTGAATATGAGGTTCCGTATATCACATCCGTTACCCTTCCGGACACTGTTCGCATCATTGGCGATCAAGCCTTCAGCGGTTGCACGCGGCTTTCAAAGATCAATATGCCGGCGGAACTGACTGAATTAGGTGATTTAGCCTTTATGGACTGCGGCAAGCTGACGAAGCTGACGCTCCCTGCATCGCTGAAAACGATGGGGATCAATCCGTTTACAGGCTGCACATCGCTCCAACTGCATTTGGCAGCAGGCCAGACATCGTTTGACATTTTCAAAGGCGCGCTTTACACAACCGACGGGGTACTGATTTTTGCCCCTGGAAATCACAGCAGCATGGACGTAAAGGTAGGGACAGTTGCCATTGGCGCTTATGCGTTTGCCGAAAACAGCAAGCTCAAAAAGGTGAATCTTCCTGATACCGTGACGGAAATCAGGGCCAATGCTTTTAATGGCTGTTCCTCCCTTCAGAGCATCCCATTGCCCGAATCGCTGGTCAGCATCGGCGAACACGCTTTCCTCGGCTGTCAAAGCCTGAAATCCGTTTCCCTGCCTCTTTCTCTGACAAATCTTTCCGGCAACCCCTTTACATGCTGCGACCATTTGGCAGCGTTCAATGTCCCGGAGGCTCACGAGAGTTTGGTCAGCATAGACGGCGTCCTTTGTGAAAAGAAAACGGAAACGCTGGTTTCCTTTCCCGCCGCCAAAGGGGGCCATTTTACGGTGCCTGAAGGTATCCGTGTCATCGGCAGGGAAGCGTTTTACAACTGCCGGGAGCTTCGCTCTCTTCGCCTTCCCGATACGGTGACGGCGCTGGAAGAAGACGCCCTCCGTGGATGCATCTCGCTGACAGACCTTCTATTGCCGGACAGCGTCGCGTATATGGGGAAATGGGCATTGGCAGACTGCGGCTTCTCTGAAATACATCTGCCATCATCGCTGACCGAAATCAGTGATCTATGTTTCGATTTTTGCACTCACTTAACGCGCATCGATATTCCTCAGAACATTACGCGCATTGGGGACAGCGCGTTTCAGGGCTGTTTTCAGCTTGCGGAAGTGACGATACCGGAAAGCGTGACCGAGATTGGACAAAACGCCTTTAACAGCTGCTTTGCGCTGCGTTCGGTCACACTGCCTTCCCAAATTACTTCCATACAGCCCTATACCTTTATTTATTGCTCTGCACTGAAGGAAATCCGCATACCGGACGGCGTCACCGAAATTGGAGAATGGGCGTTTGAAGAGGCTTATGGTTTGGAAAAGATCCATATTCCCGCCTCTGTTCAGGCGATTGGCAGCCGCGCCTTTGGCATAATGAACGATAGCCTGACGATTGTCACGCCTTCCGGCTCCTTTGCGGAAGCCTATGCGGCAGAGAATGGAATCCGCGTCGAATTTCAGGAGGAAATGGGACGATGAAAAGAATAGGGTTCGTATGCGCATTTTTCTTGCTTCTTATGGCGTTCAGCTTTCCGGCAGTTGCGGAAGATTGGGATGAAGTAATCGCAGCTTATGCGCTGGTGCTTGCCTAAAACATAAGAAAAATGCAATTTGTCGCGCAAACATTATCTCAATACTCGTTCCTGATACATTTCTATAGAATGGAAGCGTATCAGTTTTTTTGATAGCTTTCAAAGTTTTTTTCTCCTTTCGCGTTACGTTTTGCTTCTGTAATGACATATAGAAGTGAAACAGCCGAAAGGAGTGATGTGAATTGAATGTTCCTTTAAATGCGGCTAGGCAGCCGCCTGAACCAATGATGCTCTCTGGAGGAATTGTAATGACCGTTGATGTCTGGCTGGAAGAACTGTATGAGCGGGATTATGCGCTGCTGTATCGTGTGGGCCGCATATTCCTTGGTTCAAATGCCGCCCAGGAAACATTGATCGAGGGTCAGATTCAGGAAACCTTTGTGCGGGCATGGCAGAAACGGTCAAGCCTTCAGAAGCATCCGAATCCTGACGGCTGGCTGGTAGAGTGTTTCCGCAACTGTCTGATGAATGCCTGTAAAAAACAAAGCCGGGAATGGAAGCATCATGCGTTTTCTGTTGATGCAGACAACGCGCAGCCCATTGCGGATCAGACGCACTTATCCCCCGATGATTACGCGCAATCAAAAGAGCAAATTGACCTTTTGCGGCGATTGCTGGGTGAAAAAGACGCGGATATCTTTCTCCGTTACTGTGTGTACGGAGAAAAAGCAAGTAAAATTGCCACGGAACTGAACATCAGCGATCAGGCGCTGCGGATGCGGATTTCCAGGCTGAAAAAGAAAATCCTTTCCAACCGCACGCTGTTTTCCTGCCTGGTGGCGCTATGCCTGCTGGGCCTGCGATAAGGAGGATGGAGATGAATAAGAAAATGGTTCTCCGTCCTCTGGACGCCGCAATGAACGATAGTTATTCCACGGCTGAATTGTACGCGGTTTTTGAAAGCCAAGTATTCAGCAAACCCAAATTCATGGATGTGCCTCTGCTGACGGAAACGGTGAAAGCACTGGATGATCGGATGGATGGCGAAGTGGCCCCGCATCAGTTGATCGTGTGGCAGAAAATCGTTCACCGCATCCTGAATATGCAGCGCCCCTTTGCCCTCGGTTTGAGCCGTAAAGGCTTTGCCATCCTGGTAGCCGCTCTTGTACTGCTGATCACCACCGTCGCCTTGGCGCTGACTAACTGGAATGCTATTGTGGAATGGGTCTATCATTTGGAAAGGCAGGAAAGCCGTGTTGAACAATGGACGCTGGAGCAAAAGCTGTCCCTTGCCGATTCTTTGCGGGAACAGGGTTATGACATGTCTGCGCTTCCTGATTTGAATGGCATGACCGAAGATGAAAAAGACGTCTTTTTGACCGATTGGCTAAAAACTCAATTTGATGGGGAGGTGAACGCAAATCATTATAACCTGATGACCCGCTTGAATGGTTATTTTGAGGATTGGTCATATGAAGATATGGCTTGGTACAGCAAAATGCTGCTGGACGCGGGAGAAGTATGGGAAGGCCGTTTCATCAGCACCATACCGTCTATCGAAATACAGAAGCAAGGTGATGCCGTTCTTGCCTTAACCGATCAGGCGTTGCACCATGTCTTTGACGGCACAAGCGTGGATGCGGATTCCCTCACGGCACATCTGTTGTACGGCTATCAATACCCGGATGAATCAATCCATCTCTGGTGTGTCCATTATCGGGATCAAGACCTGTTCCTGTGGTTTGAGGGCTTTGTGACCGATACGGAGCCGCTGCAAATGCTTTCTGATCCGTACATTGCCCCGATCCCGGAGCAGTTCGATGCCGCACTGGAAGAAAACGGCCGACGCAATGAAGAACGCCAGCGCGCATTGCAGAAATTGGAGGCAGAACGCGGCTTGCTGATCACCTGGACATATGAGCAGCAAAATGCGTGGAACCCCGCCCACTACGGGGCCCCTTCCCCGGATGATATTTCCCAGGAAGAAGCCTATGCCATCGCTCGTCAGGCATATTGCGACAATATGGGAGTGAACGCGGACGAAGCGAACAGGCTTTACTGCCATTCCTATTTCATCATCGACGATGGAAAGCCATACTATAGTATTTCTTTTTCTTACGATCAGGAAAGCAGAAACCTCGTGGAGTTTTCCATCAGCATTGATCAGGATGGAGAAATAAGGAGTGTTTCCATCGGTTCAAACGGATAGACGAAACGGATATGAGATGTTCATGAAACAATGTGAACATTGAGTATCAATCGAATCAACAATAGGAGGAATTACCATGAAAAAGTTGTCAATGATGCTATGCCTTGTGCTTGCGCTCATCTGCGCGCTGCCTACCTTTGCCGGAGCTGAAACTCAACAAGAATTTGAATTAAGATGTTACAAAAAGACTGCTGCTGATGCAGATGTATATAACAACAGCAATCTTGATCATGTGCTAATTGATCATATACCTGCTGGAACCTATGTGATCGTTAATACAAGCTCACAAGGAAACTGGAAAAAAATCACCTATATGATAAATGGCGTCAAAAAAAGCGGATACACGGAAGTAAGATTAGTTGATACCGCTTCAGTTGTGAGAAGATCAGATGGTATTGCAGATTTGGTTCACGAAAAAGATCCTGAATACAGTGCAAAAATCAAACAAGGGACATTGGAGTTTGACGTAACGCAGTACGATGACAAAATGGAATATGCAGCGTACAAAGCTGGCTTAGCCCCTGAACCTGCCCGCAAAACGGATTCTGCCAGCAGCAAATCCACATCCGATGCCAATAATACGACTGCTGAAGTTGCCTCGGAAACTGATCAAAGCAATATAAGTGTTGGTGTTCTGGAATTAGGGCTTGTTTATTCCAAAGTCAACTATAACGGTCAAACCATGGAAGTGGCAACGTCGGACCTTGTTTTCGGAGAAAATATTCCTGAGGGAAAAGAACTGGCCGTTATTTATGCGCCGAATACTGGCAGGGCTTCTTTGCGGAAAACCGCGTCTGACAATGCTACTGTGCTGAAAACCTGCAAGGCGGGCGTGATTGTTTCTGTGATCGAGGTTGGAAAAACGTACACAAAAGTGAATTACAAAGGGACAATCGGCTATGTGAAAAACAGTAGCTTGCAGTTTTACAGTGCGGCAAGCCAAGATACCTCTGCCGGCAAATTAAGCTACAAAGGAAAGACCAATGGTGGAACTACGGTAAATGTTCGCTGCAAAGCGGATAAGGAAAGCGCCGTAGTTGCCACATGGGAAACGGGCACTGTTGTAAGAATCCTCTCCACTGCTAATGGGTGGTATGAAATTGAAGCCAAAGGGATTCACGGATGGGTATTGCAAGAGTATTTGACGAAAGATTGATACTGCAAAGTGCCCCTCCCTTGTGAAACGACTCCCAAAACACAAATGCCGCTGGCATAATCGGAATGATTCGGCCAGCGGCTGCTTTGTTTATAGGATGTTAATGACTTCTTCCATGACGATCTCTTCGGCTCGGCTGCGAATGCCGTTCATCCTGCCCACCCATATCATGGGCTGCTCAGCCTTCAGGCGTTCTGTGATCCCCTCCCGGTCCTTCATCTGCTTTGTCAGCAGTTCCATCATGGCCTCGGCTCTCTCGTTCGCGTTCGCCAGGTATCTGTGCAGACTGCCGTTTAGGATCAGCCTTTCATACAGGCCGGGATGTACTTTCTCCAGGTATGCCCTGTGCATCCTGCCCCATTTCCCTATGGGGCGCTGATCCTTTTCCTCAATCGTCAGATTCGGGTAGTACATTCCATCCTTACCAAGGGTATAGGTTCCACCAAGCTCTTCAAACAGGGATTTCATTGTGTTTTCCTCCATAATTCAGTATTGCCAATCCTGCATTGGAGGCCACTTGTTCTGAATTATGTTTTACGGACAATCAGTCAAGGGGAAATTTCACATTAAAAAGCCTGAAATTCTGACTCGATTTAGAATTTCAGGCTTAATACTCAATAAGATTCAGATTGTCAAGGATGATTTTAGATTATTCCACAGAGCTCTTTCTATATGTCGCTCCTGCAACGGTAATACTTCTGTCGGAAAGCGGGGCTGAATGCAGCAAACATTGGCGGCTGGTTCAGCCAATCAAGGTGGAAGGTTCAGAGATGCTGATTAATCCTTTGATGCTTTTCATTTTTAGGCAAGTAAAAAATTGAAAAACAGACCTGATCTTTGGGTGAGCCTTCAATCATCTTTCAATGTATATGTGTTATAATAAACAGGTGATTATTGCTTGTATTGAGGCATTCCGTATGATCAAGATATTGCTGGTGGAAGACGAGAAGCGCATGAATGAAGCGCTGACTGAACTGTTCCGACAGGAAGGCTATGCTGTCGATGCTTTCACAAATGGCACTGACGGGATGACAGCTATCGTAGAAAACTCCTACGATCTTGCTGTGTTGGATGTCATGCTGCCCGGCGCATCCGGATTTGACATCGCGGCTACCGCCAGAAGCGCCGGGATCACCATGCCCATCCTGATGCTGACCGCAAAATCCTCCCTGGAGGACAAGATCACAGGGCTGGACAGCGGTGCGGACGATTATCTGACCAAGCCCTTTGAGCCCAGAGAACTGCTGGCCAGGCTGCGGGCCATGACCAGAAGAGTTCCTGCAAAGGACGGTCAGAGGCTGCGCTATGCAGATCTGTGCCTGGATGTCAATGGCCTGCGACTGCAAAAGGACGCTTCATCCACCAAAATCACCGCGCGGGAGGCGCGATTGTTGGAAGCCCTGATCCGGGCAAATGGCAGTGTCCTGAGCCGCGAACAGCTGGCGCTGCAGGCCTTTGGATATGAGAACGACGCTGAATACAACAATGTAGAGGTATACCTGAGCTTTCTGAGGAAAAAGATCACCTTCCTCGGTTCCCATGTGGTCATCAAGGCAGAGCGGGGCATCGGCTATCATTTGCAGGAGGGCGCTCATGTATCGTAAGCTGCGGTTCAAAATTGCCATCTCTTCTTTTGCTGTACTGCTGGCGCTGTTCCTGGGAACCGTCAGTATCGTTTATGTCACAAGCTATCGGGAGACGCTGCGGGCAGACCAGGACATGCTTACTCTATATGCCAAAGCATACTGGGAGAACGGAAACCCGGAAGGCAGCGATCATCTGCCGCCAATGGCTCCACCGCCAGGAGAGGCAGCAATGGCGGACACACCGCAAATCAGCGGCCAGTTTTATTCTGTGGAATGGGATGAAGCCGGAGAGACGGTTTCCATCAACAATCCCAGTACACAGAAAATCCCGGATGATGATCTGATTGCGTTAGCGCATCAGATTGCTGAATCCGGATATAAAGATGGAGTTGAGGACGAATGGGTGTATCATGTTGAAAGCCGGGACGGAAACACACTCGTTACCCTGCTGGATAATACCCTGGTTTCCAGCAGTTCCTCTACGCTTTTCACCAACACCGTCCGGTATGGCGGGCTCATGATCGTTATTCTGTGTGCCATTGTATGGTTCACGTCCGGGCTGCTCGTCAAACCGCTGGAAAGAAATGAGCAGGAACAGCGACGTTTTCTCTCGGACGCTGGGCATGAATTGAAAACTCCGGTCTCCGTGATCGCGGCCAACGCGGAGCTCCTGCAGCGGGAGCTTGGCTCCAACCGCTGGCTGGAAAACATCATCGCGGAAAATGAGCGAAGCAGCGAGTTGGTGCAGGACTTGTTGACATTGACCCGAATGCAGGAAAAGCAGTCGTCCTCCGAGAAGGTCAGTCTGAGCGGGATCACCGAGAGCGTTATTCTGCCCTTTGAAGGCGTTGCTTTTGAAAAAGGCCATGTGCTGAACACAGATATCCAGCCTGATCTGTTTGTGCAGGGAAACACGCAGCAGCTTTCCAGCCTCCTGTCCATCCTGCTGGACAACGCGGTTCAGTACAGTATGGAAGGCGCTGAGATCGGAATCACGCTTTCCGAGGAGAGCCGCCGCGCCATGCTGCGGGTGCAAAACCGGTGCCCGGAGATGTCCCAGGAACAGTGCAGACAGCTGTTTGACCGGTTCTATCGGACGGACAATTCTCGTGCCGGAAACGGTCATTACGGATTAGGTCTATCCATCGCACAAAAGATTGTCCAGGCACATCATGGGAGCATCAGCGCATTGTGGAAAGACGGTCTTATCACTTTCACGGCAGCGATGCCTCTGGCGAAATCCTGAAAACGCTTCAATGGACTTTCAATCTTCGTGTGCTACACTCCAGCCATCACGGATGAGAATCCCGTGAAACACTTGCAGGAGGTTATGCACATGAAGAAATGGTTATCCGTTCTGTTGGCCCTCATCATGGCGCTGACCGGCTGTGCCGCTGTGGCAGAGTCCGGGTATGTGTCTGATAAGGAAGCCATCGAATTTGCTCTGAACCTGAAAAACATGGATCAGGAATGGTCTTACAGCGCGTCATCCGATGCTTGGACGCTCTCCATTGTGACGGCAGTCACGAATCCGGTGATCGACGACCAAGAAGGCGTGTCCGTCTGCGTGCCCGGCGCGTACGTCACTGGCATCGACACGGATGGGGACGGCGCTGCGGATGTGACTGCTGCGACATACAGTGAATCTGTCAAAGGTAGCCTGGTCATCAATTATGACGCGACAGTCACCAGCACGAACGGTCAGGTCTATACCGCTGCTACGGCTCCGGTCATCCTCAACACCGGTGCGGCCGGTTACGGCAGTTCCACCAATACTACCGCCTCTGCCACCTACGCGGCGGAGGGCTACATCAATGTAGCCTGCGGAAATCGCGGCAAGCAGGACAGCTATACCGACGAAAACGGCACTACTGTGTATACCGGCGACGCGCCTTCCTGCCTGGTAGATCAGAAGGCGGCAGCTCGGTTCGTGAAGTTCAACATTTTGCTGGGCAATCTCCCCGGCAGCGTGGATTACTGGGTATCCACAGGCGGCAGCGGCGGCGGAGCCCATGCGGCCATGTTCGCGGCCACCGGCAACAATCCCGACTTTTACGATTACCAGATCGCTGTGGGCGCTGTAGGTGTATATGCCAACGGCGACGGTACCTACTGCACGACCGTGACCATCAACGGTGAGGAAGTGGAGCTCTCCGACGGCGCGTGGGGCTGTGTGGCTTACAGCGCCATTACCTCCCTGTATGAAGCCGATATGGCCATGGCCTTTGAGTACACCCTGAATACGAATTACAGCTTCAACACAGAATTTCAGCAGGCGCTAGCGAGCATCCTCAGTCAGGAATACATGGAATATATCAACGGCCAGAACCTAACGGTGGAGGAAGCGAAAGTCGGCTTCGATCTGGATGGCGACGGTGTGCTGAACAGCACTGTTGCCCTGACCATCGAATACGACCAGGATAAGTATCCCGACACCAACGGCTACGGCGGCACCTATCTGGATCTGTACCTGGCGGAGTTCATGGAAAACCTGCAGTGGTATGTGGACAGCCTGGACTATGCGGATGGCTGGACATGGTTTGACACGGACGGCACAGCCCTGTCCGATGAGGCAGTAGCGAACATGACCGCCCAGGAAAAGGCGGTAGCCTTCATCGAGGGACGCTATACCAAAGCATCATCCGGAAACAGCATGGGCGGTCCTGGCGCTGGAATGGGTGGCCCTGGGAATGCCGGTGGCCCTGGCGGCACGCCTCCGGATGGCGGCAATGGCGGCCCTGGCGGCACGCCTCCCGATGGTATGAGCGGCGGCCCCAGCGGTGATTTCTCCGGTTTCCCCGGCAGTTCTGATGCATCTGAAACCGAGAAGACTGGCGAAACAGCATCTGCTGAGTTGCCCGATGGTGAAATGCCCACAGACGGCGAAATGCCCTCCGACATGGCCGACTCCGCCCAGACAGAAGCCACCGGCACGGAAGGCAGCGGCGATGAGATGGAGGTTGGAACTCCTGACGCCGGTTCCACTCAGTCCGCCACCAGCACAACCAATTCCTCCAATTACAGCTCTTACGAGGAGATGCTGGACGCTTACCAGTCCGATATCGCGGAGATTGAAGCAGGCGACGCCTATGGGAAAAATCTGGTTTACCTGTACAATCCGCTGAACTACATCGGCGCGGCAGGTACGGCTGCTCCCACTTGGGCACGGATCGTATGCGGAGCAGCCGAAGGCGACATCGCCATGTTCAATTCCCTGAACCTGGAGATCGCCTGGCTGAACAATGGCACCGACGCTGTCATCGAGTGGCAGTGGGACGGCGGCCATGTGCCCAGCGAAATCCTCGGAAACTCCCTGGCGCTGTATGTCGATACGATGTTCGGAAAGCATGTGGAAGGCGCAGTTGCCATCGAAAAGCCTGCTGCTGAAAAGCAGACCACAAATGGCACCTCCGAATCAGCTTCCGGCACCGATCTGAGCGGCTGGGTCACCTTAAGCGAGGACGGAACCATTTCCTTCTCCCTGGCTGACCTGATGACCAGCTACCGCACAAAAGGAGCCAGCAAGGCAACCCCGGCCTTCGACGTCATCGACTACGGCCAGGAAGACTATGTATTTGGCTCTGCCACCCAGGACGCCCGCCACTGGAGCGTATGGGTGCTGAAGGCGCTGGAAGAAAACGCGGAGACACTGGAAAAATTGTTCAATAAATAAAAACACAGTCAATAATTACAGCAGCGTGCGGAAGCATCTACGGCTTTTGTGCGCTGCTTCTATTTTTGAAATTATGAATTATGAACATTCTATTTGTCAAGGGTAAAAAATATATTAGCCTCCGGTCAGAATACCGATCAACGCAGCTACATGGAAATTGTATGTCATGCTGGCCTCCCTTTTAGGATGATTGGGGTATTTGGCCATCTGCTATTGCTCTTTTTCGAGATTCAGCAACAATTCGTTCTCTTGAAAAAAATCAAACAAGCGTCCGTGTGCTTTCCCGCCAGACAGGGGTTGTTTTTACGTGGGTCCAATGATAGGGCATCTCGGGATTGCGGATGCGGGCCAGCAGAATATCCGCTGCCATCCGGCCGATTTCTAGGCTGGGAATTTGCACGGTGGTCAGGGCCGGGTCCACCAGGGCGGATTGGGCGGTGCCGTCAAATCCGGTGATCATGATATCCTTGGGAATAGACAGCCCCTTCTTTTTGAGGGCGTTCATCAGGTGGATGGCCAGGTAATCATTGGCGCAGACGAAGGCGTCCGGCAGGAAGGGCATGGCGTTCAGTTGCCCGATGAGCCAGTCCGCGTCGTTGTAGGGGGATTGGTCCTCCGCCAGAATGCAGATTTCCTCCCGGACAGGCAGACCTGCCCGGGTGAGGCCCAGAACAAATCCGCCCCACCGCTCGTTGAAGCTGCCGCAATGGGCCCGGTCGCCCACGAAGCCCACGTTTTTTGCCCCGGCGGCTGCCAGCCCCCGGATCAAGGCGGCAACGGCATTGGCGTTTTCCATCGTCACAAAATCGCAGGCCATCAGCTCCTGAGAGGTGCGGATGGGGCTGTCGATCATGATGGTGGGAATATTCAGAGCGCATAGCATATCCAGGTAATCCGCGTCGAACATTTCAATGCCTACGATCCCGGCGATCTGACCGGGGATCAGTTGGGGCGGCAACTTCTTCTGCCTCAGCTCTTCCCGGGAAATTTCAAACAGCTTCAGCGTGTAGCCGGACCGGCTGATCTGATCGGTGAAGGCTGTGGTAAAATACGTGCCGAAATGATAATCCACCGGCAGATTGCAGGTGAGCAGCGCGATGGTTTTTTCTTCGCCCTGGGAACGGGGCGTTTTTTCAGCGGAGGGAAAGCCGTAGCCTAATTCCTCCGCTTTTTTGAGGATCAGCGCCCTCGTGGCGGCGGGTACCGCGCCCCGCCCGTTGAACGCCTTGGATACCGTGTTTCTGGACAGGCCGCAGGCATCGGCAATATCCTGCATGGTGACTCGTTTGCCGGGCATGGCGCATCCGCCTTTCTGTTGCTTTTTCGTTTGCATTATAACAGAAAAAAAGCAGACGATCAAGTTTACAAAATGTAAACTTCAAAGAAGAAATCAAGACCCTTACACCGTGTAAAATGTGGAAATTATGAAAATATCAAACGAATTGCACAAAAACAAAATTTACATATTGACAAAATGTAAAACATAATGTAAAATGCAAATGAAAAACACGTAAACCCAAAAACCAATCCGACAGCGCGACGAAAGAACCTGTAAAACCCGACAGCGATTCCTGTAAACCCATAGGAAGCTGCCCGTGACGCGGAAGGGAGGCAATCGCCGGTCATACCCATCCAACGGTTTCACATTCTGCATCCATGAAACGCTGTAAGCGAGGAGGACAATCATGCAAGGCGCAAAACAACTGCCTGCCGCGATGAAGCGGCAAAAGAGGCCGGGGATCGGCAGGAAGCTTCGGGATTTCAAGGAGAATTCCCCCTATCTGGCCATGATCCTGCCGGCGGTGCTGGTGGTGTTCCTGTTCAACTACCTGCCCATCTACGGCGTACTGATCGCGTTCCAGGATTTCATGCCCGGCGACAAGATCCTGTCCAGCGAAACGATCTGGGTGGGCTTTGACAACTTCACGAGGTTTTTCAACGACGTGCAGTTCTGGCCCCTGATGAAAAACACCTTTCTGCTGTGCATCATCGGCTTCGTCATCGGCTTCCCGCTGCCCATCCTGGTGTCCCTGGCCCTGAACGCCATGAAGCATAAGAAAGCGGGCAAGGTGTTCCAGACTATTTACACCGCGCCCCACTTCATTTCCCTGGTGGTGCTGGTCGGTATGCTGCAATTGTTCTTCGGGCGATACGGGCTGGTCAACAACATCGCTGCCAGCCTGGGTGGGGATCGGGTTTCCTACTTTCTGGAAAGCTCGGCCTTCCGGCCCATGTACATCCTTTCCTCCAACTGGCAGGACTTTGGATGGAGCGCCGTGATCTACATCGCCGCCCTGTCCAACGTGGACCCGGTGCAGCACGAAGCCGCCATGATCGACGGCGCCACCCGGTTCCAACGGGTGATCCACGTGGATATCCCCGCCATTATGCCCATGATCAGCGTGATGCTGATTATGTCCATCGGCGGCCTGATGGGCGTTGGCTATGAAAAGGCCCTGCTGATGCAGACGGACGGCAACCTGGCGGTGAGCGAGCTGATCTCCACTTACGTGTACAAGCGCGGCCTCACCGGCGTGCCCGATCAGGCCTACGCCACGGCCATCGGCCTCTTCAATTCCGTCATCAACGTGGTGCTGCTGATCATCGCCAATACCACATCCAAACGCTTCTCTGAAAACTCGCTGTGGTAAGGAGGAAAGAAAAATGAGCGTAAAAAGTCTTCCTTACAAGGAAAAGCACCATGCACTGAAGGATACCCGGGGCGACAAAATCTTCTTCGTGGTCAACGCCATCTTCCTGGGCTTGCTGGCGCTGATTATCCTCTATCCCGTTTACTTCATCATTATCGCGTCCTTCTCCGATCCCGACGCCGTGCTGGGCGGCCAGGTGGTGCTGGCCCCGGTGAACATCACCTTGGAAGGGTATCAGAAGGTGTTCCAGCGCCAGGATATATGGACGGGCTACGGCAACACCATCATTTACACCCTGCTGACCGTGGTGCTGGCCCTGGCGGTCACCATCCCCGCGGGCTGGGGCCTGAGCCGCAAGACCACCCCCGGCAAGAAATTCTGGATGCTGTACTTCATCATCCCCATGTTCTTTGGCGGCGGCCTGATCCCCTTCTATAACGTGATGAGCAGCCTGAAGCTGATCAATTCCATGTGGGCCATCATCCTGCCCGCCGCCATGTCGGTATGGAACCTGTTCATGTGCAAGACCTTCTTTGAATCCTCCATTCCGGAAGGGATGCTGGAGGCGGCAAGGATCGACGGCGCGGGCAAGTTCAGGACATTCTTCTCCATCGTGCTGCCCCTGTCCAAAGCCATTATCGCCGTCATGGCGCTGTACTACGCCGTGGGCCAGTGGAACAGCTATTTCAGCGCCATGATCTTTTTGCAGGATGAAAAGAAGTATCCCCTGCAGCTGGTGCTGAAGGAAATCCTGATCGCTTCCGAGAGCACCGTGGGCGGCAGCGGCGAAACCATTTTGCAGCAGTACCGCCTGGCGAACCAGTTGAAATACGTATCCGTGATTGTATCCAGTATCCCCGTGCTGTGCCTGTATCCCTTCGTGCAGAAATACTTTGCCCAGGGCGTCATGATCGGCTCTCTGAAAGGCTAAAAGGAGGTAAACAGAATGAAGAACATGAAGAAATGGATCGCTCTGCTTCTGCTGGTCGTGATCGCTGTGACCCTGACCGCCTGCGGTGGGGACAAGAAGGAAGAACCCAAGGCGACTGAAGTGCCTGCCGCGACAGCAGCCCCCGCTGCGGACGATACGGCGAAAACGGATACCGCACCTGCCGCCGCGACCGGCAACCCCCTCATCGACAATTACGGCTTCCAGTGGGCGGACGCCTCCGCGCCGATCCTGAATGAAAAAGGCGCGCAGGAAATCTCCTTCCGGGTGTATTCCTCCAAGAACGCTTCCGCCCTGGACTACAACGACATGAAGATCATGGCGGACCTGTTCGACCAGACGGGCGTGCGGGTGGAATGGGAGAACGTGTCCGAATCGGTCTATGCTCAGCAGAAGAACCTGATCTTCGGCAACGCCGACAACCGGCCCGACGCGCTGTATCACGCGGGCATGAGTTCCGGCGAAATCATCAAGTACGCAAGGCGCAAAGTCCTGGTGCCCATCAGCGATTACCTGGACTATATGCCGAATTTCAAAAAGCTGCTGGAAGACCGGCCTGACATCAAAGCCCAGCTCATCAATGTCTCCGACGGCAAGATCTACACGCTGCCCCGCATCGAGGAAATGGGCCTGCTGCAGAGCCCGAACCTGCTGTTCCTGAACGTGAACTGGGCCAAGGAAGTTATCAACGCCGGCGCTGTGGAAGGATTGACGGAAGATCAGCTTAAGGACGGCTTGGCCCTGACCTCCGCACAGATGGAGCAGCTGCTCGCCTACTTCCGCGACCATGATATGAACGGCAACGGCAAGACCGACGACGAGCGGCCCCTGAGCTTCGTCTATAACAACTGGCAGGGCAACCAGTGCGACCTGTACGGTATGTTCGGTCTGAACGACAACCTGGAGCACCGGGTGCTGGTGGACGGCAAAGTGACCTACACCGTGCAGGACGATCGCTTCAAGGAAGCCACCAACTTTATTGCCAACTGGGTCGATAATGGCCTCATCGACAAGGTGTCCTTCGAGCAGAGCCAGGATAACTTCCTGGCCAACGGCAAAGGCCTGGAAACCTACGGCGCCTTCTACTGGTGGGAGAGCGAAACCGTGGTCAGCAATCCCGAAAACTACATCGTGTGCAGCCCCCTGATCGGCCCGGGCGGCGATGAGACCATCTGCGTTTCCAACAACCCCGAAGTGGGCACCGGCGAAGTGATCCTGTTCTCCACCTGCCAATATCCCGAAATCCTGCTGGCCTATTTCGACCGCTACTATGATCCCGTCGTCTCCGCTCAGATCAACTACGGTCCTATCGGCATCGTGTATGAGGAAGAACGGGATGAAAAGGGGATGCTGGTGCAAAAGCCCTTGCCCGATGGCGTAACCTCCGACGAATTGCGCCTCCAGAACGCCCCCCTGGGCATCATCTATCTCGGCGAATACGCCTGGAACAATGTGGTGAACATGGAGCCCCGCGCCCAGCTGCGTCTGGAACGCCTGCAGCTCTGCGCCAAACCCTTTGTGGCGGATTCCGTCAAGCCCTTCCCCAACCTGCAGTTCACCCTGGAAGAACTGAACACCCTGAGCAACTATGAAACCAACCTGAACGACTATATCCGCACCAACCTGATCACCTGGCTCATGAAGGGCGGCGTGTCCGACGCGGCCTGGCAGAGCTTCCAGAACGATCTGAACGGCAAAGTGAACCTGGCGGGCATCCAGAAGGTCTATCAGGACGCCTATGACCGCTATATCGCGCAATAAGGGGAGGAAACGAACATGAAGAAATCTATCATCGCGCTCATGCTGGCGCTGATTCTGACGCTTAGCTGCTTTGCCCCCGCTGCTCTTGCCGATAACGGTCCCGCCATCACCGGCGAAGCGGACCAGACCGTGGAAGCGGGCACCGAATTTGACGCCCTGGCGAATCTTACCGCCTCCGACCCGGAGGACGGCGACCTGACCGACATGATCACCGTGGAAGCCATGCCCGACCTTTCCTTCCACAACGGCAAGACCACCCCGGAAACCGCGGGCGAATATGAGCTCATCTATTCCGTGACCGACAAGGACGGCAACGTGGCCGAAGCCTACGCCACCCTCACCGTCACCAAGAAAAAGAGCGAAGAAGTGGTGTATAAAGCCTTTGATTTCAGCACCGTGGACGTGACCGACAATCACGGCTGGGAAGCCAGGATCGGCGAAGCCGCTTCCGCCGCTGCTTCTCTCAAATCCGGCGCGTATGTGATCGAAATTGCCAACCCCGGCAACGGGGATGGCGACGTGCAGCTGGCCAAGGCGGGCTACGCCCTGAAGGCCGCTGATTACAAGATCAAGATTTGGGCCAAATCCACCAAGCCCACCTACGCCCATTTCATCGCTCGGGACGAAAACGCGGAGGGCTGGGAAACCTTCGGCGCTGTGTGGAACGCGCGGATCGAGGAGAGCATCGCCCCCATCGAACTGAACTTTACCTCCGCCGGGGAAGGCAGCGCGGAGCTGCTCTTCAACCTGGGCAAAATCACCCCCAATCCGGACAACGCGGCCGACACCACCCCGGAAGATTTCACCGTGACCATCGACAAGATCGAGCTCTATGAGATTTCCGGCGAAGAGCATCAGGTGCCCGTCTATACCGCCGATTTGACTGCGGACGGCGTGACGGTGGACGCGGGCGACGGCGCGAATGCCTCTGTGGCCTTTGACGGTACTGCGAAAGTGACCATCGACAATTACCCCACCGAGGGCGGCGTATGGAGCATCAAGGCCAATATCAGCCTGGGCGGCCTGACCATCGAAAAGGGCCAGAAGTATTATTACAGCTTCACCCTGAACGCGGAAAGCGGACAGAGCGGCGAATGCCTGGTGGAAAGCGAGGCCCGCAGCTGGGAATGTCGGGCCAACTTCAACGGCCTGGGTGCGTCCGCCGGTGAAGATGTGGTCGTCTCCGCTGTGTTCACCGCGGAAGCGGACGTGGACGATCCCGTGATCCGCCTGCAGATCGGCAACGCTCCCGAAGGCGCGGCCAACAACGCCATCGTGATCAAGGACGTGGTATTCGGCAAGGTGGAGGGCGACAAGGAAACCATCAAGACCATCGAAGCCTTCATGCCTTTCGGCCCCAATACTGCGAATGCTGAGAATCCTGCCTATCCCTGGCAGACCTTCAACGGCACCGACGAGGATAACGAGCGCGGCGTGGGCGCCATCTGGACGGAGGACGGCAGCTTCTTCTACCGCATCGATAACGGCGGCACGGTGGACTGGCACAACAAGCTGATCTGCGGCTTCGGAAGCAATCCCCTGACCCTGGCCTCCGACAGCTATTACATCGTGGAGATCACCGCCCGCGCGGACAAGGACGTAAGCTGCGGCGTGTTCCTCAACCCCATGGGCGGCTGGGACCCCCGCTTTGCCGAAGGCATGAGTTTGACAAAGGAATTCCAGACTTTCCGCTTCGCCACCACCGATACCTTCATCATGGATATGAACTTCGAGCTGCTGTTCCAGTTCGGCTCTGAAGCCACTGCCAGCTTGGGCGAAGTCACCGTTGAATTCCAGAACATCACCATCTATCAGATGAGCGTCATGTAAAAAAGTTCAGAGGGGGGCGGGGAGGATGCTGCTGCGAAAGCCATCCTCCCTTGTCCTCTTTCTGTCAGGAGGCCTTTATGAATAAGAAGATCACCGGCATCCTTGCCGTTTTATGCGTCCTGTGCGTGCTGCTGACGGGTTGTGGAAACAATAACGCCGTCCCTGCCGCTGCGGACGCCCCCAAAGCCCAGGGCGAGCCCTTCGCGGAAGTTACCGACGACAAGGATTTTTCCGCCCTGCGCACCCCTGGCAGCCAGGAGGCGGCCTATGAATACAAGACTTTCTTCCTGCCAGCCATCGACGGCATCAGCCAGCCCTATGTGGGCGACACCATGCCCTATTATGAGAGTGGCACCTATTACATCTACTACCTCAAAGAGGGCGGCGACAGCTACAACCATTCCATCTATCTGGCCACCACAAAGGATTTTATCACCTATACGGAATACGACGAGCCCATCCTGGAATCCAATCGCTCCGGCGGTCAGGATGGCTGGGCCGGCACCGGGTCGGTTGTAAAGGTCAGGGATACGTATTATTTCTTCTATACCGGCCATGCTTCCTCCAACGTCTATGAGTACATGGAAAAGGTGATGGTCGCCAAGGGCAGCGATTTGACCCATTTTGAAAAAATAGCGGATTGGGCCATCGCCCCCGACGCCACCCTGGGCCAGAAAAACGATTTCCGCGATCCCCAGGCGTATTACGACGAAGCCGCCGACACCATCATCCTCACCGTCACCGCTTCCCAGGGCAACGTGGCCCGCATCCTGAAATATTCTCTCAGCGGGGACTTGCAGACGGTCCATTATGACGGCATCATTTTCTCCAATCCCGTGGGCAACTTCTGGAATCTGGAATGCAGCGATACCTTTAAGCTGGGCGATACCTACTACCTCACCTACTCCGCCCAGGATGATACCCTGTGGTACGCTGCCTCTGAAACGCCCTATGGGCCTTACGGCGAGCCCAAGCGTCTGGACGGCAAGCTGTTCTACGCCGCCAAGCACGTGGAAAGCCCGGATGGCGCTTACATGGTAGGCTGGGCCCGGCGCAGCGAATCTCCTTCCTCTACCTCCGAGGTCTCCGGCTGGGC
>Ga0079305_1001982_pt1 | contig 21068 bp, 17 predicted proteins | sample LMS_cellobiose_e_FD_79183 | JGI IMG/M metagenome (GOLD analysis project Ga0079305, IMG submission 79183) | Rumen-fistulated moose microbial communities from Alaska, USA - LMS_cellobiose_enrichment | ecosystem: Host-associated > Mammals > Digestive system > Stomach > Rumen fluid ... | reverse complement strand
CGCTCATTTTTGCGGCGATACACAGAGATACGAGGATGCTGTCATGGGTAAATCCCCGGGCGATGGATATATTTCTGATATCGGGAACGGCGCTCATACTTCTGGTTTACCTTATACGGCTTATATTTTTTAGAATACCGTGAAAAACCTCGGCGGAAGGGCGCTTGAAGCCGGCACAGGATAAGATTTGAACAGACGATATCTGCGGATAAAAAAACTCCGGAAACATAAAAAGTGTTTCCAGAGTTTTTTATTTTGTCTGCGGTTTTGTCAAAAAGCGGCCGGATCATTTGAGCCGCAACAGTTTTATGATGCGCCGCCCGCCCGGCACCATGGCGATATCCTCCGCCCGGAGCCCTCCTACAAGCATTAGCACCGCAAAATATATGACGATTGCGAGAAGCAGCATTATTATCGTCGCGATCGACGACGGCATGATCTGCGCGAGGAAATACCTTATCACAAGCGCAAGCGCGCCCATGACCGCCGCCGATATGATCGGCTTTATCACAAAGGATTTGATATTGATCGAGACATTGGTCGTTTTGTAAAGGAAAGTAAGGTTTATTATCATTATCGCGAGGTAGCAAAGATTCGTCCCGATAGGCGCGCCCGTTATACCGATAGAGGGCGTTCCCACAAGGAAGTAGTTCGCCGCGAGCTTTATACATCCGCCTATAGCCATAGACAGGACGGGCAGTTTTACCCTGCCGACAGCCTGAAGCGCCGCCGTCGAAAGCCCCGAGACGCTCGCCCACAGCGACGCGATGCCCATTATCCTAAGAAGCGGCGTCGCGATCGCTATCTCCTCGGCTGCGACCCTTGGGAAGAGCAGATGCAGGATCGGGTCGGCAAATACGCAAAGCGCGACCGCACACGGGATCGCAAACAGCGACACGACCCTCAGCGCTGTGCCGATTATATGCTGAAGCCTGTCGCGGTTTCCAAGAACGAACGCGGCCGCGACCGCCGGTATGACGCTTACGTTTATAGACGTTATGATAGACGGCGGAAGGTTGAACAGCGTTTGCGCGCACGACTTGTACGTCCCGTATATCGTCGTCGCGGCGGCTTCAGAAAAGCCGATATCGCCGAGCCTGCTCATTATGAGGAACAGGTCGAGAAACCCCGTCAGGTTTACGACGAGCGAGCCCGCCGTCACAGGGACGACGATCTTTATAAGGTCTGTGAAGATCTTTTTAGAGGACCGGCATTCCCCGGTAAGGTCGCGCTCTCTAAGCTCGGCGCGCTTGCGGCGGTTTTTGGGGGAAAAGTATATCGCGATAAGAATGATCGCCGCGACGATCGTTCCGGCGGTCGTCCCGAAGATCGCGCCTGCCGAAACGTGCTCCATTCCCATGCCGATCTTAATGAGATAATATGCGAGGGATATGCCGACAAAAAGCTTGAAGATCGCTTCTATGACCTGCGTCGACGCCGTCGGGACCATGTTTTCGTGACCCTGGAAATACCCGCGGAAGATGGAAATGATCGCGTAGAAGAATATAGACGGCGCAAGCGCCATGATGCTGTATTTTGTGAGATCGCTTTTTATAAGATGCGAAAAACCGGGCGCCCCGAAAAACATCAGAGCGGTAAATAAAATCCCAATTACCGAGAACGAGACGAGTACGACGCGGAATATCTTCTGCACCTCGTCGTGGCGGCCGAGGGCGTTGCTCTCAGACACCATTTTCGATACCGCGACCGGCAGGCCGGCGGTCGAAAACGCGAGCAGCATCTGATGGATCTCAAACGCAGAGTTGAAAAACCCCATGCCGTACCCGCCGATGAGATTGGTCAGCGGGATTTTGTATATCACACCTATGAACTTGACGATGAAGTTCGCAAGGACGAGGATGAATGCGCCCTTCAGCATGGATTTTCCGGCTTTTTCCATAGGAACAACTCACAATCCTGATGTAAAAATGAATTACATTAAAAAACACAATTATTTTATCATTATACCCGTATTTGGCAAAAGCTTCAATAAAAAAGCCTAAAATTGTTGTGAAAGCCCGCTCTGCCATGAAAGCCGGCGCGGGAAATTTTAAAATAAAAAGCCGGCATTACGACAAAAAAACGGCGTCAGCATGTGACGCCGTTTTTTATTAAAAGGAAGTTTGGTTTGTTTTTTATTTTCTGTTAAGCGGTATCTCGTCAAGAGAATTGAACCCGCGCTGAAGATCCGCATCCGTCGGGATATAATCTGTCATGGTGCCGTTGTTGTATGCGGAGTAAGCGGCAAGGTCGAAATAACCTGTTCCTGTAAGGCCGAAGAGGATGGTCTTCTCTTCGCCCGTCTCTTTGCACTTGAGCGCCTCATCTATCGCGACGCGGATCGCATGTGAGGATTCCGGCGCGGGGAGGATGCCCTCAGTCTTTGCAAAATATGTCGCAGCTTCGAAGACGTCTGTCTGAACAGCCGAGCGCGCCTCATCGATGAATCCGTCGTGATAGAGCTTGGATATGATCGGGCTCATCCCGTGATAGCGCAGGCCGCCGGCGTGGTTCGGAGACGGCATGAATTCACATCCGAGGGTGTACATCTTCGCGAGAGGGGTGACCCTGCCCGTGTCGCAGAAATCGTACGCGAACTTGCCCCTTGTGAGAGACGGACATGACGCCGGCTCGACCGCGATAAAGTGGGGATTCTTCTCCCCGCGAAGCTTTTCGCCCATGAACGGCGCGATAAGTCCGCCGAGGTTGGATCCGCCGCCGGCGCATCCGATGATGATATCCGGATACTCTCCGATCTTGTCCATCGCCGTTTTGGTCTCAAGACCGATGACTGACTGATGGAGAAGGACCTGGTTCAGAACGCTGCCGAGGACGTAACGAAAACCTTCTGCGCCAACGGCGGCTTCGACAGCTTCCGAGATCGCACAGCCGAGGCTTCCGCCGGTGCCCGGGTTTTTCTCAAGGATCATGCGCCCCGCGTTCGTCGTAGAGGATGGGGAAAGGATGACCTTGGCGCCGTATGTCTCCATAACGGCTTTCCTGTTGGGTTTCTGCTCTGCCGAGACCTTTACCATGTACACGTGCACATCAAGCCCGAAGAAACCGCAGGCCATGGAAAGCGCCGTGCCCCACTGACCGGCACCGGTTTCGGTCGTGACTCCGCGAAGGCCCTGCTTTTTGGCGTAGTATGCCTGCGCGACGGCGGAATTTAGCTTGTGGCTGCCGGATGTATTGTTGCCCTCAAATTTGTAATAGATCTTCGCCGGGGTGCCGAGCGCCTTTTCAAGGCAGTAGGCCCTGACAAGCGGGGAGGGACGGTACATCTTGTAAAATGCCAGTATATCGTCAGGGATCGGGATAAATGCGTTTTTGTCGTCGAGTTCCTGCTTCGCAAGCTCTTCACAGAATATCGGAAGAAGGTCGTCTATCGTGACGCTTTTTCCCGTGCCGGGGTGGACAAGAGGATCGGGCTTGTCTTTCATATCAGCCCTGAGGTTGTACCATGCTTTCGGCATCTCGTCTTCTGTGAGATAAACTTTGTACGGCACTTGATTTTTCATTTTGCATGTCTCCTTTATATAGATAATTTATTTGTCGGATATCAGGCGGGGGAAAACAAAAAACGCTTTCATCCCAGACAAAGGGACAAAAGCGTTTAAAACTCTTCTGCGGTACCACCCAATTTGGCATAAAAGCCCACTTTTATCGCACACCGACATGCGCGCTCATCTTATAACGGGAAGAGAACCCGTCGACACCTACTCAGAGATCTTCCTTTCGGGCCGCCCTCGTAAGTCCATTCGGTAAAGCCTGCGCCGCCGCATTCACACCGACAGCAGCTCTCTTTGCACGCATATGCGATACTTACTACTCTTACTCAACGGTTTTTCATATCAGATTGTAACCGATTATAAATCCACAAAAACGATTTGTCAATAGCTATTTTCACAAAATTCCGGAAAAATCGAAATCCGGCGTAAAAGACGCGGATGCGCAGTCCTTTCCCTGCATAAATCCCGAAAGGCCGAGCTTCAAAGCCTCGTTTACAACGCTTTTATATTCGAAAGAGGTGACGCGCCTTTTAAGCTCGGGAAATGCGGTTTTATCTGCAAAATCCGGTGTATATTGCCGCATGATGCTTATCATGAACGAGTCTTTTGGAAAATTTTCCGCGACAAAATGAAGAAGTGCGATCGAATCGTGCCTGCATGACGGAAGGACAAGATGCCTTATCATAACACCGCTTTTCATCATCCCGTTTTCATCCGTTATTATCTTTGGCTTTTGCGCGATCATTTCGGTGATCGCGCGCGATGCGACCGAAAAATAATTTTCCGCGTTGGAATATTTTTTCGAAAGCTCTTTAGACATGTATTTAAAATCTGGCAGAAACACGTCGACAAAGGGGGAGATAGCTTTTATCGCCTCGACCTTTTCATATCCGCCGCAGTTGTACACGACGGGGATCGAAAGGGACTTTTTACAGAGAGACAGCGCGTCGATGACTTTTGGAAGAAAATGCGACGCCGTGACGAGGTTTATGTTGTGCGCCCCCTCATATTGAAGGCGAAGCATTATGTCCGCAAGCTCCTTTGGGGACACCTCTTTTCCGATGCCGCCGCGGCTTATGACCTTGTTCTGGCAGAACACGCACCCGAGCGCGCAGCCTGAAAAAAACACGGCGCCCGAGCCGCGGGTGCCGCTGATGCACGGCTCTTCCCACATATGAAGCGCCGCGCGCGCGATCTTCATATTATCTCCCATGCCGCAGGCCCCTGAGATCTGCGACGTCCTGTCCGCCGAGCACTCTCTCGGGCAGAGACGGCAGCACCGCATATCGGATGAAAAAGACAATTAAAATACCCCCAGAAAGCCGCAGACGAGCACGACCGCCGCGAAGATCATCCTGTATATCGCGAAAATGCGCATGGGTTTTCTCTTAAGATACGATATAAAGCTGTCTATAACGCGAAGCGCGACGAAAAAGGACACGATAAACCCGATAACAAGCGCCGCGACCCCCGGAAGGGTAAACGACGCGTTGAGCGACAGCTTTAAAAGCTTGAGAAAGCTCATGCCGAGCATGACCGGTATCGCGAGGAAAAATGAAAACTCGGCGGATGCGACCGTCGACAGCCCCGCGACCCAGCCGCCAATGATCGTCGACGCAGAGCGCGACATCCCCGGGATTATCGCAAGGCACTGGAAAAGCCCGATAATGACCGCCTGCTTCGGGGAGACGCGTATCTCGCCCTTTAAATTCGCCGACATCGGCGGACGAAGCTTGTTTTCCGCAAGGATCATGAGAATGCCGCCGACGAAAAGCGTTATTGCGACCGGCACAGGTGAGAAAAGATATTTCTCGGCAAGATCGTCAAACAATATCCCCACGACCCCGCCGGGGATGCACGCGATAACGATCATAAGCCAGAATCTGAATCCCGACCTTGAATAGCCGACCTTTTGCGGCAAAAAATTGACGAAGGTGTTTTTGATCCTGTCAAAATAGAGAACGATCACAGCGAGTATCGCCCCGAGCTGTATCACATATGTGTACATCGAGAGATACTCGGGGTTTTGAGACGAGAAATCAAGGATGTTCTCCGCGATGACAAGATGCCCGGTGGAAGAGATCGGAAGGAACTCGGTTATCCCTTCGACTATACCGAGTATTGCGGATTTTATAAAAAACCAGACGTTTTCCATTATGAGGAACTCCTTACATAAACGTTGTCATGCGCGGCTTTTATATAACAGGCCGATAAAAAACACATATGAGTATATGCCGCTTTAAACGGGCTTTATGCACATAAAAAAGACATGTCCGTTATTATTAGATTATATGGTACAAGCATTTTAAAAGCAACAGAATTTCGGGAATAGAATGGGGAAAATCGACGCAAATCACATTAAAACGAAGTAAAAAATTTTTGCAGCATAGCGCTTGGAGGGATGCGACGCTGAAACCGCGATATGCGGAAAAATTCTTTTTTCACATAATGAATACTGTCACGTTTTTTGCTCATAAGATATAATATAATAAAGAGGACAGATAGAGAAAATTTCACGGTGAAACAAATAAAATCGTGATATTTTTTTAGAGTACGCCCCATAAAAATGACCCGTTTGCGCATTAAAATGTTGAAAAATTGAAGAGAGACTATTATAATACATAAAATAGAAGCAGTCTTTTTTTGTTTGACAATAGATGCATTTTGGATATATATAAGAAAAGAAGGGGGAGTTTGTGTGGTATTTGACAAAATTGTCAAGCTTCTTGCGGAACAGCTTGGCATAGATGAAAGCACCATAAGTATGGATACCAACATTACGGAGGATCTGGGTGCCGATTCGCTTGACGTTGTTGAGCTTTTGATGGCTTCTGAAGAGGAATTCGGGATAACGATCTCCGATGAAGATGCGATCGGGTTCAAAACGGTGGGAGATGTCGTGAGCCATATAGAAAAAGCAATGTGATAAAACTGAATAAATCGAACGCGGCCGGTGTTTTCCGGCCGCGTTTTATCATTATTTGCGTTATTTGAACATGTTTTTCATCTTGTCGAAAAAGCCGTTGCAGTTTCGATAGTGCTTTTCGCCGTTGTCGCTTTCAAACTGACGCAGTATGTCTTTCTGTTTTGACGAAAGGTTCGTCGGCACCTCGACCGTGACCTTGACAAACTGATCGCCGCGCCCGCGGCCGTTTATATTCGGGATGCCCTTGTTTTTCATTCGGAAGACCGTGCCGGTCTGCGTCCCTTCGGGGATTATGTAGCTTACCTTCCCGTCTATCGTCGGGACGACGACCTCATCCCCGAGTGCCGCCTGCACAAAGGTGATCGGCATCTCGACGATGACGTCGGGCCCCTGCCTTGTGAATACCGGATGAGGCCTTATAGAGATCGTAACATACACGTCGCCGCTGGGCCCGCCGTTTATGCCGGCGCCGCCCTGCCCTTTAAGCGAGATTGTCTGCCCGTCGTCGATACCCTGCGAGATATTCACCTTTATCTTGCGCTGGCGCTTGACAAATCCGACGCCGCGGCATGCCGAACATGGATTTTTGATGATCTTGCCCGTACCTCGGCAGTTCGGGCAAACGGAAGAGGATGAAAAGACGCCGAACGGCGTTTTCTGTGTCGTTTTTACCTGGCCTGACCCGTGACACGTCGGGCATGTTTCCGGCGACGTTCCGCTTTGTGCGCCTGACCCGCCGCATTTGTCGCATTTTTCAGTGCGGTTTATGGATATCTCTTTCTCGCATCCGAATGCCGCCTCTTCAAAAGACAGCATCACCGACACGCGGACCGATTCGCCCCTCTGCGGGGCATTGTGCCTCGATGCGCGCGCGCCTCCTCCGGAAAATCCTCCGAAACCGCCGCCGAATATATTTTCAAAAATACTTCCCAGATCAAAGTCTTCGAACCCGGTGCCTCCCCCGGCGCCGAAATTCGGGTCCACCCCCGCGTGACCGAACTGGTCATAGCGGTCGCGCTTTTCTTTGTCTGAAAGCACTTCGTAAGCTTCGTTTATTTCTTTAAAGCGTTTTTCCGCTTCCTTGTCACCGGGATTTACATCCGGGTGATATTTTTTCGCAAGTTTTCTGTATGCCTTTTTCAGCTCATCGTCCGAAACGCCTTTCGAAACGCCGAGCACCTCGTAAAAATCACGCTTGTCTGCCATAATCCATCCTCACTTCGAAAAAGAGCGTTAAAATCCCCCATCGACATGTATGGCGCATTTCGCCTTATATCTGTTTTTCAAAGCCGCGCAGAAAGTGCGCGGCTTTGAATGAAACGCAGATTTATTTATTGTTCTCGTCATCGTCTACGACTTTGTAATCGGCGTCGTAGCAGGTCTCGCCGCCGGGTGCCGTGCCCGCGCCCGAGGCACCCTGATCATTGCCGAAGCCCGCGCCCGGGGCCGCGCCCTCAGGCGGGGTCTGCTGCGAATATATCTTCGACGAAAGATCGTAGAACATCTTTGTCAGCGCATCCGACTCTTTCTTTATCGCCTCGCTGTCGGTGCCCTTCAGCGCCTCTTTAAGCTTTTCGATCTGCTCTTTGACGGGCGCCTTTTCACTCTCCGAGACCTTGTCGCCGATATCGGAAAGGGCCTTTTCACTTTGATATGCCATATTTTCCGCATTGTTGCGAATGTCTATCTCTTCGCGGCGTTTTTTGTCTTCTTCAGCGAACTGCTCCGCCTCTTTCACCGCTTTATCTATGTCCTCTTTCGAAAGGTTGGAGGATGCCGTTATCGTGATCTTCTGTTCTTTGCCGGTGCCGAGATCCTTCGCCTGGACGTTCACGATGCCGTTCGCGTCGATATCAAAGGTGACCTCGATCTGCGGCACTCCGCGCGGGGCCGCCGGTATCCCGTCGAGATGGAAACGGCCGAGCGTCTTGTTTGCGCTTGCCATTTCGCGCTCACCCTGAAGGACGTGGATCTCAACGGATGTCTGCCCGTCTGCGGCGGTTGAGAATATCTGGCTCTTCTTTGTCGGTATGGTGGTGTTTCTCTCGATAAGTCTTGTCGCGACGCCGCCGAGAGTCTCGATTCCGAGAGACAGCGGGGTGACGTCCAAAAGGAGAAGGTCTTTTACCTCGCCTCCGAGGACGCCCGCCTGTATCGCGGCGCCGACAGCGACGCATTCGTCAGGATTTATGCCTTTAAAAGGCTCTGCACCGGTTATTTTTTTGACCGCGTCCTGCACGGCCGGGATCCTTGAAGATCCGCCGACAAGCAGGACCTTCGACAGCTGGCTCGGGCTGAGACCCGAGTCGGAAAGCGCCTGACGGACCGGCTTCATCGTCGCCTCGACGAGGTCCGCCGTCAGATCGTCGAACTTTGCGCGCGTAAGCGTCAGGTCAAGGTGCTTTGAACCGTTCGCATCCGCCGTGATATAGGGAAGGTTTATTGAGGTCGAGGTGACCCCCGAAAGCTCTATCTTGGCTTTTTCCGCGGCTTCCTTAAGGCGCTGCATCGCCATGCGATCCCCTCTCAGATCGATGCCCTCCGTCTTTTTGAATTCGTCGACCATCCAGGTTATGACGCGCTCGTCAAAGTCATCTCCGCCAAGGCGGTTGTTGCCCGCCGTCGCGAGGACTTCCAGAACGCCGTCTCCGATGTCAAGAATGGACACATCGAACGTGCCTCCTCCAAGGTCGTATACCATGACCTTCTGCTCCTGCTCTTTGTCGACGCCGTATGCAAGGGCCGCAGCCGTCGGCTCGTTTATAATGCGAAGGACCTCAAGCCCCGCGATCTTTCCGGCGTCTTTCGTCGCCTGGCGCTGGCTGTCGGTGAAATATGCCGGGACCGTGATGACCGCCTGCGTCACAGGTGAGCCGAGATAGCTTTCCGCGTCTGCTTTAAGCTTTTGCAGGATCATCGCCGAGATCTCCTGAGGGGTATAATTCTTGTCGTCGATCTTGACGCGGCGATCAGAGCCCATATCGCGCTTTATAGAAACGATCGTGCGGTCGGGGTTGGTGATAGCCTGCCTTTTTGCGACCTGGCCGACCATGCGCTCGCCTGTTTTGGAAAAGGCGACCACTGACGGCGTCGTGCGCGCCCCCTCGACGTTAACGATAACAGTCGGTTCTCCGCCTTCCATAACGGCGACACACGAGTTTGTTGTTCCAAGGTCTATACCTATGATTTTTCCCATTGTGATTTCCTCCAGTTATATATAAGTTGATTGAAAACAAAAATTATCAGTTTGCCACTTTGACCATCGCATGCCTTAAAACGCGGTCGCCGATCATGTAACCCTTCTGCAGGACCTGGCATACCGTGTTCTCGGGAAGAGATTCGTCGTCGACATGCATGACGGCGTTGTGGATGTCGGGATTGAATTCTTTGTCTAGCGCGTCTATTTCGGTGATTCTGAGCTTTGAAAGCACATCCAGAAACTGCTTGAGGATCATTTCAACGCCTTTTTTGTAAGCTTCGTCGGTCGTCTCCTCACTGGAAGCGCGCTCGAGATTATCCAGTATAGGAAGGAAGGACAGCGCCGTCAGCGCGGTCGCATCCGTAAACAGGGCTTCGCGTTCTTTCTGGGTGCGCCTCCTGAAATTGTCGTATTCGGCCGCCATGCGCATGTATTTGTCGCGAAGCTCGTCAAGCTCGCTTTCAAGCTGCGATACGTCTTTCCCCGAAGCCTCGCTGCATTCTTGATCTGCGGCGCACTCGGCGGTTTCCATGGCCGCGCCCTTTTCTTCCTGTGCAGACTTTATTTCTTCCTGTGTTTCCGGCGCGTTGGCGCCCTTTTTTTGCTTCATTTTTCAAATCACTCCAAATGGAAATATTCGTCGTCATTACATGGAAAGTTTTCAAGCAAAAGCCTGTTCAGGCTGTTGACAAACAGATTTAATTTTGCGACGACCTTTGCGTAATCCATCCTTGTCGGACCGATAAGTCCGATGATCCCGTTCGCGTTCTCCCCGCCGTGGTAAGAGGTATAAACGAGACTTGCGTCGTTTAATATTTCAACGCCGTTTTCCGGACCTATAGACACGACCGCGTGGTCCGGAACGGGGGATGTGTTCGTCAGTTTGACTATATTTTCCGGATCGGAAAGGTAGTCGAGCAAAAGCTGCGCTTTTTCCGGATCGCGATATTCCGGGTGCCTTAAAAGCCGCGACGCCCCAAGCAGGAACACGTCGCACTGCTGCATCTCGTTTGCGACGTCCGACAGAAATTCGAATACCGGAGAGAGAAGCGGCGCCGCCGCATCCGAAAGCGAGCGCACCTTTGAAAAATGCTCAGGAGAGATCTCGCACAGCGGCATATCCGCAAAGAATTTGCAGAGCACCGCTCCAAGTTTTTGCGCGTCTTTATCCGAGACCGGCTCAAACGTCCTCACAAGCTTGTTTTTAACGATCCCCCCGCCTGTAACGAGGACGAGAACGAAGGAAAAACAGTCCATCGATATTATGTCGATGCGCCTTATTTTCACTTTCGACCCTCTCGGAGAGACCGCGATCGCCGTATAATTTGTAAGCTCGGAAATCAGCTTTCCGGCCGATGTCAGAAGGCGGTCGATCTCCTGCATTTTGAAGTTGAGCGCGCGGTTGAGCATATCCATCTCGTCTTTCGTTATCTCGTGGATCTTCATCAGTTCGTCGACATAGACCCTGTACCCGTACGGCGACGGTATGCGCCCTGCCGACGTGTGCGGTTTGTCGATAAGACCCATATGCTCAAGTTCGGACATTTCATTTCGTATGGTCGCCGGGGAGATAGCGTTTTTCCACCTTTCGGAAATGGATTTTGATCCCACCGGCTCTGCCGTTGAGATATAGTCATCGATAATGGTTTTTAGTATTTGTTTTTTGCGTTCGCTTATATCCATAAAAACCACCTCAATAAGCTTTAGCACTCGCACCCTCCGAGTGCTAAAAATAATGTATCACCCGTTGATGTCGTTGTCAATAGTATGATTGCAAACAATCTGTTAATAAATTCCGCCTGTTTCGGGCGAATAATAATAATATTTTTATATCGCCACAACGGGTGAGTTTGTGATAAAATACTACATTATAATAATTTTTCAAACCGTATGAGGTGTATGAAAACGTGAGCAGGAAAACAAATATACGCAATTTTTCCATTATTGCCCATATCGACCACGGCAAATCGACTCTGGCCGACAGGCTGCTTGAATCCTGCGGCGCCGTGTCGGAACGCGAGATGACGGAACAGATCCTCGACAATATGGACCTTGAACGCGAGCGCGGGATAACGATAAAAGCGCGCGCGGTAAGGCTTGATTACAAGGCGGACGACGGCAATATCTACGCGCTGAATTTGATAGACACCCCCGGTCACGTTGATTTCAATTATGAGGTGTCGCGCTCGCTTGCCGCGTGCGAGGGGGCGATCCTCGTCGTCGATGCGGCACAGGGGATCGAGGCGCAGACGCTTGCCAATACGTATCTTGCGATCGACAACGGGCTTGAGGTCGTGCCGGTCATAAATAAAATAGATCTTCCGAGCGCCGATCCCGTACGCGCGAAACGCGAGATCGAAGAGGTCATCGGGATCCCGGCGATGGACTCGCCGGAGATATCGGCGAAGCTCGGCATAAACATACACGACGTTTTAGAGAGGATCGTGCGCGATATCCCTCCGCCAGAAGGGGACGATACCGCCCCTCTTCGCGCACTGATATTCGACAGTCAGTATGACAGCTATCGCGGGGTCATCGTATATATAAGGGTGATGGACGGCACGATCAAGACCGGTGATAAAGTGAAAATGATGGCGACCGGCGCCGAGTTTCAGGTGATAGAGTGTGGATATTTAAGGCCGCTCGGGATGGAGCCGTGCGGAGAGCTTTTTTCGGGAGACACCGGGTATTTCACGGCAAGCATAAAAAACGTGAAAGACACGCGCGTCGGCGACACGGTGACAAATTCTGAGAAAAGCGCAAAAGAGCCGCTTCCCGGATACAGAAAGGCGCAGCCGATGGTCTTTTCCGGGGTATATCCGGCGGATGGGGCGAAGTATCCGGACCTTCGCGACGCGCTTGACAAACTCAAGCTCAACGACGCTGCCCTCTCATTTGAGCCGGAATCGTCGATCGCGCTGGGCTTCGGATTCAGATGCGGTTTTCTCGGCCTTCTTCATATGGAGATAATCCAAGAGCGGCTTGAGAGGGAGTATAACCTCGACCTTATTACGACGGCGCCCAGCGTCGTGTATAAAATAAAAGGCCTCGATGGAAGCGAGTATTTTATAGACAACCCTTTGAATTTCCCGAATCCGTCAGAGATGCAGTACGCGGAAGAGCCGTTTGTCAAAGCAAGCGTCATAACCCCGTCTCAGTACGTCGGGAATATAATGGAGCTTTGTCAGGAGAGGCGCGGAACATTCAAAGACATGAAATATCTCGACACGAACAGGGTCGAGCTTCATTATGAACTGCCGCTCAACGAGATAATCTATGACTTTTTCGACGCGCTCAAATCGAAGACACGCGGATACGCGTCGCTTGATTATGAGATGCTCGGATACAGAAGATCGGATCTTGTAAAGCTTGACATCCTTTTAAACGGCGAACTTGTCGACGCGCTTTCCTTCATCGTTCATACGGAAAAGGCGTATACAAGAGCCAGAAGGATTGCGGAAAAGCTTAAAGAAAACATCCCGAGGCAGCTTTTTGAGATACCCGTTCAGGCCGCGATCGGCGGAAAGGTCATCGCGAGAGAGACGGTAAAGGCGATGAGAAAAGACGTTTTGGCAAAATGCTACGGAGGGGACATAACGAGGAAAAAGAAGCTGCTTGAAAAACAGAAGGAGGGCAAAAAGCGCATGCGCTCTCTCGGGACTGTCGACGTCCCGCAGGAGGCGTTCATGGCCGTCCTCAAGTTCGACGAAGATTAAAAAACACGAGAGGGAGCGACAAATGAAACCTGCATTGGGACTTTACATTCACATACCTTTTTGCGCATCGAAGTGCGGGTATTGCGATTTTTATTCCATAGCCGACGCCGGAGAGGACGTGAAAAACGGGTACTTGAAAGCGCTTGAAAAGCATATGGATGAATATGTGGACCTTCTCTCCGGCCACTATACCGTCGACACGGTATACATCGGCGGGGGAACGCCGTCGCAGCTCGGTGAAAAGCGCCTTTTAAAGCTTATATCGTCGGCAGAGAAGAAATTTTCCGTCGCGAAGGACGCGGAAATAACGGTCGAGATAAACCCAGAAAACGCGGATTACAAATTTTTAAAAAACCTGCGAAGCGCCGGGGTGAACCGCCTGTCGATCGGGATGCAGTCGTCTGATGACGCGCATCTTCGCGCGCTTGGAAGGATACACGACGCAAAAAAGACCGAGACATGCGTCGAAGATGCGAAACGGGCGGGCTTTACAAATATAAGTCTTGATCTCATGTACGCGCTTCCGAATCAGACGATCGAGGATTTCATGAGATCGATAGACGATGCCGTCGCGCTCGGGCCGCAGCACCTTTCGTGTTACGCGCTGAAGCTTGAGCCGGGCGTCAGGATGTACCCGATGAAAGAGGAGCAGCCGGACGACGACACTCAGGCCGACATGTATCTCGCCATGATAGAAAGGCTTAAAAAGGCCGGTTTTGCCCAGTATGAGATATCGAATTTCTGCCGCCCTGGATTCAGGTCAAAGCATAATTTCAAATACTGGGACCTGTCTGAATACCTCGGGATCGGCCCTGGGGCACATTCATTCTTAAACGGCATGAGATTTTCATATGTGAAGGACGCAAACGCATATATCGACGGGATACTTAAAGGCGAGGATATAAGCGACGAGCGTGACGAGATAAGCACGAAAGAGCGCCACGGAGAATACATAATGCTTATGCTTCGCACGAGCGACGGTATCGACGAAGACAAGTTTTACCGCATGTTCGGGCTGGATTTTTCGCCTTACGCGGAAAAACTTGAAAAATACAGGGCCGGCGGCTTCGCTTTGCACGATTACCACACGTGGCGCCTTACGGAGAAAGGATTTTTCGTATCGAACACCATAATCTCCGACATCATTTCTGTTGTGGATGACAGGGAAACGGCGAATATAAAAATTTAAAATGGGTATATTTTGACCATTTGCATTATAAAAATAAATCAAATTATAGACAAAAAAGATAATGGATGCTATAATATTTTACATTGCAGATTGTGTGAAAAATGTCAATGTGGGCATGGGTGCGCATGACGCAATGCGGATTGCCGGCTTAAAGTAAGCGCGCGAATGATGCGGGTGTCAGGGGTGTTTGGCGCCGGTTCGGTGCGGCCTTGGGCAGGTTTTCCGATAAAATCGGCTGGCGTGTTGCTGTAGGCACGCCGGTTTTGCATGCGCGGCATGCAGGCGTTTGGTTTGCTTCAGTGTTGGAAAAATTAATGATGGGGTGAAAGAAATGGGTGAAAAAATATTCGAAATACTGTCTAACACAATGATGCTCATTTTCCTTATCGCGGTTTTGGGTTATCTTCTCGGCAGTATCAAAATCTGCGGACTCAGTCTCGGCACATCCGGAATACTTCTCGTGGCGCTCGTGTTCGGGCATTACGGGCTGGTGCTTCCCGGGGTCGTGCGCAACTTCGGCCTGATTCTGTTTGTTACCGCGGTCGGGTTTATCGCGGGGCCGACGTTCTTTAAAAACTTTAAACGAGGCGCGTTCAAATACATATTCCTTGGATTTTTCGTAATTTTGCTTGGCGCGGCGACAACGATCGCGTCGATCAAATTATTTAATATACCGACACCGCTCGGCGTAGGAATGATGACAGGCGCCCTGACCAGCACCCCTGGCCTTGCGGCGGCGATCGAGGCGACGGGAGACGCGATGGCGTCGACCGGATACGGCATCGCCTATCCGTTTGGCGTTGTCGGCGTCGTTTTGTTCGTTCAGCTTCTGCCTAAGCTTATCCGCGCGAATGTCGCTGAAGAGGCGGCGAAGATCGCGCCCGCTGCTGAAGATATCGAAGAGATCGAGAAAAAGCGCTCCGGGAAACTGGTCGTGCTTGAAAAATCCGGTCTGCTTCCGCTTTCCATCGCTGTCGTGCTGGGCATCCTTTTCGGAATGATAAAGATCCCGCTTCCGGGCGGCGCGACGTTCAGCTTCGGCAACTCCGGCGGTCCGCTTATCATCGGCCTTCTGTTCGGGCATTTCGGCAAGATCGGAAAAGTGTCGCTTGTCGTTCCGGATAAGGCGCTTGACCTTCTCAGGGAACTGGGCCTCGCGCTGTTCCTCATGGGCGCCGGCACGGAAGCCGGCCAGGGCTTTATCGCGATCCTTCAGGAGCACGGCATAAAGCTGTTCTTTGTCGGCGTTGCGATCACCCTTATCCCGATGATAGTCGCTTACATCGTTGCGAAATATGCGCTCAAGCTTGAGCTTTTCAACAACCTCGGTTCGATAACCGGCGGTATGACCAGCACACCGGCTCTCGGAAGTCTTATAACGGCCGCGGGAACGACGAATGTCGCCGCATCTTACGCCGCGACATATCCGATCGCGCTGATATGCGTCGTGCTTGCGTCACAGTTCATATCCATACTTGTAAAATAGCGCAAGAAAAATAAAAACAAAAAAAGAGACGGGGTATCCCGTCTCTTTTTCTTTTTATTCAGGCATTTAAGGGGCAAAGGGTCACGCACGTATACGCGCCTTAAAAATGATACCGATTCAAGGGCAAGAAAAAACAAAAAGCGCGGCGATTTTTATGCCGCGCTTTTCATTGTAATGAAAGATATCAAATTAACCGATCGCGTTGAATTTGTTTGTGACAGAGCTTTTTTTCCTTGCAGCGGTGTTTTTATGCAAAAGTCCTTTTGTGACAGCCTGATCGATCGCTTTGACAGTGGCCTTGTAAACCGGGGTCGCCGCTTCTTTATCGCCGGCCGCTGCTGCCGCGTCCATCTTTTTGATCGCTGTTTTCAGCTCGGACTTGGCTATCTGATTTTGCAGATTTTTGGTAGCGGTAACTTTCACACGCTTTTTGGCAGACTTTATATTAGGCACAGTGGTCCACCTCCTTTTTCGAACTCATTAGTGTTAATAGTGTAACATCATCAAAAACTAATTGCAAGAATTATTTTCAGCTGTACATGAAATAATCTGATCGCACTGTATGAAGGGGCAATATATGCACAAAATAACATTATCATAATTGTTTGAAAGAGGGATCGGCTTTGGGAATACGCACTGACCTTGCGGTAGAGGCGCATGAAATATGGATGGAATCGACGAACGAGATTTCTGAAAGATCGGGAGTATCCGCGAAAGAATATGAAAGGGAAGGCTTTAAAATAACGCGCGTTGAGATCCTCGATGAAAACGGGGCGAGAGAGATAGGGAAACCTGTCGGGACGTATATCACCGTTGAGCTTACAAACCTTATAAAACGCGAGAACGACGCTTTTAAAAAGGCGGTCTTGGCCATATCGGAGGAACTTCGCGATATGATAGAAGACAACGGGGCAAAAGGGATGAATGTTCTCATCGCGGGACTTGGGAACAGGAACATAACGCCCGACGCGATCGGCCCGGCGGTGATCGACAACGTCATGGTCACAAGGCACCTTCACTACAAGATGCCGGACGAATTCAAAAGCTTTGCGAATGTCGCCGCGATATCTCCCGGGGTCCTTGGCATGACAGGCGTTGAGAGCGGCGATATAATCAGGGCTCTTTCCGGAAAGATAAAGCCGGGGCTTGTCATCGCGATAGACGCCTTGGCGTCGAGAAAACTATCCCGGCTTTGTACGACGGTCCAGATATCGGATACCGGAATAATCCCGGGCGCGGGCGTTGGCAACGCCCGAAGCAGGATAGACAGGTCGACGATCGGCGCGCCGGTCATTGCGTTGGGGGTGCCGACCGTCGTCGACGCGGCGACCCTTGCGGAGGACCTTTTATCGGACAGCGGGATAACAATAGGGGATTCGCAAAAAACCTTAAGGGAAAAAGGAGATATGATAGTGACCCCGAAAGACATAGACAAGTATATTCACGACACCGCAAAGTTGATGGGATACGCGATAAATATCGCGCTGAATCCGGGGCTCGAAATAACCGATGTCGATATGTTCCTGTCATAACATATTTGAAACGGCATATATTTAAAAAAGGAAAAATTTTTGAAATCCTTGTTTTTTCGGAGAGACAGATGAAAAGGAAAAGAAGGAACGCGAAACGCGGGCGATCGATCAAAAGAAAGATCTTCAACTCAGCGACATATCTGGCCGCTGCCCTTGTCATACTTTCTCTGAACCTTCTTGAAGGCGACGCGTTCGCCGCGGCGGCCAGAAACGCGGAGGAAAACAAGAAGATTATCGAGGGCTTTCTTGCGAGCTTTAAAGAAGCGGAAGATATGTCAAATCAAGACACGCCGCCGACATCGCCGGAAGATACGATAGAGCATCGTGCGATAGGCAGTAAAGTCGCCGAAAAAGAAGACGCGGAGATTTTCGGATATTTGGAAAGCGCGCCCGAGACGCCGCTTATCGAAAACGAGCTGAAATTTTTAAAAGAATCTCTTGAAAAAAAGGATAACATAGAGATAAACAACCAGACGGACAGGGAAATAAACGTGCCTCAGATAATGGCGGCCGCGGAAGAGCCGGATATATCCGGGGCGGGGGCGCAGATCCTGATCGTGCATACGCACGCAAGCGAGGCATACACCAGAACGGACAGATACAGCTATGAACCGCATGGCGAGGACAGGACGCTTGATAAAAGCATGAGCGTCGTGCGCGTCGGGGACGAGATCGCAAGGGTGCTTAAAGAAAACGGCATCCCGGTCGTGCATATAACCGAAATATTTGACAGCCCGACATATTCAGGATCGTATCAAAGATCCCTTGATGCGATAGAGGATGCGATAAAAGAAAATCCCTCGATAAAAATGGTCATAGATGTGCACAGAGACGCCGTCATAACGAAATCGGGAGAAAAGAAGAGCATGTCAAAAGACATAGACGGGAAGACCGCGGCGCAAATGATGCTTGTTATAGGAAGCGACGCGGGAAAGCTTTCTCATCCGAACTGGAAAAGCAATCTCGGGTTCGCGCTGAAGATCCAGGAAAGACTTGAGAGAGATCACCCCGGAATAATGCGCCCCGTCAACGTGCGCGCCGCCCGGTTCAATCAGCACGTGACGAAAGCGTCGATCCTGCTTGAGGTCGGAACAAGCGGCAACACTCTTGAGCAGGCGCTTGTATCGGCTGAGATATTTGCGAATGCGCTTTCCGATATCCTTCTAAAATAGCGCGAAATATGTTTTTACGGCACAAAAGCCAACGCTTTTGTGCCGTATATTTTTAGAAAACCTGCCCATAATATCGATAATGAGGAAAAAGGAGGCGCGCGCATGTTCGGCATCTCAGGAAGAACACAAAAGCAAAAAGGAGACGGTCTTGAGAAACTGGATCTTGAAAAGGCAAAGCTGTCGCGGTCTTTGGATAAAAACATAGAGATGATGAAGAAGATATTCAGAAGCGACGACACTTTCATTGTCCGCCCCTTTCAAAACAGGACCGACAGAAAGATACGTTGCTGTGCGTTCAACATAAACGGAATGACCGACGCGAAAAACGTCGCGGACAGCATAATAAAGCCGATCGTATTATGGGAGCCTTCCGGCAGGATATCGAATATAGCGGACGAGATAATGTCGAGCGTGCTGACAGCGGGAGAAGTGACAAAAGAAAGAGACATGAAAAAGATCTTGTCGGCCGTACTTTCCGGAGACACGGCGATATCCGTCGACGGTATAAGCGACGTCCTCATAGCTAATTCGAAAGGGTATGAAAAACGCGCGATAAACGAACCCGCGACCGAGCTGTCCATGCGCGGACCGAGGGAAGGTTTCGTCGAACCGATCATGCAGAACCTTGCGATGCTTCGAAGAAAAATAAAAAGCAACAATTTAAAGTTTCAATTTCGAACGTTCGGGACAGAGACGAACACGACCGTGTGCCTGTGCTATATAGAGGGATGCGTAAGAAAGAGCATACTGGACGAATTGAACCGCAGGCTTGACAAATTTCAGATCGACGGCATATTCGACACCAATTATCTTCAGGAGAGCATAAAGGATTCGCCGTATACCCCGTTTAAAACGATAGGCTCTACTGAAAGGCCCGACAAGGCGGCCGCAAGGCTTTTAGAGGGCAGGATCGCCGTCGTCGTGGACGGGTCTCCGGATGTGCTGACCCTTCCCTTTATTTTCATCGAATACTTTCAGTCTCACGACGACTATTATATAAACTATGTCTATTCGGCGATCTCGCGGCTTCTTCGAATAACGGGATTTTTCCTGTCTATAAGCATGCCTGCTATATATGTCGCGCTTGTGACGCACCATCAGGAGATGATACCGACAAGGCTTTTGTTCGCGATATCTGCCGCGAGAAAGGGCGTGTCTTTCCCGTCGGTGATCGAGGCGTTTCTTCTTATCGGCGCGTTTGAGGTGCTGAGAGAGGCGGGGATAAGGACCCCGTCGAATATAGGGCAGACTCTCAGCATAGTCGGGGGGCTTGTCCTCGGGCAGGCCGCCGTGGAAGCGCGCATGGTAAGCGCGCCGATGCTCATCATCGTCGCTTTTACCGGGATAACGGCGCTGTCCGTTCCAAGGCTTATAGGCGCCGTTATGCTGACAAGGACGATCCTTCTTGTCATGGCGTCGATGTTCGGGATATACGGATACGCATTCGGGATGAGCATTCTCATGATACACCTGTGCGGGCTTTATTCTTTCGGGATACCGTTCATGTCAAACATAACGTCGGCGAAAAACGGCAGCAAAGAGGATGTGTTCATACGCGTTCCATGGCCGCACATGAAAAAACAGGAGAGATTTTTGGCGGATCCGCCGCCGGCAGAAAATGGAGATTGACCTGATGAAAAAAATCGTCATAGCGGCAGCGATATTCGCGATGGTCGCGCTTCTAAGCGGCTGTTATAACTACAAAGAGATGGACGAAATGACGATCATCGTCGGCGGGGCGATGGATCTTGCGGAGGAAAATGAGATAAAGGATAAAGACGACAAGATAAAGCTGACCGTTGAGATCGTCAACACAAACGTCAGCGAGGGCGGATCAAAATCCCCTGATAATTCCGTGGTCGCGCAAAGTTACGGGGAAAATATGTTTTCGGCTACGCGGAACATCGCTCTTTCAAGCGGCAATGAACCGTACTGGAATCACGCGCAGCTTTTGATACTCAACAAAAGCATGCTGCAAAAAGATATGGATCCCATGATCGATTTTCTGCAGCGCTCACCGGAGATGCGCCTTTCCATGCAGCTTGTCGTATCAAGGGAAAAGACGGCTGAGGAAATAATGAGAAAGGATACCATCGCGCAGGAGATAAATTCATACGGGCTTTTGATGTCGCTTTCGGCGGCGCATCACCTCGGAAAAACCCCGAAGACATTTTTATACAGATTTATAGACGAGGCGCTTGATGAAAGCTGCGACCCGATCCTTCCGACAGTGTATTTCGAAAAAAACGAAGACGAAGAGGTGCCGGTCATTTCGGGCACCGCCGTTTTTCGAGAGAAGGAGATGTGCGGCTTTTTGGATGAGGAAGAGACTCTTT